>BNJT01002372.1_pt1 | contig 153356 bp, 257 predicted proteins | sample 8540491 | NCBI WGS metagenome assembly BNJT01 (sample SAMD00202455, study PRJDB9452) | human saliva metagenome | host: Homo sapiens
GTCGATAGTATACAATAACATGTTGATTTTCAACTAAATTTCTCTTTTGTACAATGATATAAATTTTTGTGCATTTAAATATTCTGTGAATATGCAGATATTATGTATATAAATAAAAACAATTTTGTACATATTTATCACTAACAGTTATTAGCTTGCTATAATTCTTATTGCATTTTATAAAATTTCAATTAGTTATCACTAACTTTTTACTTAACTTTTATTTTCCCTGCAATTTTTTTACATATCTTCTATTATCCTCCTATCTCTGTATTTTAAGAGGTTTTGTAAAACAAGTATAACAAAAATAATTTAACTTTTTATTTTATAAGTTTATGGTGTATAATCAAAATTACTATAAGTTTAATTATTAATACGCAAATCAATATATGGGGAAATTTAAGAATGTTTTTTAAAAATTTAACTGCTTTTTCAGAAGGAAATACTGAGTCAACTGAAATCTGTCTATTTCAGGGGATAAGATTTAATAAAATTGGTTTTGCCGTACTGTCAACCGAACATGTGAGACACGACTATCTTTTACCCTATGGATATGTCAGCATATGATAATCTATTAAAAACCATAGAAAAAGCTGTTGCCGGAAATACCAGAATCGCTGAAATAACCGGTGGACTATGTATATAGGGTTGTCAAGGGAAGTTTTCTAAATGTAAAAGAAGCTAAATCTGCCGGTTTTGGATTAAAGATATTGGATGTAAAATAACAATGATGTTTTGAATTAGAGAGTAAGCGGCTCGTTTTACGCACTTTGAATGAAAATTATGCTCCCAATATATGTGACTTTTATAAAAGAAATCTGAAATATCTATCACAGTGGAGCCAAATCTTACAGAAAGATTTACTTCGATAGATGCTAAATGAAAATTTTTCTAAAAAGCAGACTGTAAGAATATGCTCTCCGGTAACAGTGTCAGGTATTGGTTTTCATTTTAAAAATTCTCCGGATAACATAATTGGATCTATTAATTTTTCAGGGTATAAGAAGAGGTTCTTTCAAGTCTTGTCAAATTGGTTATAAAATAGACAAAGAGTTTTTTCAGGACAGGGCTAACCTTTGAAGCTGCAAACTCTGCTATTTCATCTCTGTTTGTAATCGAAAATATACATAGAGGTTGAAGCCTTGATAGCTACTGACAATCTTCCGTCAATTCATCTGGCCGAAAAAGGCTTGGTTTTTATCCAAGAGGGAATATGCAGAGAATATGTTAATATAAACAACCAGTGGAAAGATTGTTGCCAATATTCACTGTTAAATGGCGAATCTAAAAAGCACTGTGGTAAATGCCAACAGTGCTTTTTCTATTTATAATAGTCATATTTACAACTATAGCTTAAACTGAACTTCTATCTCTTCTTTTAATTTTTTTCTGTCCCTTGAGATGCAACCTTCTTTGTTATATGCAAAGAATATACCTCATCTTTTGCATAAGGTTCAAGAGGTTCTATCTGCCTCATTTCTAGACGAATCGTAACTTATGCCAACCTTAAGCATCCTGATGCAGAGGGTCACATACGATGGTATTACTATTCACAGTCCTTGGATCAAGCGGAGTATTGAACCTTACTCTCCATACAAAGTTACCTGTTTTAAACTTTAAAGACTGTCTTACCGCCATATCAAGCCCTGATGTAGATTCAATATCAACATAATTTGACATAAGCCTTATCCTCCAATTCGTATAGTTGTACAGCATTTTTAAATCGTAGTTTCTATAACTTCCTTTTCCTCTACTCCTAACAGTCCTGCAATTTCTGTAACAATATATTTAATATTTCCCGAATTATTTCTGTCTCCTCTAAAGGGCACAGGCGACAAATAAGGTGAGTCTGTTTCAAGCACTATGTGATTAAGCCCTATTCTTTTTACTGTTTCCTTTGTCTTTTTCGCATTTTTAAATGTAACTACTCCGCCTATTCCGATATAAAATCCCAGTTTTACGAATCTTTCTGCCATCTCAGGTGAGTAAGAGTAACAATGGATTACTCCCCTATTATATCCAAATTTTTCAAGTATATTATAGGTGTCCTCAGCTGCATCCCTACTATGAATAACATATGGTTTAGAAAGTTCTTTAGCAAGTTTTAGCTGCTCTAAAAACCAAAATTTTTGTCTTTCTCTAACAACTCGGTTTTTAGTTTCAGGCTCTCTCTCAAAATAGTCAAGCCCAATTTCACCAATAGCCACCACCTTATTATTCTCAGCCAAATTTCTAAGTATTTTCATTCCTTCATCATGAAGGCAGTTTTTCAAAGGCAGTCAATATCATCCGGATGTACACCTACAACTGCAAGCACTCTTTCAAATTCTTCTGCAAGTTTTATAGATTTTCTACTTGTCTCAATATCTGCTCCAATATTTGTTATAAAATGATATATCTGTAGCTAAAAGTTTTTCCAATAAGTTCTCTTCTATCAGCATCATAGCATTCATCATCATAATGTGCATGAGGTTTCAAATATTTTTATATTCCAAAGCAGTCTCAACCTCATATCAATTATAGTTTTTACAAGGACACTCACCTACGGTAGGTTTTGAATTTACTACCCATAGTATTTACATACTCTTCATATCCAAATTTCACATAGTTTTAATCTTTTATATCCTTCATCCCTTAGAAGATTAAAAAGCCATACCCGACCTTGTGCCATAATAACACATCAAATATACCACTGAATTTTTATTTGCATTTTTCTTTAAATAATTGAGCATTTTAACACCACCATCTGTATAAGGCATATTAATTGCTCTATCTATATGCCCTGCTTCATAGTCCTGCTCATCTCTAAGATCCATCAGTATTGCATTACTTTTTAATTCCCGAATTCAATTCATCAACCCCAAGTATAATAGAGCCTTCAAATTTTGGAGTTACCAATAAAAATTATTGTCGAAAGCAATTGATAACAAGGATACTATGAGCAAAAATATAATTATACTTCTTTCTATCTTATTTCCTTCGTACATCCTTCTCTTCCTTTTTATCTTTTATTCTTCAAAAACACATCACTTAAACACGCAAATTCTTTTAAGTGTCAATGTTTCTCCTCTTATCAACGGGTTTTTGTTTCATCCCTAAAATTTCCTACATCTTTAGTATGGCTTCAGTGATTTCTTCCTTTGTAAAATCAAGCTCAGCCGAGTTAGTAAGCCCATTTTGCAGTGTTTTTCCTTCTCTGTGCAAAGGAGGCTTTAATTAACCTAAACATCAGCTCCTCGTCCTTCACCTCTACAGGCGGTTTTTCGTGGCATTTAAGATTGACTACCGCACTTCCCACATTGGGGCGTGGCATGAAGCAGTTTGGCGGTACGAAGGCCGCTATATAAGGCACAGAATAGTACTGAACCGCAAGCGAAAGTGCACCGTAGTCCTTATTCCCGGGTACTGCCTGCATCCTCCTTGCCACCTCTTCGCTGCATCATAAGAGTCATATCCGTAACCGGAACCCTCTTTTCAAGCAAGGTCATAATTATCGGAGTTGTTATGTAGTAAGGAAGATTTTGATACCACCTTGATAGGGCTTGCCGCCGTTTTTTCCTCTACCAGGGCTGCTATATCCACCTTTTAAGATATCCTCGTTTATCACCTCTACATTGTCATAGGCTGAGAGGGTATCTTTTAGAATTTTAATTAGCTTCCTGTCTATCTCTACCGCTATAACCTGCCTTGCAGCCTCGCAGAGATACTGGGTTACAGTACCTATGCCCGGCCCAATCTCAAGAACCAGGTCATCCTTTTCCTATATCAGCCGCATCCACTATCTTTTTCAAGTACATGGGTGTCTATAAGAAAGTTCTGGCCAAATTTTTCTGAAAAGGTAAAATCATACTTTTTAAGTATTGCAATTGTATTTTGCGGCTGTCCTAAATCTGCCATTCAATCTCCTCTTTAGCGAATCTCTGCTCCACTTGGCATAGTATTTTCAGGTGTCATAAGCGAAAGATTGCCCTCTGTATCCTCAGCACAAAGAAGCATTCCCTGTGACAATACTCCAGCAAGTTTAGCCGGTTTAAGATTAGTAAGCACCATCACTTTCTTGCCAACCATGTCCTTAGCCTCATAGTTCTTTCTAATTCCTGAAACTATCTGTAAGGTCTTGCTTCCCACCTTTACCTGTGAACAAAGCAGTTTCTTTGACTTTGGCACTTCTTCACACTTTATAATCTCGCCTACCTGGAACTGGCACTTCATAAAGTCATCAAACTCTATCTCAGGCTTAGCTTCAATGTCGATAGCCTCTGTACCTTCTGCCTTTGCCTCCCTGCCATAGAAGCTTATCAAGAGACAACTTTGCCTCAGCCTCATTTATCTTTCCTGCCTTAAGCAGGTTGTTGATTACGGTCTCACTGCTCTTTTACAAACTCTTCTCTCTGAGCCTTCACAATCTTTTCTGTCTCAGCAAGAACCTCTTTTTACATCCTTTCTTGCAAATAGCATCTCAGGGGTTTTGCTTCTACCTTTGTTCCCTTTTTAATCAGCCCGAACTTATCAAGGTCACTAAACTCACGAAGCTCTGAGTTAAAATGCCTTAGCTATCTTTCTCTGAAGTCTCAGGCATGAATGAATATAAAAAGTGAAGCACCCTATCATTATGCTCTCTGAAAGGTTGTAAGAAGCACCTCTTTAAGGCGAGGCAGCTTATCCTCCCTCTTTAGCGAGTATCCAAGGCTCAGTCTCATCTATATACTTATTGCAACGCTTAAATAAGTAAATATCTCAGAAATTGCATCAGCAGCACGAAGTTCCTTCATCTTGTCCACTACTTTGTGGATGCAGTTTACGGCAATTTCCTTAAGCTCAGCGTCAACAGGTTCTTCTACCCCTGTAGACTCAAGCTCTCCATTAAAATACTTATTGCTCATTGCTATTGTTCTGCTTACAAGGTTACCAAGGGTATTGGCAAGGTCAGAGTTGTAGCGTTCAGACATAGAGCTCCCCAGGTAATCACACCGTCATTTTCATAAGGCATTTCGTGAAGTACAAAGTAGCGTACGGCATCTACTCCAAAGAGGTCTGCCATGTCATCAGCATAGATAACATTTCCTTTAGACTTACTCATCTTCTCCCCACCCTGTAAAAAGCCAAGGATGGCCGAACACCTGCTTAGGAAGAGGTTCATCAAGGGCCATAAGGAAGATAGGCCAGTATATGGTATGGAAGCGGATAATGTCCTTTCCTATAAGATGTAAGTCAGCAGGCCAGTACTTCTTATAAAGGTCTCCATGGTTTCCATCTGCATCATAGCCAAGACCTGTGGTATAGTTAGAAAGGGACATCAAGCCATACATAGACTACGTCTTAGGGGTCAAAATCCACAGGTATACCCCAGGTAAATGAAGTTCTTGATACGCAAAGGTCCTGAAGTCCCGGAATGAGGAAGTTATTCATCATCTCATTTTTCTTGAGACAGGCCTGATAAAGTCAGGGGTTATTGTTGATATGTTCAATAAGCCTGTCAGCATACTTGCTCATCTTAAAAGTAAGCCTCCTCCTCTGCAGGATGTACCTCTCCATAAGCACTCAGGACATTTACCGTCTACAAGCTGAGCATTTGTATAAAAGGCTTCACACTCAGTGCAGTACATCCCCTTATAAGAACCCCTTGTAGATATCACCCTTATCATAAAGCTTCTTAAATATCTTCTGTACCTGTCTCTCGTGGTCAGGATCTGTAGTACGGATGAAGCGGTCGTAAGAGGTGCTTTGCAAAGGTCCCAAAGGCGTTTTAACCTCTGTGGCCACGCTGTCTACAAATTCTTTAGGTGTCTGTCCTGCTTCTATTGCCCTTGTCTCTATCTTCTGGCCATGCTCATCTGTTCCTGTCTGAAACCTTACATCATAGCCCTCTTTACGCTTGAATCTGGCTATTGCATCTGCAAGAATAATCTCGTAGGTATTGCCAATATGTGGCTTTCCTGAAGTATAAGCTATCGCTGTTGTAATATAATATGGTTTTTCTCTGACATTTTTTTCTCCTGTCTTTTTATAGGTTTGCCTTTTTAAGTCTACTTTCCTAATCGTCTTTTTGTCAACTATATCAATTTTCCCTTTTCTTTTGCAATCCATCCACTAAAAAGTAACTATATAAGCCAGTAAGATAATCCCAAATGTACTGCCCTACAAGTGCTGTCGCCTTCTATCTTCTTTTATGTTCGGTTTTCCCTTGTAATTACAGCTCTCACGCTGCTTTTTATTTCCTGCACTGTCCACAGCCTGCAATTTAATATCATTTTTCTCCTATGCTAAGCCTCTGTATAAAGCTAAAAATTTCCCTTTTTAGCCTTCTTGCTCTGTCCATTCAATATAAGAGTAACATCCTCAGAACATTCCCCTGTAATTTCTATATTATCATCAGTCGTTACTGCTCCATCTATTACCTTGTCCAGGTTTAGCTGAGGCTTTATAGTATCAACATCCAGTTCCTTTGTATAGTTTCTGATATTACCTGCAGTGTCAGTAACACTTACAAGTATTTTCACATTTCCCTCTGGAAGTATTATAGGTGTAAGTACCCGCTTGCCTCCGAGTTATCTATTTCCATACTGTCATTCACACTGATGTTTACCCTGCACTCTCCTGCAAAAAGTACATCTATGGAAACTTCCTCATTATTCACTATGCTCTTCATAGGAAATCTGACCATAGCATTAGGGCTGTTTCTATCCGGCAGGTCATAAAGCATACAAAATCTCCATTATTTCCATTATCATTTACATTTGCCACATAATAGGCCACATTTTTATTTCTTTAGGTATTTCAGTACTGAAAAGTATTTTTCTTTTGTGTAATTTTTGAAATTTCTTCCATTGTATCACTATTATAAAAATCCTACCACATAGTTCCCATTATCCACACCGCTCCAGCTTATCTCTGCCACATCATCCACATAGATTCCCGTTATACCCTGTACCAGCGGCTGCCTTGTGGTATCTGTAAGATATTTAACTCCTGAAACATATCTATCCCCCGATACATAAGCAGGTTCTTCCATAAGTTTTTCAGCAGTACCATTTTTAGAAACTATTTTTGAAAATAATAATATCCTGAATTAGGCACTCTTACATTTATCTTCTCCTCGCCGCTTACACTTGTACTTTTTCAGTTTTATTTTGCCCCAATCACTCCCCTGTTCTGGCTGTAGAATAATATATTGTATGTGTCAGTTTTGATTTTTATCCACTCCTGTCATAGCAAAACTCACTGTCACTATGGCACCGTTTGTTACATTCTCCTGCCCAATATCCTGTTCTACAGAGTTCACTTTAAAGACCTTCCCCGAACTTGTGGAGGCCTCTAGGTGAACTATTTTTTAGATATTATAATCATCGTAAAAACAAACATAAAAATGTATATATATAATATTATCATATATTTAGTTAAGCCTTGATTCAGGCCGAAAAACCCTCGGTTTTCAAAAGCCGGATTAATAAGTGTTTCATCCAGATTAAGCCCCTTCCCATAAGTCATTCCTGCATAAATCTGTTGTGCATTTTTCCATAACAGATTCTGACTTATCTGTCTTAGCCACCTCTCTAAAACTCTTTCCAAGCTTTTACTACAACCTTCCTTGCGGCTTCTATCTCCTTTCTTCCCCACTCACCAGTGCAAAGTTGAGGCATCTGCTTACATAAATGTATAGGCTTGCAAGATTCCTGCTGACCTCATAATTCATATCTAAGTTTACCAGCAGCTCCTTTACAAAGGAAACTGCCTGTTTTAACTCTTTCTTAAAAGGTTTCTCTATTACCTTCAAGGAGTGCCTCTTCTGCTAAAGTGAGATTTTCTTCTATTATATCATATATTATCACAATTAGCTCACTTTTTATTTGCAGAAGTTATTCTTCTCGTATAATTTTTTACAGATTCGGCTTTCAATCAGGCTTCCTCCTTAACTCTGTAACAGCGTAAGTATTGTATTCGGTCTTTCATTTGCCTGTGCCAAAACGCTTGTTCCCGCCTGTGAAAGTACCTGCTGCTGAGTATATTCTGTCATCTCCTCTGCCATATTAGTATCCATTATTCTTGAAAAATGCACTTGTCATGTTCTCTGTTGTCTCATCCACACTTAATATGGTATGTTCAAGCCTGTTCTGATAAGCTCCGAGTTTAGCTCTTTTCAGCCGATACTCTGCTTATAGCTGCATCTATCCTTGATATGGCATTTTTCCGCTTCTGCATTGCTTCTAACATTCAATCCTTTTAAGTCCAAGGGTTTCGCTGTCTATCCTGTCTATGCTTACATCAAAGTTTTCCCCGGTATTGGCACCTACCTGTAAAGTCATATATCCTGCATCTAATACAGTGAAATCCGCTTCTCCACCCTTGTCGCTTTCAGTAGTGTAATCCTTTACCTTAAGTTCAAGTTCAAATCCGCCTTTTATCCTTAATTACTACCTTATCGCCCTCTGTCCTCACCGTAGCTGTTCTTTCAAAGCCTTCATCAAGTTTTACCTTTGCATCTTTTCCTCTTTTACATCTGCAGGCTCCATTTTTTCAGGAAGTCCAAGGGCAGCGGCAAGGTTTGTCTTATTTTCTTCTGCCGTTGCAACCTACATTGCCTTCTTTTATCTCTAACTTCAGAACCTTCTATCCTTATATCTATTTTTAGCCTGAGCTTTCCATATTTCTTTGATACAAAAGTAACTCAGCTCCATCCTCAAGTTCTCCCGGAGTATATCCCCATATAACTCTTCTCCATCAGCATCCGGACCGCCGCCATTGCCTGCAAGGCTAAGTCCGGCTCTTTCAGCACCTACTCTAAGTTTGTTTAATACAGTTTCAGCTGACTCTCCCGGGTTAATATTTATCACTTCACCATTTATTACAACCCTTCCCTTTATAGTAGAGTCTTCTATTAAAGTCACTGCCACTCACAGAACCTCCTGTGTATACGGCCTTTTTAGGATCTGATTCAACCGTAACCTTATACTTCCCATTAGGTACTGATTCTGTAGAATTAATAACCTCTACTCCACTGTTCTTGGTAGCAGCCCTTCTGCTTGATTCACCATTTAACAGATTTTTGTATTAAAATCAGTATCTGCAGAAATTCTGTCGATTTCAGCACTGAGCTGATTTATTTCTGCCTGTATAGTATCTCTATCTTCACCAGAGTTCGTGTCATTGGCTGCCTGTACAGCAAGTTCCTTCATTCTGCCAAAGCATGGCACTCACTTCATTCAGTGCCCCTCAGCAGTCTGGATAACTGAAATTCCATCAGCAGAATTCTGCGATGCACGCTCAAGAGACCTTATCTGTACGCATTCTTCTGAAATGGAAAAACCTTGCTGCATCATCAGCCGCCGCATTTATTTTATATCCTGAAGAAAGGCAGCTCTGTACTCTGAGATAACCTCTTGTTTACTCTACTGAGATTTGTATTTGCTCTAAGTGCTGAAATATTATTATTTATTCTCATTTTCTATCCTCATCTCTATTCTCTGACTCCAAGAACTTTTTAACATATATGCTGCTACCACCTTGGCAGTTCTATATATATCAGATATTTTAACATTATCATTATATATATCGTCAGAATTTGTAATTTGTGAAGTGCCCTAAGCCCAAATGATATGAAATTTCTCCTATTTCCAGCTTCATTTCAGACAGCTGTCTTTTTAAGTATCTCTTCATTAACTTTCAGATTGTCAAGATTTTCTCTTGCTCCAGCTTTTAAAATATCCTGTAATCCTTTCACTTACAATCCCTAAATTCTGAAGTAATTCTTCCTTCATTTTGTAGTAAGTATAATACCCACCTTGCCCTTATCCGCTTCAGAACTTCCTTTCCTTAAAGGTAATTGACAGGTCAGCAAGCTTATCCTCATCATAAATAAACGGTATATCATATGTTTTACTTTCCACCCTCTTCACTGAAAGTGCTATAGTTCTCTTTATTGACATAAGTCCATTAAATCTGTCAAAACTTACATCCTCAGTCTCCATCATTTTTAGTAACTTTTTGCTAAGACATCTGTGACTGCCTTTTTCATTTTCAGCAGCAAAACGCTCTCCATCAAATTCATCTATAAACTTAGATGAAAGCTCATTTACTTTCACTCTTATCTTCATCCGTCATTTCAGAAACAATACCCAAGAGATTTTTCTACCCTTTGTAATATTTATCTGTGCTGATAAATTTGAAAAAGTAATTTCAGCCCCTGCATCCAACATCTACATCAGTAGTCTGTATATCTCTCAATATTTCAGTTTCTTTGGTTTCATAATAATCCATGTCCACTTCAGAAAGACTTTCTTTAAGCTCTCCTGCAAGCAGTTTTGCATAAGCCATATCTATCTGACCATCTATCTTACCCTTACCACCGAGTAACTGACTAAGTTCTCCAAAGCTTTCATCTACCTTTTCATTAAAAACCATGAAGTTTTCCTGTCCTAATGGCTGATAACATATTTTCTAAGGGTAAGACTTTGACTGGCAAGGCTTACGCTTCCGATTGCTGCATTGTCTCCCTTTTCAATCTGAGTAAGTAAGCGGTAAATTCCTATATATGCCTCTCTTTCAGTCTCACCTATGTCTCCATTTTTTTCTAAATTATAAAGATAACTGGCTATACTTTTCATCATTTGGAATAATTTTTCATTTATATCTTTGCAGCACTTAAAAAGTTCTTCCATCTCCATATCAAGCGGATTTATGCCTGATTTGATAAGACCTGCAACAGTTGCAGGTTTCAGCTCTTTTAAGGTATTCTCTGTAAGAGCCGCTGCTGCCTTCATCTTAGTAACTGATTCTACAGTAACTTCTGCCTTATTATAGGCTAAAATTTTACCGCCCTTCTATTTGCATCATTTATTTCTAAATTATTTTCATTCAATACTTCATCAATATTTCCAAAAAGCCTTCTTAACACTGTCTCCTAAATCAGCCCTTATTGCCGTAGCTCCTTTTTTCATAAGCCAATCCTGCCTGATGATAGGCAGCAAGGGTAATCTTTGTTTCTTGTCTATAGGTTTCTGATATCGCCCCTGCTTTATAATCCGATGTGTATTCCTTGTAATTGCATAGGAACGAATTGAAACTACACTTCTAAAAATCTCTATCTGATTTGCTGCAACATCAATCTTCTTAGTCTCACTAAAATCATCATTCTCCAAAGTTTTAGCTCCATCAAGCAGAGCCTTATAATAACTGTCTTCTTCTTTTCCTTAAATTCAAAACCAAGCCCTTAAGGTCTGTTACATCTATTTTTATTCCCTCTTATTCAGCATATTTAAGGTGGATTGTTCTGTAAAGCTTAGCCTTATTTCTTCAAGATTTCTCTCTGGCTGTCTGTAACTGAAATCTCTGTAGTGCGTTTAAAATAATTAACTATGTATCCTGCCTGCTTTATTATTGGCAGTTCCTACAATGATACTGCCTGTATCTTTTCCCCTCAGAAAGGCCTGCTGCAAGTTTTTTTAGTTAAGTTTTCTATTCCCCTGTACTTTTTAACCTCAGTTTTCAGTTCATTAAGGCTTAAAAATTTAGCAACACTGGCCGGTGTAATTTCTATCCCCTTGGTAAATAGCCATTTTGCCGCCTTATAGGCTTTCTTTATCAGCATCTACTCCTTGGTTCTCTAAAAGATTAGCTGCCTGGTTCTCAATTTTAGCCCATCTTTCTTCACTTTCTACTGATTCAACTTTTTCCACTCCTGTGTCTCACTGTATTCTGCCATGTAAAGGTTAGATATGGTTTTCGGGCAAATCCGTCTCTATCATATGTCCCTATAGCAGGTTCATTCATATTATTTACAATTCTCTTAGCGAAATCTACTGCCTCACTAAGCTTTTGCAATATTTTCTTTAGTCACCGCCATACCTGAGCGTTCAAGCTGCTTGGCAAGTTCAGGATTCCTCTCGGTTGAATATGAAATTTTTCTTATATCATCTGCATCTTCACTAAGTTTCTCGGCCTGCTTTGCAAGATTTTTCTTTTTCGCATTTCCCTATTTGCAACGATGTTTTCTATATCTTTTTGACCAAATCTGCATCTGAATCCGTTGCTGACACTCCTTCATCTTCAAGGTTCTTCATTACTTCCGGAGTGAGAGCTTTGAGCGTTATGCTCCAGAACTTTCGTCTTTTTCGGCCTCTTCCCTTAAAATTTGCAACTTCCCTGTCCTCACCTTTAAGCTTATTTACAGTATCTCCGTAGGTCATAATCTTAGTTCTTATATTTTTATTAAATGCCTCTCCAAGGCTGATTTTTCTCATTAGCAGATTCTGTCTCTTTAACTTCTTTTCCTACCTCTTTAAGTCCTAAATCAAGTACTTTTTGTATTATCTTTTAAACCATTTACCTGCATAAGCACCTCTTTTTAATCATTAACAGCTACAATACTTATTTCGGCATATTTTTCCCTTTTATTAAGTGAAAATACAAAGAAAAAGATAACATTACAAGGCATATACATAAGTAAAAATGCGTGTATGTTATCTTTCATACTCATCCCTCACAAACAATAAAGCAAGATATCCGATTTATTTCGGTACGAAGATAATTCGTCTTCCTTCTCTCCCTGTCGACATAGTTAGTTTAGCATAATTTGTGCAATTTGTCAATAAAATATATTAAATTGGAAGTAAAATCTCATATTTTACACAACGAAAATGTTTTTCAAGAATTTCTATTCTTTTTCGGCTTTTATAATATAATTTCTTTGTTGCCGCAGCCTTCACTCTGATATCAGAAAGGAGGTGTGTCAATCTGATTTCTACCTCAACCCGATTGCATAGTAATCTTTTTTTCGAATATATTAAGTTATAGTTAAGTTTAAGCAAGAGTTTTTCATTACCTCTGCTGTATAAGCACCAGTTTCTTTAATAGTTCCACTATCTTAAAACATAGCATCAACGGAAACATACTCATACTTTCAAGACTGATAATTCATTCCACCTGTACAGATATTAGGGCAAGGAAGTCCCTGATGATGAAAGCGAGGCTCCATCCGTACCTCCTCTGATTGGCTCTACTCTAGGCTCAATTCCAAGCTCTATCATGGCCTTCTTAGCATTTTCTACAAGATGCATATTAGGCTCGACCATTTCTTTCATGTTATGGTAAGAATCTGTGATTGTAACATCTGCTGTACCCTCACTCGTATTTTGCATTGATGAATTCTCCCACCTTTTGCAAATAAAACTTTTTGGCCTCAAACTTATCTAGCATCATGGTCACGGATAATATAGTTTAACTTAGTTTTCTCAGTATTTCCTTCAATATCCGTTATATGGAAAAATCCCTCATAGCCCTCAGTACAGTAAGGGTCTTCATACACAGGAAGCATAGCCTGAAATTCCATTGCTATTCTGATGGCATCCTTCATCTTCCACTTAGCAGAACCCGGATGAATGGATACTCCGTTTATAACCACCCTTCCGCTTGCTGCGTTGAAGTTCTCGTATTCAAGTTCTCCAAGCCTTCCACCGTCTACCGTATAGGCATAGTCAGCGCCGAATTTATCTACATCAAAGTACTTGGTCCCATTTCCTACCTCTTCATCAGGGGTGAAGCCTATTCTGATTTTCACCATGCTCTATTTCAGGATGTCTTTAAAAATAAGCCACCATACTGATAATCTCAGCTATACCTGCCTTATCATCAGCACCTAATAGTGTAGTTCCTGTCTGTAACTATGAGGGTTTCACCCTTAAATTCAGGAAGAGTAGGGAAGTCACTTACCTTCATTACCACACCTATTCCTTCATTTAACACTATATCTCCGCCGTCATAGTTTTCTATTTCACGAGGCCTTATATTAGCGCCTGAGATAGCATCAGCTTGCATCCATATGTGCAATAAATCCAAGTACAGGCAGATCTCTATCTGTAGTAGCTGGAAGAGTCGCAAATACATAGCCATGGTCTAAAAGCTCTACCTCGCTAAGTCCAAGTTCATTAAGCTCCTCGACTAAGAACTTTGCCAGTTCAAGCTGCTTGGCTGTACTTGGTACTTCCTCAACTCCATCCTGTGACTGTGTATCAAATGATACATATTTTAAGAATCTCTTTAACAGATTTTCATGGCATTCTCCTTTGATATATTTTTAATAATTCTATCATAGTGACGCTCAGAATTATAAATGTCCAGACTCTGCTCCGCATCCGCTCTCGCTCCGCCTAATGCGCTCACTTTTTAGCAGTGACTCACGCTTAGCAAATCGCGAAGCTATGAAGCTAAGTGTATAGTCCTGCCTATATAATAGCCGTCCACGATTGACAAGTGATTGCACGAAGTCAGAGTGGAAACGGTGAACTATGCGGCATTTATAATTCTAAGCTGTAAATTAAAGTTTAAATATCAAAGCAAAATTCCTTCGCTTTTCGACTAAGGGATAAAATCATAATACTATTCGTAATCATTACCAAAAACTAAACAAAAATCTTTGTGATTCTCATAGTCAGCCCCTGTTTGTAAGTGTGCCAGAAAGCGAATGCGTCCTCTCAGCTCTGAGCTTACGAGCACCTTACAAAGGTAGGGGCGTGACTTAATAGGTACAAAGCTGGTTACCTAATTTTATCTTCTTTATCCCATAATTTAGGATTTGCATACTTGGCAAGTGATCCTCGTGCAGATTCAGTCGTTCTAATTTTAGAGGAGCCTTCTTCTATAAATTCATCTAAAATTGTAATTATCACTTTTTGATTTTTCTTTGCCTGTATCTTTTCAATGTTTGCTGTACTGTATTGCCGTCATAATATCCATTTAGTATAAGCACAGAACCTCCTCCTTTTCTTTCGTCTTTCTCAATAACCAGCCTCGTTTTCTTACTTAATTTTATCTCCTTAGCAGCCCTCTTCTTTAGCTTTCTGAACTTCGCCGTCTTAATCAGGTCTCCATCAAATTCTACTTCTGTAGTAGCACTAACCTCTACAGCCACAGCCTTAACCTCATCATCAGCAGCAAGGCTTATTCCTTAACTCCCCTGCCACTCTTCTTCATTTCAACCACTTCATCAAGAAGATAGGATAGACCTATCTTCCGTAAGCATATAGACTCTAAGGTCGTGTGATAGTATTTCCGCTGCGCTTAACACTCTTACGCTAAGTAGCTCATCCCCTGTCTCTAGCTTGGTAGCAAGCATTACAGAGCGGTTTTGTGTCAAACTCCACTCCTGAAACCAGCTTTACAAAGCCTTTCTTAGTAGCGAAGAAAACCATTGATTCATAAAAGCTCTGCAAATGAGGTGTAGAGAATGATCTCCTCCTTGCCCACCCTTTGAGATATTGTGTACAAGAGTTCCCTTATCCCTAAGCCTTACCTTTGGTATATCCTTTCACTTTCACCTGATGCATATTGCCACTTGCGTAAATATGCAGAGCCTGTCTGTATTTCTCATAAGTATCTGTGTCGGATACTCATTTAGAGCCCTTCATTAGCCTTTGAAATGCCTGACACATCCACGCTCTTAGCATATCCGAAACGGTCTATAAGCATCATATACATCTTCTTCTTTTACTTCTTCAACATAGAACCTGCTTTTTCTTCATTCAAAAGCTCCGTCCTTCTAGGTCTGTCAAAGTTCTTAACATTTGCCTTCAAATCGGTCTTTATCACCTTATGAAGCTTCCGCTTTTATCTGATAGTATCTTGTTATACTCATTCTATATTGTTCTTCAGGGTTTTCAGCCCTCAGAAGTAAGCTTCAAGACCTCAAGCCCAATGAGCCTGCTAAGAGGCATAGCAAGGATGGCATCAGCCTGAGCTTAGTAAGTCAAATCCCTTAGCCTCCTTCTAGATGCCTCGGACTTAAATTTAATCTCAGCTATATTGCCGTTTACAAGGCAGTCCTTTGCCTGTTTTTATAGACTCAGAACCCCTTAGCACCTCTATAGATAAGGTCGATTACATCTACTGCCCTTGATGAGGCCGTCCACAACCTCAGCTCTAGCCCCTTGCCTTTTCTAACAAATGGGTGTATTCCTTGGTGTAAAGCTCCTCTTCAAAGCTAAGGAACTCCTCCAATATCCCTTGAGAGAATATCTTAGGGCTGCTTATCCCTTACTGCAAGCATATTTTGCAGGAATATGTATCCTCTAAAGGAGTTTTCTAAAAATGCCGTTAAGGAGGTTTTCACATTTCTTCCCTTTTTACCTCCACTACTATACTGGACATCTGCCGAGGACTCATCCCTCACATCTGCATTTCGTCAAACACCTTATCCTTCATAAGGTTTTTACAAGGCTTTCACAGGGCCTTGACTTATTGCCTGTTGAGGTAAATGGAATCTCCTGTAAATACTATATTTTTCTTTCCATTATCTCCGTCTTCAATTACATACTTTCCCTTACACGGAAGCCTGCCCCTCGCCGTTTTTCATATATTCCTGCTATTTCATCGCATTTGAAATTATGCCACCTGTTGGGAAGTCAGGTCCCGGTATGTATTTCATTAACTTTTTCGGTGCTAAGCTCAGGATTGTCAAGGAGGGCTATAGCCCCTTTTATTATCTCTCCCGGATTGTGAGGCGGTATATTGGTAGCCATACCTCAGCTATTCCTGTAGTTCCGTTGATTAGAAGAAACGGGAGCTTGGCAGGAAGTATGAGCAGGCTCTTTTTTCTCTCGTCAAGGTTTAGGTACAAAGTCAACAAGGTTTCTGTCAAGCCCTGTAAGCAGGTTCATAGCTCCTTTTGAAAAAGCCTTGCCTCAGTATAACGCATAGCTGCCGCAGAGTCTCCGTCTATGGAGCCAAAGTTTCCGTGTCCGTCAACCAAAGGCACTGACATAGACCATTCTTCAAGCCATATGCCAGGGCATCATAGATGGAAGAATCACCATGATGGGTGGTATTTACCCATAGTATCTCCGACTATACGAGCAGACTTTCTGTGCCGTTGTCAGAGCTAGCCCAAGTTCATTCCATAGCATAGAGAATTCTACGCTGAACAGGCTTAAGTCCGTCTCTTACATCAGGCAGAGCTCTTGATATAATTACGCTTACAGAATAATCTCTGTAGGAATTCTTCATTTCCTCAGAAAAGTCCTGAATAATAATGTTTTCTTCTGTTACCATACTTTCCACTTCCTATAAATCAATATTACATCCACCTTCGCATACCTGGCTTCATTCATTATGAACTCTCGCCTTGGTGGTACCACACTGCTCATAAGCAGGCTTGTAACCTCGTCAGCCTCAACAGTATCACTTATATCTATCCTCGCAAGCGACACTGGTCTTTGGATTAAGGGGTTGTCTCCCTAAAGCTGACTCTGCATCCATCTCACCAAGTCCTTTATAACGCTGTATCTCAAGAATCTTATGATTTTTATTCTTCTAAATTTCTCAAGTTCATAGTCATTGAAGATATACTCTGACTTCTTCCTCTTCTTTCCCTGACTTAGACCTCCCCTGCTTAGCTTCAGGCTTTTCTCCGACTCCAAGCTGGAAGATATCAAGCTGCCCTTCCTCAAGCTTCTTCTCAGGCACACTGCTGGCCTCATCACCGCCTCTCCCTCATAGTCAACCTTGTATGGAGGTGGAAGTCCTCTGTATATCTTTGCCTTCTTTGATAAGGTCAGGCATAAATCCATAGAAAAATGTAAGCAGGAGGGATACTTGCATATGAGCCCCGTCCCACATCCGCATCAGTTAGAATTATAATCTTATCATAACGAAGCTTTGATATATCAAAAATCATCTCCGATGCTACAGCCAAAGGTAGCTATCATTGACTTTATCTCATTATTTACAAAGGATCTTCTCAAGTGCAGCCTTCTCAACATTTAATATCTTGCCTCGAAGTGGAAGCACCGCCTGAGTTTTACGGTTTCTTGCAGTCTTTACCGTACCTCCCGCAGAATCTCCCTCCACGAGATAACTCACATTCAACTCGCATTCTTTGATGAACAGGAAGCAAGCTTGCTCTTTTACATCAAAGTCATTCAGGCTCTTAAGCACTGCATTTCTCGCCTTATCGCTTGCCACGTTCTTGCACTGTAGGACTTCTGTGCAAGGTCAGAATGAACTTAAGCACCTCTATGTTTTTTATCAAAATATCTGACTATTTCCTTTGAAACTACCTCTTCAACCAGCAGTCTTCGCATCAGTATTGCCGAGCTTTGTCTTGGTCTGTCCTTCAAACTGAGGGTCGGATAGCTGAATTGAAATAATTTTCGCAACTATGCCGTTACGAGATGTCCTTTCCATCAAAGTTATCATCCTTTCCCTTGAGGTGAGCCAAGTTCTCTTGCATACTGATTCATAACCCTTGTAAGTGCAGTCTTAAAGCCTGTTACGAGGGTTCCTCCGTCTATTACATTGATACGGTTACAGTAGGCATTTATCTGTTCAGAGTAACCATTGGTGTACTGAAAGGCAGCCCTCAACCTCTATATCTCCGGACTCTCCCTCCACATAGACAACTTCACCATTGATAACCTCTGCCTCACGGTTGATGTATTTGACATAGCTTTTTGATACCGTCTTTTTCTTCGTATGACTTCTCCTCGCCTGTATTTCTCATCAACAAAGTTGATTTTAAGTCCCTTATTTAAAAAGCTGTTTCTTTTAGCTTTTCTTGATGATGTCAGCCTTAAATTCAACAGTTTCAAATATAGAATCATCCGGATAAAGGTTACGCTGGTTCCTGTGTCTGACTTCCTGCAGGTAGCTACAGGCATAAGCTCGCCCTTTAACCAACTTCGTTACAGGATGTCCACCATTTTCATACTCATCTATGTAGACATTTGCCATCTCTTCTGATTTCAACTATCATCTTGGTCGAAAGAGCATTCACCACAGAGGCACCTACTCCGTGTAGGCCTCCTGATACCTTGATATGGCGCTCCTCCCGAGAACTGCAGCCTGCGTGAAGAATGGTATATACTACACGCTCTGTAGGTATTTCTTTCTTGGTTGGGTGAATATCTACAGGCACACCTCTTCCATAGTCCCCTTATGGTTATGCCCCCGTCATTTCTAAGAGTAATGTCAATCTGTGAGCAAAAGCCTGCAAGATGTCTCATCTCTATACCATTGTCAAGGATTTTCCCATATAAGGTGGTGAAGTCCTCTTGACCCTGTGCTTCCTATATACATGCCAGGCGTTTTCTAACAGCCTCAAGCCCTTCAAGTACTACTATCTGACTTCCATCATCAAATTTCCATTCATAACTCTCACCCTATCTTAAGTCCAATATACACTCCCCACAATACTGCAGGTTACAGATAATATTATATAACTTCCGGCAGAAGCAGGTTTCCTTTTCTATTAACCCTAAAGGTTTCAAGCGAAATGTTGAAAAATGTGGTAAGCCCTCCACAAAACCCCTGTCTTTAGAAGCATTAACTTGAGGAGACATTCCTGTCCTATCCATAAGATACTACTGCACCTATGATTGTATGGCTCCGATTATATTGGTAAAAAGTGTATTTACCGGATAATTTATTTGCTTTATAGGAATTATGGACAGCAGATACCTAAGTACCGAGCCAAGAAATCCCCCTATTCCAACTGACAGACATTTTATAAACATTCTTCATACCTCCCTTATTAAGCACAACATTCTGTTGGAAATCAAGTATAGCAGATTATAAGCCTATTTGCATGAAGTTTCGAACAGAAGTTCTTCTATTGTAGCTAAAACAAATTATTATGATAATTTAAACTCCATAAGCATAAAATATTACTCTTATATATAACCCTTAAAAATTTCATCTTCGAATGGCAAAACAGGATATTCTCCTCTATAATCTATCTAGAAAGTATTTCTCGTTTTCCACATCTATTTTTAATATATTCAATTTATGATGTTCCAAAAACATTCCCATCAATATAAAAATGTGATTCTCCATCATAATAAATATCATGATATTTGGGGTTATGTGCTATCTCAGAAGTATGAGACATAGTCCGCTGATTATTTTCATTCCATCATTAAATCTTCCAAGTTCAGGAGGGAATTTCCACAAAACAAGTATTTATCAACATCTCGTTTCAAATATCAAATTTCCTTCGTTTTTCTCATCTAGACCCGTGCATGGTAAAATATTGTTTCCTTCTATATAGTACAACGGAAGATTTTTCATCCAATTTATGTATTTCTTTTCTAAATTCTCATCAAATATATCAGAATAATTTGAACTCTCAGTCAGGCACACTGCCTCTTATGCACATTTCCTCATAGATTTACCCATTAGAACTATAATCTTATTTTTCCAATAGAATCAGGCATATCAAATGATATGCCTGCAATATCCTATAACATAGTTTTACAGTCTTTTTATTTTATATTTTTATTTTTTCTGAACCCTAATTCTTTTTATAGACTCTTCTATTTCTTCAATGGATGGTAAACTACTTTTTATATTCCTTCTCAAGCAGTTTGCTTTATTTCATACTTACTTATTCCTATTGGCTGTGAGATATTTGAGTGAATATTCAGCGACTTCACATTATCTTTATCTCTACAAATTAATATTTCCTATTGTTTGATTATCACTATTTGATTTCATATTCTTATTTACAGCTGTTACATAAAAAAATTGAGTTGACCTGCAAATTCCGGTTTGAATTTTTCTGTCTTTAATTCTACTACAACATAGGAGTGTAGTTTTATCATGATAGAAAAGTAAGTCTATATAAAAATCACTTTCTCCAACCTTAATATGAACTTGCCTACCGATGTAAGAAAATCCTGTACCAAGTTCCAAAAAGAAAAGAAGTTATTTGATTTACTAATGCTTCTTCCAACTCTCTTTCATCATATTTATCTCTTATTGTTAGAAAATCAAAGTTATATGGATCTTTTTATTGTTTTGCTTCGCTAATTCAGATTGGACAGCTGGTAATCTATTGTCAAAAATTAGTAACTGCATTCCCAATACTTTTATATAAATCTCCATCAATCTGATGTTCCAAAAACTGTTCTGCTCCATCCATTTTCAATAGTCTTCTCTACATAAAATAAAGCCTCTTTGACATTTTTACACTTATACATAATCCTTTGATTGTGTCCCCCAAGGAATACTTTTTATCCTTCTTTCAATATCCGATAATTGGGTTTACAGCTTGTAACGCAATTAGGTAATCATTATAAAAATATACCAATATCTAATATGTTTTTAAGTTTTTCGGCTGAAAATCCTTTCATATCCGGAAATTCTTTTCTTAAATCACTGCTCAATAATTTTAGAAAACTATCACCCAAGAATATTGCTTTTGTTTTTCAACAATTTCTTTCCCCAAGTTCCAATACAAATCAAGCAACTCATAATTAACTTTTTACTGCTGCCTTTAATTGACTGAGTCTAACTTTTTCCTTTAAATCTAAAAAGTAATTTTTATATTCACCATCTCCTATAATAGCTACAAATCTTTTTATCCATTCTTACAAATCCCAACCTCTTTTCTATCTCTCAGTTTCATCGTTGTGTATCACTATCCAAGCCAAAAATAAGCTTAAATTTTTATTATTACAAATCCCTATCAGCTTCTTAATCTCTCCCCTGCCCCTTCTCCAACTCTTCCTCATAAGCCCCCACTTTTCTATTGATATATTTAGTCCTAAACTTAGAATAAATGATATTCTGCTCTGAGTATAGTCCAAAATAGCCTGACATTATGTAGCTGATGGTAATGGCAAGCAAAGAAATAGATATTGCCCTCCTTAAAAGCCGAAAAAGCTCCGAAATGATAAGCAGTGAGGCTATAGGGCAGTTAGTTACTCCCACAAAAAGCCCCTGCCATCCCACAGTGCCACAGCAAGAGATGTCGGTAATCCAAAAACATGCATAAAGAAATTGCCAAAGGTTGCACCTATATAAAGAGATGGCAGTACCTCGCCTCCCTTAAAAGCCTGAACCTATACAAAGTGCAGTAGAAACATTTTCATCAAAAAATGAATACCATAGCACATCTCCCTCTACAGCCCTCTCTATGACAGGCATACCTGCACCAGGAAATCCTTAGTTCCTATCAAAAGATTGATAACAACAAAGATGATACCTCCCACAAATACCTGCACATAATTGGCTTCTGTGAAGCTTTTGAAAATCCGTTGCCAAAAGCCTTTTAGCATAAGACAGAAAGCTATACTTAAAAGTCCGCAGAATATAGCTAAGATTGCTACTCTTCCAAGTAATCTCTATATCAAGTCCGACATCGACCACACTCCCAAGCTTTGCCTTGCTAAACCCATACATATGAGCCAGCCAGCTTGCAGTGACAGAAGACACAAAGCAGGAAACATAGCTGAATACTGGATGATACCCTATACTTGCCACTTCCATCGGGAAAAATACTGCCGCTATAGGTGTACTCAAATATAGCTGAAAAAGCCGCGCTCATACCACACATAATAATCATCGCTTTTCCTCTTCACTTAATTTTCAGCCATTTAATCTTGTTAAGCCTGCTGCTGCCGCACTTTCAAGCTGAAGAGCAGCACCTTCCCTACCCACCCGAGCCACCGAAGGCATGTGTAATAGGGTAGATACAAAGATAAGGAGCCATAACTACAGGAAGCTCCGTCTTTGCCTGAATAGTGCTGATAACCAGGTTTGTGCCTTTCGCCTTATATACCCCTGCAAAAACGGTATAAAAACACTATAATAAGGCCTGCAAATGGCAGTCCGTAGAGCATTTCAGGATGAGTCTTTTAATAAATTGTTTGCCCTGATGTCAAGCGCTGAAAAATGCCACACTGATGCACTCCTACAAATAGGCCTACCAATGTGGCAAATATGCACCAACGAAGCAGATTAAAGATATTCACCCTAATTTCTGTTATTATCTTCTTAAACTCCGTCACAAAAATTTTCCATTTAAAAACTCCAATACTTTTTGCCTTACCATTATGTTTTAATTTTTACTCTACTGAGCCTTAACTACAAGTGCCCAAGTCTTTTTCAGCCGGTGTTCCTTAAGTACCATAATGTCTCTGCGTTTATTGATGCACCATTTAATGCCGTAGCAAATGGCATATAATAAAGTTCTCCTACACCTGTCTGTGCATTCTTACTTATATAGAAGTAGAGCCGTTATTTGAACTAGGATATTGGAACCCGGCATTATATATACCTTTTCCTGCTCCGTTATCACTAAGTCCAAGTGTTGACAGCACTTCCTCATATCTTGTTACTACCATATTCGAAGTATTTTTAAGAGTGAAATTGATACGGTTCTCCTTACCGGCAACCCCTTCGCCGCTTATCTCGGAATGAACCAACACTCGCACCCTCTGTTACCTTTGAATCCATAGCATTACTTACAGAAGTTCCAACTGCTACTGCCCTTATATTCACTGTACCGGTTGTAAGCCTTGCCGCCTTAAGCGGATAGGTTAAAAATGTTTCTCCATCCACTGTTATAGGTGCAATAGTCTGCATCTTTCCATCAGAAGCATCAAGTGCAAGTCCTGTATTTCCTGTAATTACAAGCGATATCCTGCTCTGCGGAATCCCTGCATTATATATGCTGTTTCCATTACTATCCCTAACCCTTACAAGCACAAAGTAAGATTCCGGAATTATATTCATTGAATATGTTCCACCGAAAAGAAATTAATCACTGTTCCATTTGTTAAAAATGTATTATTGTCCATTACTTTTGGCATATCCGGTAAGAGTACGCTTGTATATACCCATAATTTGAATATCTTTTTATATAACTTGGATTACCCTATTTTTATCTGTGCCTCCTTAGTTACAGGAACAGATCCTCCATAAGTTATATTTAGCTTACCTATGTAACCAACTGTCTGATTTGGCTCTAAGTCTGTAAGTAACTTACCATCTGCAACCAGCTTTACAGGTTTATTACCCTCCCAGATTGCACTGGTCTTTCCAGCAAATCTAACATCTCTTGTAACATCATTGCCATACTGGTCTAGAGTTTATATCTTACCTCAGCCTTCATTCCCGCTGTCACTAAGGGTCTGCCAGTGAAGCTTCCATATTTTTCAATAACTATTTCCTTAACTGCTGCCTGAGTAGGAACAACCACTCTGTCCTTTATATCCACTCCGATTACATTACTTTTTACTACGGCTGCTGCAGCTCTGCTGTTCTTCACAGAGGCGCTTACATAAACTCTGGATGCTGTGGAACCTGCCATCAAAAATCCTGATGAAGTAATTGTTGCTATTGAATTAGATGCAGGTACTGTACAGGCTTCATCATGCGAATAACTCCATAAAAATATGCCATGGGTGAGCTTTCTACCGGGAGCCAGTGCAACTCTCGTTCTCCCCTGATTTCTGCTGTAGCCCTTGAACTGTATGATTGAATCTGTGAGGCATAGTTCCGTCAAATTTTCCTGTGCCTGCTATGGACAAATTATTAACCCTGCTTCCAACTATTATCTTACATTTTAATAGTAATAAGCTTTTTGTTCACCTTATAGCTGGAAGCTTATTATAGTTTCACCAGGTTTCTTCGGGGTAACTACTCCATCTTTTTGATACTGCTGCAGCATTCTTGTTAGAAGACTTCCAGCCCCATTTATCCCTGAAGTCCTTCCACCTATACTATAATCAAGGTCAAGTTTGTCTTTGTCCTATAAATAATTCTTTTTATCTTTTTAAGTGTTAACATAATTATTCGGATTACTCTTATCGTATAAAAATGCAATTGCCGCCTTAGCTTCTTCTCTTGGCGATAAGACTGCAACGCTTCCAAAAAGCCACAGTTCCGGCAAGAATCATAGCTAAAAATTTGTTTTTTCATGTAAACTCTCCTTCATACAATTATTAACCTATTCAAATTAGGGCTTAACCAATTTAACATCAATATATGTCTGAACTGTGTTAGAATTCTTACCTATTTCCTTCTTTTATCAACTTTCCGAGTTCATCCTTTGAAAAATTATACTTTTTCCCAGAGAACTGACAGCATAACTCTACCGGCTTATTTTTCCTCATAAAAGAGATATAAGTTCCTTTTTCTCCAAGGCTTAAAAAGCACCTGTTCAACCTTTTCTTTTATTGCAGTCACAGACAAAAGAAGTTGCTGCCTTGTCAGTAATTTCAATTCCCAAGTCTTCTAAGATGAAGTGTAAGTATCTCTTCCGGAGACATATCTTCATCCAGCATACCTGTAACCGAAGTTACCATAGGAATCTTTTTCTCTATTGCATCTATAGTATCATCGCTTGCTCCCGGCATTAACTGGATAATAAAGCCACCAGCCCTCTTCACACTATAGTCTCTATCCACAAGCACACCCAGTGCAACCACACTAGGCACCTGTTCACTGGATGCAAAGCAATAAGTCAGATCTTCTGCTATCTCTCCTGTAATAAGCTTGGTTCTCCCTACATATGGTTCTTTAAGTCCTAAATCCCTGATTACAGTAAGCTCTCCACTTCCTATGGCTGCTCCCACATCGAGTTTTCCCTCTGCCTTTAATGGAATATCTACATACGGATTAAATGCATAACTCCTTAACCCGGGCCTTAGAGTCTGCCGTCACTACAAGCCCTCCCTATTGGACCGTCTCCCCAATCTGAAGAGTGAGTTTATCATCTTCTCCCTTCATCATAATGTCTCATCATAGAGCCTGCACTAAGCAGCCTTCCCAGTGCGGCAGTAACAACCGGCAGGCTGTCATGGTGAAGTCTCGCTTCCTCCACCAGATTCTTTTGTTGTACAGGCAAAGGCCCTTACCTCTCCACCCTGCCGCAATTGCCCTTATCACATAATCTTTCATAATTTTACCTGTATGTTTTTCCTTCCTGATATTTTTCCCTGGCTATAAAATAAACTCTCTCACTGTCGGGCTTAGCATCTTTGGAAAATGCATCATAAACAGCCACAAATTCCATCCCTGCCTCTTCTACAGCTTCTTTTATCTCATCTACAGTATAGCCCTTTGATAATGAACTTCATCAAATCTAAAAATCTCTCTTTATTATCTTCTTCATCTTTTTAGATATATGGTCAAATCATATTCATTTATTCTACCTTCCCTGTCATAATAATTTTTCCATATAAAGCTCATATTTTCACGATTTTCAGTTATTACATTCTCAGCCAAAAAGATTTTCATACTTATAAATAGTGTTCAAATCAAGAAATAAATACTCCATCTGTATCAAGAAATGTATTAACCAGTTTTAAAAACTTTTACAAGATCTGCCTTATCTAAGATATAGTTAATTCCGTCACAGATACAAACAAAGGCGGCCGCCGTACCATATAGTTCAAATTCTCTCATATCCTGGCAAAGATAAAGTATGTCGCTATCCTTCTCTGCTGCCACCTGTAACATTTCCGCTGAATTGTCTATACCTATCATATCATATCCGGCTGCCTTTAGTCTATCTGTTATATTCCCTGTACCACAGCCAAGTTCAGCTACAATTCCTTCCTTTTTACCCCATTTTTCCTTAAGTAAACCTCACAAGGTATTTAGTCCATTCATCATAAGAACATTATCCATAAATTTACTCATATACCTCTGCAAAACCCTAAATACGCTTCCATAACTTCCCCTTTACTAATCTTCTAACAAAATTTCCCTGCCCAAGGTAAATGAATATATAAGCTTCTCTTTTTGGCACCTGCCCCGTTATTCTTTTCAATGCCTCTCCATAGTTGTCAAGCTGAACCCTATATCTTTTTTATTAATTCATCCTCTCCCGTTTTTCCAAATACCCTGTCTGTTTTGCTAGTCCATTAATATTACACTATCTCCTTCCATAAACCCAGGCATCTATAATTCCCTGAACCAGTACCATCTCTGCTAGCACCTGCTATTTCCTTATCCAATGCCTCTATCACAAATGGAGTTTCTCTAAAAGCTTACCATCCATAAAGGCTTTCTTCATTCTCTTGTAAAGGCTGCTTGCAAAAATTTCTTAAATTGACTTATATCTATGCTTTCTAACTCTTCATTTGTTATTTTTTTATCAAAAACAAGTTTTGATAAGTATTCTCTTATTTCTTCCTCTTCATAATCTTTACCGAAATCCATTCGGCTAAGGATTAGATGGTAGAGAGTTCTCTGACAGCCCCCCTTACCTCTTCCAGGCTTTTCAGAAATAAACTCGGGATATAGGATTCAAAGGCAGCTTCTTCTTGGAAAGCCTCCTTATATGGCACTTCTCCAGCCTCTTCTTCATCCAGATGAAGCCTTTTTAACTCAGAAACCGTCATTTTTACTCTTTTAAGCCCACAGCCTCACTAAAAGGATAGACATACTCTTTTCCTTAGTAATCATATCACTTATTTCCTTATATTCCGTTATTTCCGGAAGATTTGAAATAAGTTTTGTAATATCACTTTTGATTAGCCCCTTTTCTGCTATGTCATCCATTTTTAGAATCGACTAAATCTTTTGGCCGTCTTCACTGTAAGCTTGAGCCTCCCTTTATCTTTTTCTGAAATTAATGCAGGCATTGCAATATCTAATAATGAATTAATTTTTAATAATGAAGCATATCCCTGTTCATCATTTGCATAATTCTCAAGTCTTTCTTCTACTTTATCCAAACAGGCTGTAAGGATTAGCTTTATTCTCTGCCCTTGTCAAAGCCACATATAGCAGTCTTATCTCTTCGGCAATATTTTCAATGCGAAAATCTCCCTGATATAAGTTTCTTCAGTAAGGTGCTCTCCCTTGTTTCTATATTAAAATAATCAATTCCTATGCCTAAATCTGAATGAATAACCACGCTTGCCATTGAGTCCCTGTTATTCATGCTTTTTGCCATACCACTTACAAAACTACCCTATATTGCAATCCTTTACTCTTATGAATAGACATAATTCTAACCGCTTCCACACCACCTGTTCCTGCTTCACCAAAATCCACCCTCATATTTTTTTAAGCCTGTCATATATCTTACAAAGTGTACCACCTCCATGCAGGAGGTTGCCTCATAAGACTTTGCCTTAGATACCAGCATATCCAGATTAGCCGCCCTTGTCTCACCTGATGGCATAGCCTGAACATAGCTGTAGAAATTAGTTTCAGTGAATAACTGCCTAATAAGCTCATGTACAGGAGTAAATATCATCTCTGCCCTTTTTTCATTTATCATATTTATGAACTGCCTTTTTCATTTTCAGACAGGCTTAACAGCGTCCATAGGTCAGCTTCCTCCTTATTATTGATACGAAATTCAGCCAATTCTTTTTCAACAAAGCCTCCTATAGGAGAGAGCAGGACTGTAGCCAGTGGTAAATCCTGGCGTGGATTGTCTAAGATTTTAAGCAGGATATCATAACCTGCACTTCCCAGGCAGAAAAATAGCCAACACTTGATTCACACACAGCCGGTATATTTTTCTGAAAGTAAAATTCTTCTAAAACTCTCTGCCCATTCTACATTGGTTCTAAGAAGGATGGTAATATCGCTATACTTAAGTTTCCCATCTTCTTTGACCAGTCTCTTAATCCTATCAGCTATCATATAGGCTTCAAGTTCAATATCACTAAGCTTTGATAATTTCTCAGGAATTTCACCATCCTTATCAAAAATTAAAACTTCTGAAACATTTCTTTCATTAGAACTTTTTCCCTTCACTTCCCTGTATAAGCTTTGCCTTATCATCATATCCTATCCCACCTAATTCTTCCTTCATCGTCCTTTTTAAATACTGCATTTACTGTTTCTATTACTTCCGGACCGCTTCTGTAGTTCCTGTAAAGGTCTATCTTTTTATTATTTTCTCCATCTCCATATTTATTATATTTTTCTATAAATAGCTCCGGTTTAGCCTGACGGAATTTGTATATGCTCTGCTTAACATCTCCCACCATAAAGATGTTCGATCTGCCCTCTTCGTTCCTTTGCAATAGCTGTTAAGATTTTTCCTGCATAGTTTGAATCCTGATATTCATCAATCATTATCTCTGCAAACTGTTCTCTATAAGCCTTTGCCGCCTGTGATGGGCTGTCTCCGTCAAGGAGAACCTTGATGGCAAAGTGAGCCCAGTCGGATATATCTACTACATTTCTCTTCTTCTTTTCATCCATGTAGGCTAATCCAAATTCTCGTGTAAGCCTTATAAGTTCCTTAACAACTCTCCCTGTTGTCTCTATTGAAGTTTCAATTTCATTAGGGTTTTCAAAAAGAAATCTTCTTTTTAATTTATTAATCCCATCTTTATATCTATCTCTAACTGCCTTTGCAAGCTCCTTTTCCTTTCGCCCCATCCAAATTTTCCATTTTCTTAGTAGGAAGTCTTGTAAAAACTTAGATTCTTCATCAATTCAGCTAAAGATTCAAAACTTTCCACCTCAACAAATTCCCCTAAACACAGTTAAATCAGCCACTCCCGTACTTTCATACAGGTATGGTCCATCAGATGAAAGTGAAATATTTATAAAACTTTCTACATCTTTTATAAATTCACTTATTATCTTCTTACAATGTGCAAGTATTAGTTTTTCAAGTTCTGAACCCTTAAATACTTCACTTGTTTTATATAATTCTCTATTATACCATTCTTCTTTTGTCAGGCGGGCTTTCTGAAAAACGGTAAAAGCTGCAAAATTAAATCTTCAAGTAATTTATCTGACTTCCCCCTTACAAAAGTATTCTACAAAGTTTATAAATTCCTCATCCTTCTTTTTCATATTCAGCCTCAAGTAGAGTCTTCAGAACCTTCTTCCCTAATTATTACACCTTCTGTCCTCGTCCATGGTTCTAACTCCCGGATCAATCTCAGCCTCTTTTAAAATTCTCCATTACAACTCTTTTGCAAAAACACGTCTCATGGTACTCATCTGCATTTCAGAAATCAGGTAAGACTGTTTCATTAGTCTTAGAGAAAGTTTAGAATTAGGATCTTTTTAACTTCCTCCTCTAATTTTTCAGAAATGGCTCTGCCAATTCTTTCTTTCATTTCTCTGGCACTTATCTCTGGTAAAAGTTACCACTAAAAGTTCATCCAAATTTTCATAGGTAAGTCCTTATCTAAAAATTCTACCCATAATTCTTTCTATAAGCATCTGCTGTTTTTCCTGCTCCTGCATGCAGAAACTAACAGATTACCACCTCTGTGAGCAATTACAGCCAGCTGTTCTTCACTCCAACCCATCGCTATTATTTCCCTCCAACTTGTTGTCAAGTTCTTCAAAAACTTACTCTTATCTCATCTGCTTGAGCCTATATAATTGTATCCTGAAATTTTTTAAATCAAAGCCGCAAATCCTCTATATTCACAATAATCACAGCCTTTTTCTTTGCCAAGGCTATAAGGATTAGCACCTATTTCACCTAGCTAAAATTTTTCTTTTTAGCTTTTTCTATTTCCAGCTCTGAATTATTTACATAAGCTTATTCATTTCATCCAAATTATAAAAGCTTGGTAGCCCACCAGTTCTCCATCCTTTTTGATCTTAAGTTTTATTACTTTAGAATCTGTCTCAGCTATAAAACCCTTACTATCAGCCACTGAGTTATCTCAAGGTTAATATGGTATTTACCTCCAAGTGTTATTCCATCAAAGCCTCAAACTCTTTAATCAGCCTCTTCTCCCTGCCCAAAGTCAATCACCCGGATCATCCATGTGAAAAATAATAAGCTCCTGATGGTATATGAGATTATGTTACATGTTTTTTCCTGCTTTGTAAAGTTCCTTTCTTACATAGTCCAAATATGTAAAAAGCTGTAAATCAAGCCCATAATATACTCTGTCAAGGTCTAGGGTTTTGTTTCCCGACTTGTAGTCAATTACCTAATGTATTCTACATTTTAGAAATTAGAATATTCTTTTATATCTGTAAACAATTTTCCCATCAGGAAGATATTTTTGAAAGAACTGAATCCATCCTGTCTATTCTTCCACAATCCTCTTGTCACAAATTCTTCTTCAATTCCAATAGGTGTGAAGGAGCCTGATTTTAGCTGTGACAATACTGTATTCACACTCTATTCGTAATTCTCTTCAGCCTTTCTGCCTGATAATTATTTCTAAATGTGGAATTGAAAATATCATCCCCGTAGTTAAATGTTTCTGCTATACTCTCTGCCTGAATAAGTTCCCTAACCTCGTCTGAAACCGATGTAAAACTCTCACCCCTTGCTAATATCTTTTTGCAAATCTTTCTAAAGTTTCATAAAAGTACATTACCCATATCCATAGGCCTTATTTCAAATTCTTTTCTCTCCTTAAGTTTTAGCCCATGTCTGATAAAGTGGGCATAGGCACAGGAGGTAAAGAGTTCCAGACGCGTTACGCTCCCCCTTAGCTCTCCATAAAGGTCCTTTGCCACATAACTTTCAAACTATTTTCTCCGGCTTTTACAAAGGCTCCGTCAATTATCTTGCTATATCTGTCATTAGGATGACTTTGATAATATTTTATCAGGCTTATAGTATTGTTATCTTCTATTTTTTTAATTTTTATTGCCTCTATTATTAACTCTATCCGCCATCTTTGACGGATCTTATCTAATAAAGACAGCTCTTCACCACAATTTTCTATCTCCTCTTTTCTAAATATCTGCCTTAACCTGTCTATAAAATACTAGAGAGGCCTAAGCGGCTTTCCTTCCATCTTCTGCACGCTATAAGATACATAGAGTTTCTCTGATGGCTTAGAAAACAGCATATAAATGTAAAATTGTTCTCTGAAAAGCTTTTTCTTTAGCTGTGAGCAAGTTCTATATTTAAATCTGCTAGGCTTTCCTTTTTCAGCATCCGTTATAATACCTCTGCCCTGACCTGCTTTTGGTACTTTTCCTCATTAAATCCCAGACAAAACAGCACCTTTATGTCCTTAAGCCTGCTTCTTTCCACATCACCTATTACAATCCTGTCCAAACCGGGTGGAATAAAACCTGCCTTTCCCTCTGAAATCCCGATTCAAGTATAGTCCTAAACTCTTCTATACTCAGCTTCTCATCTCCTAAAAGTTCATACATTTTTCAAGAACTGACATAACTATTTTATAGCAGGCTGCATACTCCTTAGCTGCTATTATTCTGCCCTTCTCCTCAAAGTCATCACTCATATCGAGCAATCACTGCCTGATAACCTGATAAATTCGTATAAGGCTTTTACATAATCTAAGTTATGGATTTCTTTGATTTCAATACCTGATAAAGTGGTTCAAAAGGCAGATATCAGTATTACTCTAATACTGTCTGCAATCTGTTCTTCTTCTGAAGGATTCTCTCCCATAAAAGTTTTATTATATCTTTTTGTATCCCTTTATCCCCCTTCTTAACACATAGTTTTCAAATATATCTGTTTCATTAATATCTATATTACTAAATCCGCTTCGTAAATATCTCATAACAGCATCCTCAGAGAAATTTTCTTCGATAACAAGAATAATGCTTTTTGATATATTCCACAAAGGGATTGTCTTCTATTGTCTTTTTACTATCCAAAAAACAAGGCAGGTTATATTTTGAAAGTGTATCAACTGTAAGTTCCCCATAATCTTCCATATTTCCCACAACTATGGCAATATCCCTGTAGCGAATCCTTTGTCTCTTACCAGGGACAAAATCTTTGGAATTATTCTTTCTATCTCTTCTTTAGGATTTTTTTACATACACTTATCCCTAACCGCCTCGTTTTTTGTTCAAATACCTTTATAGGATATCTAAATATCCTGTTTTTCAAGAAAAATTAAGTTCCTCTGCCTTCCCCTCATAATCAGCTGCCTGCGGTGAAAGAATTTTTATCCCTCTTTCATTTTGCAAGCCTGTTTATCCTGTTTATTGTATCCTTACTTAGATTAAATAAACTAAATTTTTCATTTTCTTCACTCTCATAATCTTTGTTTGAAATAGTAAGTGTAAATAATAAATGTTCTACCTTAGTTAAAAAGTAAGTCAATAACCTTAAAGCTGAACCGGAGTAAATCCTGTATATCCGTCAAAACAAACTACTGCATTTTCTAAAAGTTTTGATTTACCTATTTCACTTGCTAATACCTCTAAAAATCTGCTCAGCAGAAATATATTTTCTTTTTATAATCACAGAAAGCCTTGTAAATAATGGCTGCATCGTGCAGTTTTGCCGCCAATATCTGAGAAGTTGTTTTATCTTTTTATTTCTTCAAGTTTGTCCGGTGTAATTCCATACTGCATAAGTTCACTTAAAGAGACTTTATATCTTCTGTAAAACCCTGTCTGCAGACTGCATTGTGATAATATCTAAATTCCTTTTTAAGACCGCCAAGGAGTTTGCGTATTACCATATTCTTACCCGTATCTTCCAGAATCAGCCTCTCTTTAATATCCAATTCTTCAAATACTCTATAAGCAAGGCGCATAGAACGAAAGTACATCTATATTCATTATTGCCTTTCTGCTGCTTAGACGCACTAAGTCTCTCTGAGTTTGCAAAGTAAACTGCTCCGGCACTATTACAAAATATTTTTATTTAAATTTTTGCTCGGCCTCCTCCACTATTTGTTTGTAGCATAACTCTGATTTACCCTTTCCCGTGCCGCCTATTATGTACCTAACAGCCATACTCTCCCTCCACTCATAAGTAAATTAAAATATATAAAAAGGAAGGCTGTCCCTTAACGAATTTCGCTAAGCTGACAGCCTCAAACTTTTTAACCGGATTATTCATAAAATTCAGATAACAACAATTATGTCCAAAAAGCCCGCCAAGACTTGCAGTAGCATCATCTTCATCTGAACCGTCAATTTCAATTACAAGCTCATTACTTTTTACAGCTACAAGAGACATAACTCCCATTATGCTTTTTAAGATTAATCCTCTTTTCATCTGCAATAGCATAACTATTACTCTCGAATTTACATAGCTGTCTGTACAAGCTCTGCAACTGCATCTGGTAACATAGAAAAATCTTTAGAAATAGTTAGTTCTTTCGTACGCATATTCCTCTCCTTACAAAATCCTAAAAATCTACCAACAAACCTTAATAAAAATTAAGATAATTTGATTTTTAACATAGATTTTCTGAGATTACAAACAAAAATAAATTAAAGTGACAATAATGCCCAGACTGAACCCTGCAAGCACTTGCATATGTGTATATCCTACAAATTCTTTTAATTTATCTTCCGGACTTAGGCTATTTTTACCCAAGTCCTTAAATATTTCAACCAATTCATTGATTACTTTTGCCTGTTTACCGGTTTCAAGCCTTACCCCTTGCGTCATGCATAACCACAATGGCCAAAATAAAGGCTATTCCAAATAGCGGCGAATTAAAAACCTGATACCAGTCCTGTCATAAGGGCTGCGAAGTAACTAGCCGCACTATGTGAACTGGGCATTCCTCCATCTCCTATCAGCCTTTCAAAATTTACCTTTTTGTTTACTGCCCAATGAATTAGAGTTTAAGACATTGGATACTGTCCAGCTCACAAATCCGGCAATTATTATTTTATTACTTAGAAGTTCAGATATAGTCCATAATTACCCCTGTTATCTTTCACTTTGTAAGTTAACAAACTTAGTGAGTTCACTCTTCCATCCAAGCCTTACCGTCCCTATAGGTCCATTTCTCTGTTTTTCCTATTATGATTTCAGTAACTCCCGGATTTTCTGTGTCTTTATTGTAGTATTCATCTCTATATATGAACATAACCACATCGGCATCCTGCTCTATCGCTCCCCGACTCTCGAAGATCTGAAAGCATAGGTCTTTTTATCATCCCTGCTTTCTACCTTTCTGGACAGCTGTGACAGGGCAATTATAGGGGACATCTATTTCTCTGGCAAGTGCCTTTAATGAGCGTGAAATCTCTGAAATTTCCTGTTGTCTTGACTCTGCCCTCTTTCCACCTGTCATAAGCTGAATATAATCAATCATAACAAGCCCAAGATTTTTCTCTATTTTTAGTTTTCTGCACTTACTCCTAAGTTCTCCAACTGAAATTCCCGGAGTATCATCTATGATAAGATTTGTTTCTCCAATGGTCTTTTGCACTATCTACAATATCCATCCACTCTTCATCAGATAAATCACCGGTTCTGAGTTTTTGAGAGTCTACTCTGGAGTTCATTGCAGAATTCTCTTTGCAAGCTGCTCCTTTGACATTTCAAGCGAAAATATGGCTGTTGTGACATTTTTTGCTTAACTGTAACATATTCTGCTATATTAAGTGCAAAGGCTGTCTTACCCATGGATGGTCTTGCAGCTATAAGTATAAGGTCTGAGTTCTGTAATCCCGCCATCTTGTAGTCAAGGTCATAAAAATCCTGTGGGTATGCCTGTAACTGTACCTCCGCTTTTTGCCGCTGCCGCAATGCTCTCGACTACAGAAAAATTACCTGTTTAATATCTGAAACATCTGAAACATAGCGTTTCTGAATTAAATCAAAGACTTTCTTTTTCTGTATTTTTGCAGTATATCCTCCAGGTTGATTCCCCTGTATAACAACTCAAAGAAATTTCCTCAGTTACCTAATTAGTCTTCTAAGCAAAAGAATTTTTTTATACAATTTCCGCATAATAAGCTATATTTACCGAAGTCGGTACTGCATCATTTAGTTCTCTCAGAATCCCTATATCTATAGCCCCCAGAGGCTGCTCCCATCTCCTTTATTTTATTTTTCTATTATAATTATATCAATAGCTTTTCCTTCTCTTTTCAAGAGCAGTTATTGCAGAAAAATTATTCCATATCTTTTTATCATAAAAATCATCAGCTTCAAGTATTTCCAGACGCAGTAACTACTGTTGTAGGATCTAATATCATAGAGCCTATCACCGACTGTTCCGCTGATTTACTATGGGGCGGGGTTTTTCCTATTAACTCCTCCTCTGCCATTTTATACCTCTTCTTTTTACTTCAACTGTAAATTCACCAACTACTTTAGGATGAAGTTTTACAGAAATTTTTATATGTTCCTGCCGCCTTAATCGAATCACTAACTATCTTTTCTTATCTATTTCAAGTCCAAATTGTTTCTTAACCTCTTCTGCAATTTCCTTGGTAGATATCTGTCCAAATACCTTTCCCTCTTTACCAACTCTGATTGAAAGCCTAACCACCTTATCTTTTAGTGCTGACGCAATATTCTCTGCTTCTGCGAGAATCTCAGCCTGATGTTTTTCTTCATTCAATTTCTGCTGCCTAAGATCATTTAAGTTCTTAGGGCTTGCTTCTACACCAAGTTTCTTTGGAATAATAAAATTTCTTGCATATCCATCGTTTGCCTCTACAAGGTCGCCCTTTTTACCCAAATTTTTAACATCCTGCAATAATATAAGTTTCATAGTATTCTCCTTTTTACTAATTCTTTCTTCTCCATCTAACAATTCGTCAAAGTAAGACCTTAACCATCTGCTCTGCCTCTTCAATGAATTTACTCCCTTAGGCTGTGCCCCTGCCACCGATAGATGACCACCGCCGCCTATTTTTTCCATTAATGTCTGTACATTAATCTCATCTATGGAGCAGGCTGATATAGAACCTCTTCTTCACAAGGAGTGAATACAAATGAGGCTTTTACATTTGAAATTCCCATCAGTTCATTTGCGACCTTTGCACCAAGTATAACCCTATTCTTATCCTTAATATCTCCTTCGATATTTCTTGCAAATGCAAAAACATCCCTGTATATTTCAGCAATACTTGCTATCTTGGCTTTCAGCTTAAATTCATCCATTTCAGTCCTAAATTCTTTTCTTATCTTGGTAACATCTGCCCATTTCTCTTAAGAAAAGCTGCTGCCTCAAATGTTCTTTTGCACCCGTCTTTGTAAGGAAGTTGTTTGTATCTATCATAATTCCCGAATACATGGCCGCTGCCTCTGTCTGTGTCATTTTAACATCCAAATCTATGTATTGGAGTATCTCTGCCACAAGTTCACAAGACGATGAGGCATATTCTTCAATGTATGAAAGTACGGTGTTACTTATAAGATTCTCTCCCTGTCTGTGATGATCAAGCAAAACTATTGTATTTACCTTGTTTAACAACTCTTCACATTCTACAAATTGGCGGTTATTAACATCTACGACAACAAACATGGTGCTTTTTATCCACCATACTCAAGGCTTTTTCTCCTGTCACAAAAGTTCATCCCCATTTTCAGATGTTGCCTTCATCCTCTCTATTGTAGGTGCTATAGAACTTGAAATATTATTTATAACTATATGTGCAGTAGTATTAAAGGTCCTGCAGATACGATAAACACCAATAGCTGCTCCTATTGCATCAGTATCACTATTCTTATGTCCCATAATAAGCACATTGTCATTTGCCTCTATTAGTTCGCTAAGCGCATGAGCCTTTACTCTGGCTTTTACCCTGGTATTATCACCTGTACGCTGGCTCTTGCCTCCAAAATAGCTTATATTATTCTTTTCCTTTATTACCACCTGGTCTCCACCACGCCCCAAGGCCATATCTATAGCTGTCTCGCATAATCAGATGACTGGATGTAAGACTCTGATGAGATTCCAATTCCCAATGACAGAGTAATAGCCATAGTATTGCCTATGTTGACACCCTTGACTTCGTCCAATATAGAAAATCTGTCTTTTTTTATCTTATCCAAATATTTGTTTCTAAATATTATTATACTTATCTTTTTCCAGCTTTTTTGGTAACTGTATCTATGCTTTGGGTGAACTTAGTCAGTTTTCTCTCTACCAGAGCAGAAAGCAGTGAGCGTTTTCACCTCATCAACACTCTCAAGGCTTCTTCATAATTATCTATATAAAGAAGTCCCATTATCATTTTTATTATCGTTATTTTCTCTTTTTTTAATTCATTTATTTCAGTTATATCATAGAAAAATACCGAAATTCCGCCGCCTTCAAAATTATTATTCTTTTCCCTCGCAGCCTTATCAAGATTTTTTCTAAAGACCACCCTGTATTCCCTATCATCTTTTATTGCAGTTTTTCTATATCATAATCTTCTAATGAAGTAAGTGCATCTTTCAAACTCCGGGAATATTGCCAGTATCGACTTCCTGTCCACATTATCCGAATTTGATATGTCATAAAGGCATTATTACACCAGTGAATATTGCCTCTCTCATCCACAATTGCGTACGGCACCTGCATTTCATTAAGTCTTGCAGTCTCAGTTTTTGCAATTCCCATAGCATAACAGGTGAGTTCAGTATAAAAATCCAACCTTTTCCGAACCAGTATATAAGAGCCGCTAAAACAATATAGATCAAAATAAAAAATGATATTATTATAGCTGCATCAGCATCAATCATAAATATAGCCGCATTCATAGCAATAAGTATTGTACATAAGACTAGCGGCCAGGCAAAATAAAACTTAAACCTACCTGATATACCCTGCTTATTTTGTTTTTCACAATCTCATCCTTCCTTACCTACAAAAAGAGTTCCTACTTTTTTCCTTCTATTATATCATAAATTCGTTCAGGTTCTTTTGCCAAGTGTAATTAGGGTATCTATCCCTTTCTCTGTTGCATACATTGCAGCATCAAGCTTTAGAAATCATTCCTCCTGTTCCCCTGGCACTGCCTGTACCACCTGCAAGATTCAATATCCCATCATCTATCTCTTCAACCCTGCTTATAAGTTTTGCCTCAGGGTTTTCTTTTTGGAGTTACTGTCATAAAAGCCCTTCAATATCGGATAAAATAATTGACTTTCCTGACTTTGTGAAGTTTGCAACAATTGCCGAAAGCATATCATTATCTCCAAAAATCTTTTTTCTTAGAAATAATTTCATTATAACTAAGCGAATCATTTTCATTGATTACAGGTATTACTCCATTTTCCATAAGTGCTTCAAGCGTATTGGAAAGATTTTCTCTTTTTTCCGCCGCCTCAAGATCATCACCTGTAAATAAAATCTGTGCAACTATCCTTCCATATTCACCAAAAAATTTATCATAAATATGCATAAGTCCACATTGACCAACTGCCGCCGCCGCCTGCTTCATTCTTGTTTCCGTGAGGTTTACTTGCAAGCCTTAATTTATTTACTCCAACTCCAATAGCACCTGATGATACCAAAACCGTCTTATATCCCATACTTTCAATTTCTGAAAGCACCCTGCACAGCCTGTCAATAATGCGAAAATTAATACTTCCATCTTCATTTGTGATTGTAGAAGTGCCTACCTTTCACTACTATTCTTTTTATCTAAACCCATAGTGTTTCCTCTCAGTAATTATCGTTCAAATAATAAATATAACACAATTCATATTTTTCTACTATTCATATTCTGTAATTTCCTATTAAATAAAGGCGTAAGCCCTTGGTTATTAGAACTTACGCCGTAACTGTCAAAAACAAAATTATTGTTTACAAATTACCTGAAATTATTCCTCTACACTCCAAGTAGTTCTTCTCTTGAAGGTCGCAAGTCTGAACTTAGCCTCAGCCTCAGAACGCTTGAATAACTCTTCAGCCTTCTCAGGATTGCTTCTAGAAGTCTGTTATAACGAACCTCTGTCTCAATGAAGTCTCTATAGCTGATAGTAGGCTCTTTTGAATCCATAGTGAATGGGTTCTTTCCTTCTTCTGCAAGAAGTGGGTTGTAACGGAAGAGGCTCCAGTAACCTGACTGAACGGCTCTCTTCTCTGAGTCATAGAAACTCTCATACCGCCCTTGATACCGTGGCTGATACATGGTGCATAACCAATGATGAGGGGATGGGCCAGGATAAGCCTCTGCCTCAGCAATAGCCTTTTACACACTGGTTGTAATCAGCACCCATAGCTACCATAGCTACATAGATGTAACCATATCCCATAGCTATTTCAGCAAGATTCTTCTTTCTTACTTCCTTACCGCCTGCTGCAAACTGTGCAATAGCACCTGTAGGAGTAGATTTAGAAGCCTGTCCGCCTGTATTTGAATAAACCTCTGTATCGAATACGAATACATTTACATCTCTATTTGATGCGGGTACATGGTCCAAGACCGCCGTAACCGATATCATAAGCCCAGCCGTCTCCGCCGAAGATCCACTGGCTCTTCTTTCCTGCATAATCAGCATTGTCTAAGATATAATCCTTCTCTTCTGCTTCTACATTTACAAGCTGTAAGAGCCTGAATCATTCTTCTTGCTGCTACACTGTTTCTCCCTGAGTTCTTCTTGTATCAAGATATTTCTGAATTAATTCCTTAGTATCTCCATCTACCTTGTCCATAAGTTTCTCAGCATTGTCGATAACTCTCATTCTAAGTGCTTCTGAGCCAAGTGCCATACCGTAGCCATACTCAGCATTGTCCTCAAAGAGTGAGTTAGCCCAAGCAGGACCTCTGCCTCTCTTGTCAACTGTATATGGGTTAGCAGGTGAAGAACCTCCCCAGATTGAAGAACAACCTGTTGCATTGGCAATTAACATTCTGTCACCGAACATCTGGGTAACGAGCTTAGCATAAGGAGTCTCGCCACAACCTGCACAAGCACCTGAGAACTCAAGGGTAAGGCTGCCTGAACTGGCTTCCCTTTGGTGTAACAATGTTGAACTTATCAAGTACATCATCGTGAAGCTCAAAGTCCTGCCGTAATCAAAGCTCTTCTGCTCTACAGCTGTGTATCAAGAGCTGAAAGCGAAAGTGTCTTATTTCCCCCTAACCTCAGGGCAGACATTTACACAGAACCACAGCCTGTACAGTCAAGTACGGAAACGGTAACTGCAAACTTCTTGCCAGGCATACCCTTCATATCTACCATCTTCATAGATTCAGGAGCCTTAGCTGCCTCTTCCTCGTCCATTACAGCAGGACGGATTGCTGCGTGAGGACATACATAAGAACAAAGGTTACACTGTAAACAGGTATCCTTATTCCATACAGGAACTTCTACTGCTATACCTCTCTTTTTCGTAAGCAGCTGAGCCTAAAGGTGTAGTACCGTCAGCATACTCAACGAAAGCAGATACAGGAAGAGTGTTACCTGCCTGTCCGTTTACCTTATTCTGAATTGTATTTACATAGTGAACAACTTATTCTCAAGACCTGCATCAGCCTTCTCTGAGATATCCTCAAACTGAGCATTCTTCCAGTCCTCAGGAACTTTAACCTCAACTACGCCTGAAACACCTGCATCGATAGCGTTGTAGTTCATCTGTACTACATCGTCACCCTTCTTCTGGTAAGAAGCCTTAGCTGCCGCCTTCATATGCTCAACAGCATCCTCGATAGGAATGATGTTAGCAAGCAGAAAGCTGCCTGAAGTACTGTATTAATCGTCCCACCAAGACCGATTTCCTTACCAATCTTGATACCGTCAATTGTATAAAAGCTAATGTTATGATCAGCAATGTATTTCTTAGCCTGTCCGGGAAGACGCTCTGAAAGCTCATTTACATCCCAAGGGCAGTTAAGAAGGAAGGTTCCGCCGTCCTTGATATCCTGAACCATATCGTGCCACGCACATATGAAGGATTATGACGAGGCAACGAAGTCTGCCTTGTTGATAAGGTAGGTAGAGTTAATCTTCTTATCACCGAAACGAAGGTGAAATGGTTTACACCACCTGACTTCTTTGAATCAGTAATCAAAGTAAGCCTGAGCATATTTATCCGTGTGGTCACCGATAATCTTAACTGAGTTCTTATTAGCACCAACAGTACCGTCCGCGCCAAGTCCCCAGAACTTACAAGGTTGTTCCCTCTGGAGCTGTAGATGGATTCTCGGTAATCTCAAGTGAGAGATTGGTTACATCATCCTTGATACCTATGGTAAATCTTGGCTTTTCAGTATTCTTGTAAGCTGCGATAATCTGAGCAGGGTAGTATCCTTTGAACCAAGACCATAACGGCCTGTGGTAACAGGCGAAGACTCAAACTTAGTTCCACGAAGAGATACCTAGCGTCAAGGTAAAGTGGCTCACCAAGAGAACCAGGCTCCTTTGTGCGGTCAAGAACGATGATGTGCTTAACTGTCTCAGGGATAGCAGCGATAAGGTGCTTAGCAGAGAAAGGTCTGTAAAGGCGTACCTTAACAACACCAACCTTATGTCCGTTAGCGTTCATATAATCGATAGTCTCGTCTATAGTCTCACAAACAGAACCCATAGCTATGATTACTCTGTCTGCATCTTCTGCACCATAGTGGTTGAAAAAGCTTGTAGTTAGTACCAATCTTAGCGTTAACCTTGTCCCATGTAGTTCTGAACAACTTCCAGGTACTACATCATAGAAACGGTTAGAAGCCTCTCTTGCCTGGAAGAAGATGTCAGGGTTCTGAGCTGTACCTCTCTGCTGAGGACGGTTAGGGTTAAGTGACTTATTTCTAAATGCAGCAACTGCATCCATATTGCACATATCTTTAAGGTCATCATAATCCCAGGTTTCAATCTTTTGAATCTCGTGTGATGTTCTAAAAGCCATCGAAGAGTGAAGGAATGGAACACGGCTCTCGATAGTACTAAGATGTGCTACCGCACCAAGGTCCATAACTTCCTGTACACTGTTTGAGCAAAGCATTGCAAAAGCCTGACTGACGACAGGCGTAAACATCCGAATGATCTCCAAATATAGAAAGTGCGTGGCTTTGCAAGCGCACGGGCTGATCCCATGGAATACTGCAGGAAAGTAACTCACCTGCAATCTTGTACATATTAGGAGCATAAGTAAAAGTCCCTGAGAAGCTGTATATGTTGTGGTTAACGCACCTGCCTGCAAAGAACCATGCACAGCACCGGCAGCACCACCTTCAGACTGCATCTCAGACATGATTACTTCGTGTCCGAAGATATTCTTTTCTTCCCTGGGTAGCCCACTGATCTGTGTAGTCTGCCATAGGTGAAGAAGGGGTGATAGGATAGATAGCTGCCACATCGGTAAACGCATAGGATACATGTGCTGCAGCGGTATTTCCATCCATAGTTTTCATTGATCTAGCCATAGATAGCCTCCTTATAAAAATTAAATAATATTGATGCCACAAAAATAATCTGTAAAAACAGAATATTTGTTACAAGCTTTTATTACATACCTCTAATTCTACTATTTAAGTTTAATTCTGTAAAAGGTAATTCATCGTATTTTTTTATTGTGCAATTTGTGTTAATTGATGTATTTTTCTCAATAATTTTCTGTTAATTTCGATAACAATTATCATTATCGGCATTTTTCTTCTGCCTTATTACGGTTTTCCATTGTATTTTTCATAATTGGTTGCTATAATGATAAAAGCGTGGAAAAAAATAAATCTGTAGCATTTCATTTCCCTTATGATTATTTTTGATACGCAATACATTTTATAAAATTGAAAGAGGTTTTTATGTCCGATACAAATACACCACCACTTTCACAAAAATGAAATTGACGCACTCATTACTTTTTGAATAATAATAAGGAAACTTATTCCCTAAGGGGTGATACACTCAGTCAGGAAAGTGTAAATAAACTCATTGAATTGGTGAAGTCAATTCCTTCCTTAGATAAAAACATTTCATTAAATCACTTCAGCAATGAACACTTCTTCATTCTTTTTCTAATAAGGATAATACTAAGGATTATAAGCAATTTTTAAGACCGGTGAAGACGGTCAGATTAACATATTGCCTATAACTCTGATACAAAAGACATAGTTTCCATTTTGCCTAAAATGCTGTCAAAAGTTGATACAGCCGGACTTCCAGAGGCTTTGGGAATTTGCATGTCTCCTAATACCTTCCATCACATAGCTAAGTTGCTTGACTTAGACTATAATGACGAAACTTTAAATGAACTTGCAGCTTTATTTACCGAGAAAATGTGCAGTAGAACCGATGTGGTTCTTCCTGCTTTTTACCTCCCATAAAGCGAGGTAATATGCTTATTAAATATCTGCAGGTGTTCATCATTTCCATAGTTGCCAATCATAGAACTGCGTGGAGCCATTCCTTTTGCTGCCGCGATTGGTGTTCCTCCATTAACAGCTTATGGCATTTCTATCGTAGGGAAATATGCTTCCATCCCCTTCATCTTTCTTTTTGCAGGGAAAATACTCCATTGGGGAAAGGATAAGCCTCACATAGGTAAGATTTTTACATTTTTCTTGAAAAAGGCTATAAGGCAGGACACAAACTTGAAGACAGGGCAGGGGTTTGGTTTTATATCTTGCTCTCACGCTCTTTGTAGGCATCCCTTCCCGGCACCGGTGCCTGGACCGGGAGTCTTGCTGCCTGTCTACTTGGTATCAATATCAAAAGGGAACTGCTGCTGTACTTGCCGGAGTCTTACTGGCAGGAATAATTATGATGGCAGTAAGCCTTGGAGCCTATGTCATTTCTAAATTGACTGTATATACTGCTTTTGTAGTCTGAGTTCCTCTATCAAGGCCTGTAATTGAATTTATTCGTTAACAAAATATGGTGCTGCCTCATTTTAGAAAAACTTCTTATTGCGGCAACACCATATTGTATATAATTATGTCTTAAAACACTTATATAGCTAACTTATTTATGATTCGCTTCACTCCTAAACTGTGCTGGAGTCTTTCCATATTCTCTTTTTAAAAATTCTTATAAAATGTTCTACATTAGGATAGCCTACTGCCTCAGATATCATCTCCACCTTCATATTCCCACCTAAGAGTAATCCCTTTTGCCTTTCTAAGCCTTATCATTTCTAACATTATCCCCAAAGGACAGACCCGACTTAGCCTTGATATATTTAGAAAGATAAGGTTTTTGGAAGATGAGTCTTCTCTACCAGCATATCAAGTGTAACATCCTATAGTTTTCCTGAATTATAGTTCAGTATGCTATTCAGCCTTTCTTCTTTTTCTTCTACAAATTTAAGTTTTTCAGACTGGTTGAGAGCGGATACAAGTGCATCTATGGATGCCTTAATAATATCCTCGTCAAATCCCCACTCCCCAGTATTTTTATTGTCATATATAATTCCTACAAATGTCACAGCCTTAGAGGTAGAACCTCCTGTCAGTGCGTGTTCACCATAGTCTGAAAGCTCATACTCGATACCAAAATACTGTCTTAAAAGCATTTGCTGCGGCTTATCAGTCTGCCATTCCCATTTGCCTTTACCTGATACTCCCTGCCATTATGAGTTTATACTTACAGTTGCAAGGAAACCTCCACTCTGTATAAATTCTGCATCACTGACATAGAACACTTCATTATTATTTACATATTTATCTAAGAAAAATATCGTAAATTCTCTTAGCAGATAATTCTGCATGCTCATGGTCGGATACAGATTTAATAGTATAGCCAAGCTCTTCCTGCATATTTTTCAGGGATGTCTATTCCATAATTAGTTTTTAAGGGTAACACACCACCCTTACCTGACTGGCTGTTTATACGTATTACATCTCCATCATAGCTTCTTCCTACATCTGTTGGGTCTATAGGGAAGATAAAGGCACTGTCCATTTTTTTCATTTTTATGTCCTTCCCTATAGGCCAAAGCCCTTAGATACTATATCCTGGTGAGAGCCTGAAAATGCCGTAAATACGAGTTCTCCCGCATAAGGCTGCCTGAGGCGGCACATCCATATTAGTAAGTCTCTCATATGTACTTTTAATTTCATTGAGTTTTGAAAAATCAAGCTTAGGATCTATGCCATAGGAATACATATTCATCGCAATGGTAACTATATCCACATTTCCAGTCGTTCTCCGTTGCCAAAGAGTGTTCCTTCTATCCTATCAGCTCCCGCCAAGTCCAAGTTCTGCTATAGCAACACTCAGTACCCCTGTCATTATGCGGATGAAGGCTTAGGATTACTCCCTCTCTTCTATTCATGTTTTTGTGCATATATTCTACCTGTGCAGCAAAGGGATATGCGGCAGCGAAAGCTCCACTGTTGCAGGAAGATTGATAATCACCTTATTCTCCTTTGTAGGCTCCCAGACATCTATAACTGCATTTACCACCTCTAGTGCATAGTCTACCTCTGTACCCGTAAAACTCTCCGGAGAATATTCAAAAGAAAAGTTTCCATCAGTTTCAAGGGCAAGTTTCTTTAATAGCTTGGCTCCATTTATTGCTATCTGTTTAATCTCTTTTTATCTTTTTACAAACACCTGTTCTCTCTGTGCTACAGATGTAGGGTGTATACATGGATAATTGCGTGGAGCACCCTTAACCGCTTCAAATGTCTTTTTATTATATGTTTCCCTTGCTTGTGTAAGCACTTGAACTGTCACATCATCAGGTATTAAATCCCTCTCTATAAGCGCTCTCATAAAATTATACTCAGTTTCAGAAGCTGCCGGAAAACCGACCTCTATTTCCTTAAAACCAATATTCACAAGCATTTTTCAAAACTCAGTTTTTCCTCGAGACTCATTGGTTCTATCAGAGCCTGATTACCATCTCTAAGGTCTACAGAGGCACCATACAGGCGGCTTGTCTATGTACTCTTTTTTTAACCCAATCATAGGTTGGTTTTTGAGGCATCAAAATAGTTTCTCTGATACTTATTATAATTCTTCATATTCTCTCCATATTTTTCTCAAAACAATTAAAAATATCAAAATAGTTAATGATATCTGATACTAACCACTTCTCAATATTATTGACATTTTTATCATAACATATTTTCCCTTTTTAATACAAGGTAATATTTTAACTGTTTTACTGATATATTTTAACCAGACTATGCTTACTATTAAATACTATGAATTATAAATGCTTTATTTATCTTCTTTTTAGTGCTACAATTGTGATATTAGAGTTAAAAATATTTATGAAAGAGGAAATAAATGATACAAAATCTTTTAAATAGCAGCTATGATAATAGCTATAAACCAACTACAACACCTGCTAATGGCAGTTATATATTATATTTTTACAACAATGAGCTTCTTTTGTCATGTGAAATATTAAAAGCCTCGAAAATGCAATCCCCGGTAAAATCGGTAGTGAAGAGGTATTCTGGTCACTTCCAACCTTTAATGAAGTTAAGGATAAGACAAATATAGAAGAAAATAATCTAACCTACCTTTTTAATATAGTTATTGATGGCAAAAAGCATGACTGCTTTTATTGTAGATGATACTTTCATTGAAGGAACACCACTTAGTTACGCAAATGTCACTTCAAAAAGCAGTTATCCTGATAATCACTTGACTCCCGCTTTGGATGACAGCTTTTATTATATCCCAACCATCAAATTCCGCTCTCTCAAGCCCTTACCATTTCATTTGCCGTCATCACAGCCTGGCAGCTCTACTCTTGGTATAGGGATAATACTTATTGTGGCAGATGGTGGTTTCAAAGACAGCACTTGATAAAAAAGAACGGATGGTGAGATGCCCAAGCTGCGGTAACATATGATCTATCCTAAAATCTGTCCGGGAGTCATAGTTGGTATTATACATAAGGGACGAATCCTGCTTACAAAATATGCAAATAAAGGATATAACCGCTCTATGCTCTGGTCGCAGGTTTTTACAGAAATAGGTGAGACTTTTAGAAGAAAGTGCATCTAGGGAAGCCTTTGAAGAAGTAGGACTTAGGCTTAAAAATATAACTTTTACAAAAAGTCAGCCGTGGTCTGCCTCATCTTCTCTGCTTGCAGGCTTTTTTGCCGAAGTTGATGGCAGCGATGAAGTTGTACTTGAGACAGACGAACTTAAAGAAGGTACCTGGTTTTATCCCGAAGATATAGTACAAATGCATGAAGGTGTAAGCCTTACCGAAAGAAATGATAAACCACTTCGCTAATAGGGAGATGGATGAAAAGTGGTATCAATAATAAATTACGGTTTTTATACTCTAAAAACCTCTATTTTTAATAAATAAGCGGGATACATCCTAAGTATGGATGTATCCCGCTTGATAACTATGTAACTATCTACTGTTTTTATTTCATTATTTTTGATATTCTTGCTCCGCCTTCTCAAGGCTTTCTCTATTAGAAAAATGCACTATCTCTTCACTCTCCTCAATAGACATTCCTTTACTTCTGCAATTGAGATATACTTTTAACAAAAGTCTCATTTATGCCTTTTCTATGCCTTTTTCTATGCCTTTTCTATGCCTTTTTCTGTATGCCTTTTCTATGCCTTTTTCTATGCCCTTTCTATGCCTTTTTCTATGCCTTTTTCTATGCCTTTTTCTATGCTTTCTTCTTTCTATACCTTCATTTACTCCCTTGTAGTAAAACTGACTAAGTGATCCTCCTGTCATATTTTTCACCTCACTGTTCTAACTTTTGCCTTTGATATTCTTGCTCCGCCTTCTCAAGGCTTTCTCTATTAGAAAAATGCACTATCTCTTCACTCTCCTCAATAGACATTCCTTTACTTCTGCAATTGAGATATACTTTTAACAAAGTCTCATTTATGCCTTTTCTATGCCCTTTTCTATACCTTTTTCTATACCTTTTTTCTATGCCTTTTTCTACTACCTTTTCTATACCTTCATTTACTCCCTGTAGTAAAAACTGACTAAGTGATCCTCCTGTCATAGTTTTCACCTCTCCTTCATGCTGTTAACTTTTCAAGCATATCTTCACTTCGGACATTATTGAAAGTAATTTTAAGCACTGCATCAACATGTTTGATTTCATCTTCATCCTCAGGTATGCTAGCATAGATTTTTCTTACATTTGTAAAAATACTTTGCTACCAGCCTGAAATCACTTTTTGAACTTATTTACCTTTTCTTCGGATAAAAAGCTATTTCAAAAACATAGATTTTATAATCATTTTACAAATTCTTTCCAAACCTTCTGGAATCTCTAGGACTCCCTTTAAAAGATTTGGGGTTGATTCCCACCTTGTAAGTCCAAAATATAGAACTATGGTTACTACTGGCACCAGCTTTTTTCCCTAATAACTGTACCATCCTCTTTTAGCAGCTGGCTTCTATATGAAGCCCCATCGTAACCAATAATTCTGGCAGGGCATAAGTTTTCTCAGCTCTGGTCTGATTTTTCAATTCCAACAACAAGAAGGTTGGTCTTCCCCTCTTTCCAATACTTACTTATGTCTCTTTCCTGTTCGTGCAGCCTTCCATCTTCTGCCTTATACATAGAATTAGTTCTGCCATCTTCAAGCTGAATCTTCTGTGATTCGCTCCTCTCCATCAAATACCAAAGTATTTACAATGTCTGCGAACACATCATTGTAATCCTCCAGCAGCTTCTCTGTTACATCTGATTCCTGCATATTTTTGTTTTAGCAATTTGAAATAGTCAATAATAGTATACCATATTTGTAAAATTTATAAAAGGGCTAACACTTTACTTCTATCACCGTCCTTTTTATAAATATATCTGAATGCTAATATTATTTAACATTATTTAAAATACCAAAACCCCAACCGGAAACTCCAGTTGGGGCAAATTATTATAATTTAGTTTTGTAATTGAAAATCAAATTACTTCTTAGCAATATTAACCTTGAATGCCCATCCTTAACACCTTCAAACTGTAAAACTAAATTCAGCCTCAGCTGTAGGAACTTCAGTCTTAAATGCACCCTTACTGATATTTACAACAACTTCAAAATTACCATTAGCTGGATCAACCTTTCCTGCCTTTAATAGTTACGCCCTTTGGTAATGCTCTTTGTTGCCTTTAATCTTAACAGAACCACCCTTTAGGATTAACAACCTTAGATATATTACCTTTTTATTGTAACCTTTAGCAGCTGTACCTGCTAGCAACCTTAATAGAAGCTGTGGTTGTTGCATTTGAAGGTACTTCTGCAGTAACATCTGTAGCTTCAACACCTGTAAATTTAAACTTCTGTGCAATATTACTAGTTTAACAATAGCTCCAGCAGAAACACCTGACTGAGTAGCTATATTTTCCTTAGTCTGCTTTGTGCCTGCAAGTCTTACGAAAAGTTTAGCCTTTTCATCACCCCAAGTATTAGCCTTAGTAGTGACTGAGTACTTAAGAGTAGCCTTAGAAGGTTTCTTTACAGGATCCTTAGAAGCCTTAAGTGTGCTCCACTTAACCTTATCAGCAGTAGTTCCATCTGCAACTAAGGTATACTCAAGATCAACTGTGCCTCACATTCTTAAGACTAGCACCCTTGGTGATATCATAAGCAAGGTTTGACTCTACAACTGCAACTACATCATTATTTTTCTTAATAGCAGCACCTGTTGACTCAAATTTGCCTCCATCAATTGTTAAAGCTTCAGCTGGCTTATTAACTGTAATTCTAGCAACCTTAGAAGCAAGCTTCTTAGCAGTAGCAGCTGTTCTTACAAGAACATCCTTAGTTTCCTGTTAATTTAAGCTCTGCTAAAGAAATTCCCTTTTTCTCTGTGGATGCCTTCCAATCAGCTGTCTTTGCTTCGCATACCAACAGCAACTATCTGATATTCCATACCAGTCTTAATGCTTGTTGTATCTTTAGCAACATCAATCTTTACAGCAGGTGCCTTAGCTTGTGTTGTAACTTTTATCTTAGATTCTTTACTAGCCCAATTCTTATTATCTCCCTTTAATCTAAAAGTAAGAGTTGAACCATTCTGACCATATACTTTCAAGTTTAGCGAGTTACACCTGCATCATCCGCAGTTTTGAAGAAATTTGTAAATCCCTTCCATTCACCATCATTTAACTTAACTTCAATTGAACTTTCACTTGCTACTAATCAACTTCCCTTAGCCTGTTTTCCTACTGAAGCAACAAGATAACCATATTCTCCTCCTACCGCTTTTGTAGGTTTAAATCCTTTACAGCACCTGTACTTGCTACAAGCTGTACCTTAAAAGTTGTTTCAGCAGCAGGAAGATTTAAGACCTTCCAATCACCATCTGGAACTGCCTTATCACTACAGCAAGAACTCCTGCCTTACCCTTAAGTGCTGCATATGCATCTATCTCACCTGCATATTCCTGAATGTTTGTTATCTTATGGGACTTATCTCCAATTTTAACACTTCCCTTTTGCCACCCTTAGTATCCACTTTAGCAACGCCCCAGAACTTAGCACCTGTTGATGTAGCAACACCTGTTGCTCCATCGAAAGCAATTTCTGCAGCTGCTGCCTTAGCTGTCTGTAAGTTAGCTACTGGAACCATTCCAAGTGCCATAGCTACAACAGTGACTTTTGCGATTGTCTTTTTGAAATTCATAATTAAATAACCTCGCTTATTATTGACGGGATACTTTCTATGTACGCTAGAATATCTCCCCTTCGCCATCCCTGGCTCGCTATCTTCATATCCTCTGTACGCTGGGATAATCTGTATAACTATTTATAGTTTTTTAACTTACTTACTATATCGGTTGAGGAGATAAAAACTTAACACCTTTTTGAAACTATTTTTCCCGTATTATCTTATTTTGCCCGCCCTATTAAGTATTGATAATCGGAAAAACAGGAACTGTTTCATCACGAATTACTATTAAGTATTTTTGTAACTCTTTTGTAACCTTGTATATAGTACACCCCTAAATTAAAAATGCAAGCCTATATTCATATTTTCGTAATATAAAATATTTATGATTTGTAGTTAAAATTTGTTGGCTTTATTTTTATTTGCGTTAGTCCCTTCAAACTTTCTCTTAGTTATGCTATAATAAACTAATACCAATATGTGAAGTCTTTATTCTATAACAGATTACGGAGGACAACATAAGATTACTCAGGTTTTTATTATCAGTTGCAGCCACCTTTCTTCTAATCAGTCTTTTTCCATCTTAGTAGTGGTTAGAGGTGAGTATTATTTCTCATCTGGCCCATATTTTTGATATTCGGTATCCCTATCACTAGTTCTTTCTTTATACATAAGCAGCTTGATAATAAGTGCAATAGTTGCTGTTTTTGGCATTTCCTGTCTATGGAGCATTAAAGAACTTGTGGAACAGGAAGAGAGGGTAAAAAGGGTGGTTTCCTAAAAATCCTAAAAAGAATGAATTAACTTTATTGGTTGTAGCAATAAATACAGTCTTTATAGTATATATCTATTATTAAGATATTACTTTCTCTTTTATGGTACAATGAGTTAAAACTTATAATCGAGGAGGTAATATGGAGCTAACAAAAGAAAATATAGCCGATTCTTTCATGAGAGGAGTTGACTGTTCCCAGATAATAATGGGCGAATGGGCAGACGGACTTGGTTTTGTCAAAGGAAGATGCACTCAAAGTTTCTTCTGCCTTTGGTGGAGGTCTGGGTGTGGGCGAAACCTGTGGAGCAATCATAGGGGCAATGCTGGTTCTCGGTATGAAATACGGAAATTCAGCTGCAAATCAACAGCTGCAAAGGATGTACTAAATGCAAAAAGAGCTGAATTCTTGAGACAAATTTAAAAAGGCATCCCCATTTTGCCTGCAGAGTTTAATAGGATATGATTTTTTCAAAGCCGGAGGATGTGCCTAAGATATTAGATAGCGAGCATTCTATTTTGAAGCCTGTCCCTGCTTTATTAGGACTGCCTGCGATATTTTCAAAGGAAATCGTTGAATAGCCTTCCTTAATAAGGTTTGTAACTTTGAGAGTCTATTCGACCTCTTTTCATTTTTATTCATAAAATCTCCATTAATTTTGCAATTTTTATAGAACTTTTTGTGATTTGTCGAAGAATCCTTGAAATGGACACAGTTATTAATTATACTCTTGATTAGGGAGCAATCCTTACAAAAATTTCGTTAAATCTATCAACGAAAAACCGCACCCTTCAGCCAGGTGCGGTTTTTGTCTATCCCATATTGAAATATCCACTATCTTGCCGCCAATTCTTGCTCTCTTGCCCAACGCCCCACCTTGTAAAATGATAGCTGTAATGACAGCCCCCATAACGGAAATAACAAGTGAGTAATATATGCTTCTCGGTTCTCCCGTAGGCAGTGCTTCACTCCTAGTAAAATATGCCATTCCATGAGGCAATTGGAGGTCTGATAACAGTTGTTGTAGCCAGTGCTATCCACGCAGGGAGTCATAGTATCTCCTGCTCCCCTTATTGTACCTGAAAGTATCTGATTAATAGCGACTCCGATGTAGCCTATTCCCAATATACACATCATTTCATAACTTACATTAATAACTTCTTCGGTGTTGGTGAATAGTCCCATTAGAAATTTTCCAAAAAGAAGTATCAGGGCAACTAAGACTACAGATGTAGTGACTCCGATTTTAAGTCCCTCCTTTGTTCCCTTTCTAACCCTGTCAATCTTCATAGCACCAACATTCTGTCCAACAAAGGTTGTCATAGCCGTACCAAAGGTAAAGTTAGGAAGCATTGCAAAAACCATCCACCCTCATAACTACTGTGGATGCGCTATAAACACAGTTCCAAATGTATTTTGTTAAATTTTGCACAAATATAGCCGCTACCGCAAATAAGGCCTGTGTAATCCCGACAGGAGTCCCAGCTTTATGAGATGACTTGCCACAGTGTTCCATCAACTTAAATGCATTTATATCAAGGGTCAGCACATCTTTCATCTTAAGCATCCTCAGATAACAGAGAATTGCTGAAATTATCTGAGAAATGATAGTTGCATAGGCTGCACCCGCAACTCCCAGTCAAGCGGTCCAACAAAGATAATATCAAGGATGATATTTTACTACGAGTACAAACTATGAGATAAAGAAGCGGCATTACAGAGTCACCCATCCCCTTAACAGTCCGGAAGAATATTGTAATAGCTTGTCCCATTATGCCTAAGCAGCTAATCATAGTGTAGCTAACCGCCATATCAAGGATTTGCTCAGGTGTCTGCAGAGTTCCAAAAAGGTCTTATGAATAAGACTCCTGCAATCATAATGAGAATGCTTATTATGGCATTGAGTATAATCGCATTGCCTATAGTCTTTGATAACATTTCCCTGTCTTTCGCTCCAAAAATACTGTGAAACAAAAATTCCTGCTCCCATGGATATCCCTATGAATAAAACCATAAGCAGGAATACAAGGGCTCCACTTGCTCCAATAGCCGCCAAGGCTCCATCACCTACATATTTTGCCAACGATAACAGAATCAACAGTACTGTAAAGCTGTTGGGCAAAAATTCCCAATTAGAAGTGGAATTGAAAAATTCTATTAACCTTTTTGACAGCCTGCCTTCGGTCATATCTTTAGCACCACCAAGTTTCTTTAATAAATTCTCCTTTATTCCCATATTTCCTCCATTTCTTGTTTTATCAAATGCATCAGAGTATATTAGCTTTTGACAACTCTTCTCTTATAATTTCTCAAATAAATATGTATTCTTACAAACTGCCTTTGTTAAATGATAAGAATAAAATGCTTCCCATTTAACAAAGGCAGCCTGTTAAATAACAGGCTGCCATGTATGCGCGATGTAAAGGAAAAAGGGCTTCTCACTGCCTAAATGTCAACTTTTTACTAATTAGCCTACCAATTTTAGAGCGTGTTATTTTTGATACCAGGGCCCATTGTAGAAGCTATTGTTACACTTCTTAAATACTGGCCCTATAGCTGAAGCCGGCTTTGCCTTTATTATAGCGCTCATAAGTGTTGTGAAATTATCTGCGAGCTGCTCTTTAGTAAAGATGCCTTTCCAACCGGTACATGTACAATGTTGGCCTTATCAAGACAGTATTCAATCTTACCTGCCTTAATATCATTAACGGCCTGGGTAACATCCATAGTTACTGTTCCTGCTTTAGGGGTTTGGCATAAGCCCCCTTAGGTCCGAGTACACGGCCAAGACGACCCTACAACACCCATCATCTCAGGGAGTAGCTACAACTACATCAAAAATCGAGACCAGCCTTCGTTCTGGATCTTTTGGAATGAGTTCTTCGCCACCAACAAAAATCTGCTCCTGCTGCTGAGCCTCATCAAGCTTTGTACCCTTTGCGAATACAAGCACAGCGTACAGTCTTACCTGTTCCGTGAGGAAGCACTCACAGCACCACGGATCTGCTGATCAGCGTGACGACCGTCTACGCGAGTCTGATATGTGCTTCGATGGTTTCATCGAATTTAGCCACAGCTGTCTTCTTTGCAAGTTCTACTGCTTCTTCTGTATCGTAGCCCTAGTCTTTTCAACAAGCTTCGCTGCGTCCTGATATTTCTTTCCTCTTTTTCATTATTAAAAACCTCCTGTGGTTATCTAACTGTTCGACTGCTTCTGCAGTCTCCCACTCTACTAAAAATCAAATAATCACGACTAATAATTAGTCTTCTATAACAATACCCATACTTCTAGCTGTACCGGCTATCATGCTCATAGCTGCCTCAATGCTCGATGCATTAAGGTCTGGCATCTTAAGCTCTGCAATCTTTCTTACCTCAGAAGAAGGAATCTTAGCTACCTGTATTCTTGTTAGGTACACCTGATGCAGTTTCAATCTTTGCTGCCTTCTTTAAAAAGAACAGGGTGCCGGAGGAGTCTTTTGTAACAAAAACTAAAACTTCTGTCAGCATATACAGTAATAACTACGGGGATAATCATACCCTCATCCTTAGCTGTCACGCGTTTGAACTCCTTTGTAAACTGGACAATATTAACACCATACTGTCCAGAGTGCAGGTCCTACAGGAGGGGCTGGTGTAGCCTTCGCTGCAAGGGATCTGTAATTTTTATATAACCTTCGACCTTCTTAGCCATATCATAACCTCCGTTAAATCTTCTTGATATCTGTGAAACTAATCTCTACCGGCATATCTCTTGACATGGATCAATACTCACCGTAACAAGTCTCTCATCAAGATTAACCTCGATAACCTCGCCTTCCATATCCTGCCATGGTCCTGTAACAATCCTTACCCAATCACCTGTCTCAGATATCCGCTTCTACAGAACTGCGTCCTGCATTAAGCATTTTAGCCATCTCTTCCAGCGGAAAGCGGAACAGGTTTTAGAGCCGGGACCAACAAACCCTGTAACTCCTTGTATTCTGATAATATACCAGGTTTCATCATTCATTTCCATATTAATGAAAAACATAACCGGGTAAAAGTTTTTCTTGGCGTAGGTTTGCCCTTCTTACTTTCCTTACCACTTCTAATTATGGTAACTTCTTCAGTCTGGCACGAGAACTTCTTTTATCTCGTCCTGTAAATCTCTGCTTTTGATAGTTGCTTCAATGTCATCTTTGACTGCATTCTCATATCCTGAGTAAGTATGCTACCACATACCAATTAGTTTCTGCCATATAATCACCTTTTTAATATTAAAGAACTCCATTGATTAAGTACTGGATACCCCAAATCAATAAGAGCGACTACTCCTCCAAGTACAATAGTTGTTGCTATTACGGCAACTGACTCTTTTGTAAGGGACTCTTTGCTTGGCCAGATTATCTTCTTAAACTCCGACTTGACCTCCTGAGAAAAACCTGAATTTGATTGCACTCTCAGTAGTCTTATTCGCCATGTCTCCCATTCTACATTCCTTTCAACTAAACACAATTACTTTGTTTCTTTGTGTAAAGTATGTCTCTTGCAGAATCTGCAATACTTCTTTGTTTCCATTCTTTCAGGATGAAGTTTCTTTTCCTTCATCGTATTGTAATTTACGCTGTTTACACTCTGCTACATCCCGGTGTGCAGTTTTAACTCGTGATTAATTTCACCTCCGCTTTTAAAATTACCTTGCTGAGCATAAAAAGACCTCTTTCATCTCGCCATACCAATATATCACAGAAAAGGCGAGTAGTCAATATTTTTACTCGCCTCTCTCCTTACTGTTATTTGAAAAAGTAAATTCCATATTAGTATGGATTTTACTTTTCCATCACCCTACATCTTTAACTATGGACTTTACTGATTCCATCAGATTTAAAAATATATATTGGGTTAGATTCATCAGGTTGAGGGTTTTATATACAAACTGAAAGGAATATTTTTAATTATGGGAAAACATTCACATCTTTCTTTTAAGCCAGCGTTCTGACATAGAAATCATGCTTTCTAAAAATGAGCTTTAATAAGATTGCTTTGGCTATAGGAAAAAGACAACACAACTGTTTCAAAAAGAAATAAAACATAATTACTGAACAGACAGGCTCATACGGCAGGTCTTTTTAATGACTGTCTGCATTCAGTGGACGAGATCATCAAAAGATTTGTATGCAGTCACTGCCTTAACAAAAACAGGACATCACGGAAGCTGCGGAAATACATGCCACTGTGTGATGATTATGTCAAACATATCTGCCCTAAACTTTCAAGCCACCTTATGTATGTAACGGATGCCCTGACAGAAACAGGTGCCGCCTTGAAAAAGATTTTACAAGGCAAAGGAAGCTGAGGCAAGATACAGAAAAATCACTGTCTGAATCAAGAACAGGGTTTAACCTTACAGAAAACGAAAAGGGAATATATAGACGGCATTGTAAGTCCACTCCTGTTAAAAGGGCAATCCATAAGACATGTAACAATCAACCATTCTGATGAAATCATGGTTTCCGACAGGACTCTCTATAAATATATAAACAACAGTCTGTTTTCTGCCAGAAACATTGACTTATGCCACGCACTGTAAGAATGCGTCCGAGATAAAAGCAAATCTTTGAAAGTGGATAAAGAGTGCAGGAAGGGAAGGACTTATGAGGACTTCCTGGAAGTTTATTGAAGAAAACCTGATTCAGTCGTATGTGAAGGCGACAGTGTAGAAGGGGTAAAGGGCAGGAAAGTACTTCTCACTCTCTTCTTTTGCACAGCAGAACCTGCAACTTGCTTTTCTGAGAAACTACAATGACTCACATTCTGTTCGGAGATATTTGAAAGGCTGTATATTGAACTGAGACCTGATATTTTCAGGAAAATATTTGATGTGCTGCTGTTAGACAACGGAGTGAATTTTTCAAATCCGCAGGCACTGGAGTTTTGATGCACGAAACAGGAGACTTAGGGTATTTTACTGCGACCCTTCTTCACCTTACCAGAAGGGCGGCTGTGAAAAAGCAACCATGAAATGATAAGAAGGATAATACCGAAGGGTGGTGGATTTTAGTAATTACACACGAAGACATAAACCTGATGATGAGCCACATCAATTCATATTCAAAGGGCAGCTCGGAAACAAAAAGCTCTTATGATATTTTTGCATTTCAATACGGCAAAAATATTAAAAACTTAGGTATTCAAAAATTTCACGGATGAAATTACCCTAACCCCCTAAGCTCTTAGGCAAATAAAAAGGAACTCACCGGTTAAAAGATGAACTTCTAGCCCATATATAAAGGGTGGATTTTACTTATTCCCAGTTTTTGAAAATAACTTCGACTCCTGTTTGCTATGAAAAATTAGGTCATCATGTTCTTCCTGTAAGGCTGATTATAGCATCCAGATAATGTATACATCTAGCTCTTAATTTATGTAAAATTTGTAAAAAGTAATTTCCATACCGTATCTAAAATAAAAATTAAACCTTAGGTGTGGAAGTTACTTTTGCAGATTCACCCCTCTCTCCTTACCCCCAGAAAAATAATGCAGCAGTCCAGGACCTGTGTGGCTTCCAATCGTTGTACCGACATTATTTATAAAATTTTCCCCTTTTATAAAATCTTTCTCTAATAAACATATCAACCTGTTGAGCGTCTTCTAAACAAGCACATAGAAATAGCATTTATCAGAATACTTATTCCCATCATCCATAAGCTTTTCCATTATTTCAACTATTCTGTTACATACTTTTTCTTCTTCCTTATTTTATCATAAATATAAGCCTGCCCTCATTATTTACAGTCAGTCAAAGGACAGATGTTTAGCATATTTCCAATAATTACATCTGCCTTTGATATTCTGCCTCCTCTTACATAATATGTCAAGTCAGTTGAGAAAAACCAATGATTCAATCTGAGCTTATTATTTTCTGCAAATTCCTTATTTCATCAATGTTCTTACCTATCTCTTAAATCTGCCAACTTATCCATCATAAGTCCAACACCTGATGAAACCGAAAGGCTGTCCACTACCTATATCTTTCTTTCAGGATAATTTTTCATCAGTTCATCTCTTGCCTGTATATAGCAGAATCGTATGTTTTAGAAATACCCGAAGAAAGCGCAAGATGCAAAATGTCTTTACCCTGTTCAGAAATTCTTTAAAACAAGCTTTATATTCTTCGACAGATTACAGGCGAGGTGGCCGTCATTTTGCCTTCTTCAATTTCTCTATAAAAACTTATCTATCGGGCATTGTTCCGTCCTCTAAATGTTTCCCTCCATCAATAATGAAGTGAAACGGAATAACATTAATCTCTCTCTCAACATAATGCGGAAGCTGCTAAATCAACAGTAGAACAACAGCTTAATACAAAATCACTCACTATAGTCTCCTTAATTACAAGCTATTTTTTAATAGCCCTTATTGCTTTAACCTTAACACCCTTATTTACAAATAATTTTATAAGTCTCAAGTTTTTCTTTGGAACTTCTATCACAAGTTTATTGCCGACACCCTTAAATGCGTTTTTACCAACCTTACTAAGAAAATTACTCTTTTATAATTAATCTGCAAGTTTTTGCAGCATCCCTAAATACATCTTTTCCAATATACTTAATATCCGCTGTAATTACTACCTTTCTAAGTCTTTCCATATACGAGAAACAGTCCTCTCCTATGGAATTAACAATCATTTCCTCTCCCTTATACTTTACCTTTTTAGAGTATGTATACCGTTGTTGCCCTATCATTAATAATCGGTAACCTCAACTATATCTTGCCTGACTTTATTTCAGTCACCTGGTGAAAATACCTTTAACATCAAATTCATCAAAAATTTCTACATTAAGTTTTTTCTGCTCTCATCTTCTATAGTGCCCGGCGTTGTAATGGCCGGTTCTGTAGTAATTCCGCCGGGGTCAGCACATTCGCTGCACCTCCTGTTGTGATTGCACTTCCGGTTGTGATGGAATTTCCGTTTATTTCCTGTTTTTGTACGGTACTATTTTTCTGCCGCGGCCTCCTTCCTTAATAAATTAAATGAAAATGTAAGTGAGAGAGCCACAATAAATACCGGTAACGCCTTTTTAACTTTTTCTCATTTCATGCCTCGCCATTATTTATGATGCTAAGATTTCATACCCATTTTTCAGTAACTGCCACTGTTACCTCCCATTGACGCCGAATAGAGCCGTCTTCCATATATACGAGTCCATTCATTTGATTCATCTATGAATATCTCAGCCCTTCCTTCATTTATCATCAGTTCAATGGTAAATACCATCCCGGAGCAGTACATAGCCTGTATTTTTCTTGCCCCTCACTAACACCCATTGGATCTTCATGAAATTCTGTACCAACTCATGTCCACCGATTTCTCTTACAACAGAATAGCCATCTTTTTAGCTAAAATCATTGATTGCCTGGCTACATCTCCAAAGGCAGGCCCAAAGGCTTACCGCAGAAAGACTATATCTATAGCCTCTCTGGCCACCTCCACAAGTTCTCTGTCTTCAGGAAGCACATCTCCTATAAGAAACATTCTGGATAGCATCTGCATAAAATCCCTTATATATAGTAGTTACATCTACATTTATTATGTCACCGTCTTCCAAAACATCCTCTTCAGATGGAATACCATAATACACTTGATCGTTAATAGAAGTACAAACACTCTTTGGAAAAGCCCTCATAATTAAGCGGTGCTGCAATCCCACCAAGCCTGGCGGTTGCTTCTACAACTATAGAATTAATCCCTATCTTCTGCTCATTCCAAGTTTAATTTTAGCTGCAACCTCGTCCAGTATAGCATTATTGACCTTACCCGCTTCTCTGATACCTTCTATTTGAGCAGGATTTTTAATCATTTTATGGGTAGGTATCTTACGCCCCATAGCTTTTAAGACTTGCAAGTTTTCTCGTCAAATAACTGATGACAATGTTTGTACTTATTCACTTCACACCAACAGTCATCATTTCTTCCTATCTTATCTAAAAACATCATTCTACCTTCATTCCATTAATTAGCTGATACTAATCAGTCATCTAAGACTATACTTTTTCATTGTCAAAATCAAGACAATATTACACAATTCCACTTGAAAAGTTTATATTTTTCTTTATAGTTCTCATACCTTGATATAAATACCGGACTATTACCTGCTTTTCAAATCATTTAAGTAACCTATTGTTTCAAATGAAGATGTTTTACTCTGGATAATACAAACTGCAATGTTTGAACAATGGTCTGAGACTCTTTCACAGTTTGAAATTATATCAGTAAGCAAAATTCCAAGTTCCACTGCATACTCCCATTTGCAAACGCTTAATATGTCTATCCTTCATCTCTTTGGTAGAGTCCATCTATCACCTGTTCAAGAGGCTCTATTTCAGCCGCCTTTTTCTCATCATCCTTAGCAAAACACTCTACCGTCATCAAGTATCTCACTGAGGGCTTGGTGAAGGACTTGAAAGTCTCTAAGAGCTGAATCCGAGGGTAAGCCCTTCGCATCCATGTCCCTTGCTATTTTTGTTCATATTTATAACATGGTCACCGATTCTCTCAAAATCATTAATGGGTGGAACATCTCAAGAATAGTATTACCTTCTATTGTATTTCACCTCTTTTGAAGACAGCTTTTATAAGAGAAAGGGTACCCTATCTCATCCTCTAAGTAATCAAGTTTTGCCTCTGCCTTCTTAATTTCTTCACTCTTCTTTTTACTGAAATTCTGAAAATTCTCCATTGTGCAGAATGTTTTCGTTTTGCAAGGCGGCTCATTTCCTTAACCTTTACTTCTTGCCTGTGAAATAGCAAGTCGGAGAAAGTAAAAGTCTGTCGTCAAAAAGCACTTCCTTCTCACGCTTCCTTCTCTGCTCCCTCATCTTTAACTACTGCATAAGCTATCTTTAGAAAGAATCTTATTAAATGGAGCAGGATGAAGGTGGTAAATAAGATTAAAAACTTGTATGGAAAACAGCTATTGCAATTATACTGATAGGCTTGTCAAAGTGTAAGTTGTACCAGGTATCTGGTAGGAAATATATCACAAGACAGACTACGGTACCGATAATATTAAAGCTTATGTGCACAATGGCAGCCCTCTTCATCCGTTTAACACCGATTGATGAAAGGAGGGAAGTCACACAGGTTCCTATATTCTCACCCATGATAATAGGAATAGCCATACCAAAGGTAATTGAGCCTGTAAGTGAAAGTGCCTGAAGTACGCCGACTGAAGCCGCAGAAGACTGGATAATTCCTGTAAATACGGCACCTATCAATACACCTATAATCGGATTGTTAAAGGCTGTAAGTACACTTGTAAATTCAGAGCATCTTCGCAAGTGGAACGTATGGAATCACTCATCATCCTCCATTCCATCATAGAAGCGCAAAGCCTATAAGCACTGTGCCCAGATTTTTCTTTTTCTGTGACTTACAGGCCATCATCATAAATGACCAACAAAGGCCATTATAGGTGAAAAGTTAGCAGGCTTTTAATAATGATATGAAAAAGTTATCTGTTTGTATACTATTTAAGGAAAGCAGCCAGATGTAGCTGTCTTTCCAACATTCACTAAATATAACGAAGATTGTCCGTGAAAGTGTAATAATCCCGGGTTTACAAGTCCTACCAACATAACCGTAAAGTGACTGATGACGACTGTAATGCAACGGTGATAGCTACTCCTAAGAAAAGGCTCATATACACATTGGATGTAAGCTTTCTAAGACTTGTCTCAAGTTTTCACCAGCTACTTTCTCAAGACTGCCGGAAAGTACATTCATACCGAAAAGGAAGAATGTAAGTCCACCCAGCAACGAAAAACAGAATAAATAGTCATTTAGAAATTCACCTCTAACTCTAGTACATATTCATACTTTTATAGCATAACAAATTTTTTAGAAATAAATACAGTGTTTTTAGATTTTATAAAGTAATCTATATTATCCCTACTCTTTCCAGATATTTTCTAAGAGTCCCACATTTCCATTATATTGATAACCGTCTATACCACATTCATAAGCACCTTTTATGTTATTTGCCAAATCATCAATAAAAACATTCTTCCGCCCTTAAATTATAAGTTTTTAGTACATACTCAAAAATCCTCTATCCGGCTTAACCATCTTAATATCTGCTGATACTATTTTTGCCTCTAATAACTTAAATGCCTCTATACTGCCTTCATATTTATGAAAAAGACTCAGCTGCATTTGAACATAGATACAGCTTGTATCCTTTATTTTTTAAGTCCTTCATAAGTTCATACATTTCTTTGCTGTCTGTCTTGTATCTATACCAGCCAAAAATCACCTCTTTTGCAAGTTCATAATACTCCTCATCAAGGGTTTTAACAGTTTCTTCATATATTCCCTCTTCTGTAAGTTCTCCCTTATCCGACCTTGCCCTATGCATCAGTATATATAATTTTTATATTTTAGAAAGTTAATAAAGCTTAACATCCTTCGTATACATAGACAGAATATAATCCGGTGAAAAATCCACTAATTGCATTGCCCATATCAAATAAAATATTCTTATACATAGCAGACTCCTTCACATTATAAACATTATTAACATCTTGTACTCTCATCACGCTATATTCTATCAGATAATTTCTCAGTTTAAAAGCAAAATTTCCGCACATAAATAAATGCTCTCTATTCTACATCTGTAGTTTTAGAGAGCATTTTGACAACTATAACTATTAAATTATATGTTTTTAATCCTTTTACTGTAAATCCAGCCTTCTCTTCATCATAAATATACTAATACCCGACATAATCGCTATGCCTATTAACTCACTGATAACTCCACAAAATGATACAGCGTTAAGTACTTCTCCCGAGTTTATCTACTCAAATATTGTTTTCCCTAGTTCTGTATTAGAAAGAGAAATTGGTACAGTAACACCAAACATCTGCAAGGCGGTTGTGATTCCCCAGTACGAGTATGGACCAAGCACCGGATGGGCCTTCCAGTTCTGTCGATAGATACACAGAGAAATATAAGTGCAAACATGGAAAAGACAGATAGAATAACTCCATTGCGAATATGAAGATAGTGTAGCCTGTTATGTTATACGCAGATACATTCATAAAGTCACTAAATGTAAGGTTGTTTTGGGCAAAAAAATCTCATTTACAATTCTTAAGAGCGGGTAGCCTGCACTTATCACTGCAGTTATTATTGTTCCAATTCCTGAAGAATATAAGCATTGCAAAGTATATGCCCGACTTCTTTACCGGAAGTGTATGTGTGAGATAGCCCTCAACCGAGTACACTTTCTGTAGAATCTTACAGCAAAAATCAGTACTATGATTATATTTACCGCAATTATTGAAGTTACATACACAATGGCAAAAAATTACAAAGACCGACTTGAATATTGTCCCATCAAGAACTCGTGAGTCAAAACCTTCTCTATGACTATCGAAAGCAGGTGCATACCAAGTACAATAGTGTTGATTAACAAAGCAGCCTTCCCATATTCCTAAATTCATTTTTAATTAATTTACCTAACATCTGAATACCTCCTAAATAATCCGTCTATGGATTTTCCTTCTTTCTCTCTTATATTCTCTGCACTGTCACTCAGCACTATATTTCCTTCCTTGATAAATACTACATCATCAAGGATTTTCTCTATTTCTGAGATAAGGTGGGTCGCTATAATTACAGTCGCACTCGGGAGTTTATATTGTTAGTATGGTTCTAAGTATGTAGTCTCTTGCCGCAGGATCCACACCTGCTATAGGCTCATCAAGTACATATACCTTTGCAGCCCTGCTCATAACAAGGATGAGCTGTGCCTTTTTCTCTGTTACCTTTTGAAAGAAAACTTAAATTTCATATTTGGGTCTATGTTTAAGCTTGCAAGCATTGAAAAATGCTTTTTCCCTATCAAAGTCAGCATAAAGTCTGCAAAAAGCTTTGTACCTCAATTAAAACTCATTTCATCTCCCAGATAATCCTTGTCAGGAAGATAGGGAAACTATCGACTTTTGTCTGTATCTCCGACAGATTTCCCTCTGTCCTTAATTCTCCTGAACTTGGTGTCAAAGAAGTCCGTTTAGAAGCTTAATCAGTGTAGTTTTTGCCGCTTCCGTTGGGTCCTAAAGGGGTCCTCTATCCTACCCTCTTCAAAGTTCAGGTTGATTTCATTTGAGCAACCTTCCTCCCATATCTCTTTGTAAAGTGACTTACTCTATTATATTTCCCATTGTTCTTTCCTTTCTCTTAAGCCTTGTATTCGGCTATTAAGCTTTGTATTTCTTCCATACTGTATCCGAGTTTCCTTCATATAGGTCATACACCTTGATATCTCCTCTCAGCCATAGACCTTCTTGGTACTCTTTATCTTCTCCATCTTCTGTAACTATTTCTTCCTGTACTTCTCATGAGTAACTAGAGTTCCTCCCTTTCAAGTTCACTAAGTGCCTTCTGCATCAGCATTTTGCATTTACCTCAGCTTCTGCAACAAGTTCCCTCACTGAGGGTATTCTGTCGCCTGCCTTGTACATCTCAGTAACTATCCTCCACCCTTATTTCGTTTCATAGCTGAGGGTAAATAAAGCGAGCCTTCATCTAATGCCTCATGCCATAACAGTCTCCTTTTCTATTTTTGTAGAGTGTATTTTTGTCTTGTTGTATTATTCATAATACGCTACCCACAATAACTCATAGTCTGTCAAGTGGTTCTTAAAAGTTTTCTATTATTTTAAAAGCATGAGTTGTTTTATGCCTCTCGCTTTAGCCTCACAAAATTTCTATTTTTATACTTGTATTGTAATATTTTAAGAACATAAAGAAGATGTCACATAGTTTACCTGATATCTTCTCTTATATTAATATTTACCTATAGTACTCTACTCCGCTTTCAAATATACTGATCTTTTTCTCCGACTATATTGATAGCAACATTTTTATCAATTCTCTCAGAGTGGCACATCTTGCCAAGCACCCTGCCGTCGGGACTGATTATACCCTCAACAGCGTTGCATGAGCCGTTTGGATTGAAGCACAGTCCATGGTCACATTGCCTTCTACATCAGCATGCTGGAAAGCAATCTGACCATTTGCGGACAGATTCTTAAGCCACTCCTCATTTGCAACAGATCTTCCCTCTCCATCTTGATGCGGGTGTGGGTAAACCTCTCCAAGCTTCATTCATAAAGCCAAGGAGACTTGTTGGTAACAGCCTTAGTGTATACTGACTGAGATATATGTCTGCCTATCTTGTTGGTTGTAAGAGTTGGAGAATCCTCCTTTGTCTCATGATTTCTCCGTATGGCACAAAGACCAAGCTTGATAAGGGCGCGGGAAACCGTACATATACCGAGGATGAGGTCCGTCTCTCTCTGAAGTCTATTGGTCTCCTCTGCTATCTGAGGATTTTCTAAATACTGGAAACTATGAACTTAGCAGAACCGTCAGGTTCATCTCCCAGCGAGAAACCGCCAGGGAACATTATTATCTGAGAGTTCTTTATAGCTTTCTTACATATTCTTCCACAGGTCCTTGATATTTTCTGCATTAAGGTTCTTAAATACTACTACTCGACCTCTGCACCTGCCTTTGTGAGATGCCCTTAGTAAGGTCCTGCTCACAGTTTGTACCAGGGAATACAGGGATGAAGACCTTAGGCTTTGCCACTTATTCTTGCTACCTCAAAAAGCTTGTTTCTCAGATACATAGGCAAAACCAGCCTCTTTTTCTTACATCATAGATATTCTCCTCGGGCTTTGCAGCCTTTTCTTCTGTCTTTGTAGGATATACCTTTTCCAGTCTTTCCTGCCAGCTATTAAGCATTTCCTCTATGTCTATACTTGTATGCAAAGCTGGAATTTGCCACTGTCAGTAACTTCACAAGCTTAGGTGCATTAGGTCCTGACTTCGCTACCTCATCAAGGCTTCCTGCACTTCGCTACTATGCCGCTAGAGGTCAGGCCCTAAGTGAGTCCCTCTCAGTAGTACTTTTCATCCAAACTACTCAAAGCTTGTTTGCAAAAAGCCATCTTGCTCTGGCTTCAGAGACTCTGCGTATCTGCCAGGGCATAGGCTGAAACTATGCACTTTTTGATGTATGAGCCGTTATCTTGTTATAGTCTTCAATCAACTTTTCAAATACTAGGCAGCCTGTACTCATTTTTCTTCTATGTTAAATTTAACGAGGACATTTCCTGCTTTCTTTTAGTTCCGGACTGATAATGTCGTTAGCATTTTCCAGTGTCTATCAAGCCACTAGAGTTAGTGGTACATCTATGTCATTGAGGCTTCCTGACATACTGTCCTTGCCTCCCTATTGAAGCAAGTCCAAGCTTCATCTGTGCCTCAGTACGCACCAAACAGGGGCTGCAAGAGCTCTCCCCAACGTTCTGCCTTATCACCAAGCCTCTTAAAAATACTCCTGGAAGGTGAGGTGAATCTTGCTCATCATCACCACCCGCAACTATCTTTACCACAGAATGTGACAGCATGAACAACTCCATAGTGAGGGCTTTCGCTGAGATATAAGGATCAAAGCCATGGCTCATAAAGTTACCACATCACTCTCACCAAGATCATTTGGAAGCTTGGCTGTGCATAGTCTGAATGGGCTTGCTGGTACTTTCACCAGGTGGCATAGTAACTGTGGCTGCGATTGGGCTGTCAAATCTCTCAACAAGTCCCTTCTTACCGCAGGCATTTAAGTCGCTAAGTGCTGAAAGCCATAAAGCCTCTTTTAAAGGCTCTTTTCCTTCAAATTCCCTGCTATGGTTCTCATAGAGATATGTCAGGGCAGGTGCCTTAACCCTCGCCTTAGCCTCACTTCTTGCACCATTTGTATCTATAAATGCCCTGCTGATATTCACTATTTTCCTTGCCACGCCACTCCATAACAAGACAGAGGCTCCTTGGTTTACTTCAGCCACAACTACAGCCTCTAGGTTCTCTTCATCAGCAAACTTGAGATATGGCTGCCACATCTTTGCTGTCAACGACTATTGCCATTCTCTCCTGTGACTCGAGAAATGGCTATCTCTGTGCCGTCAAGCCCAGCGATATTTCTTTTGGTACCTTGTCAAAGAGTTAATAGTAGACCCGCCGCAAAAGCTCTCCTATGGCTACAGATACCCGCCTGCTCCAGAGTCATTACATTTCTTTATAGAGCCTTGTTATCTCAGGCCTTCTGAAAAATTCCTGAATCTTACGCTCTGTAGGTGCATTTCCTTCTGAACTTCTGCACCACAGGTATCTATCGGACTTGGTTGTATGTGATTTCGAGGGAGCCTGTAGCACCACCTATGCCATCTCGTCCTGTGCGCCCGCCAAGTAGTATAATCTGGTCTCCCGGATCTGAATTCTCTCTAATTACATTTTTCTTCTTGCAGCTCCCGCATGACAGCACCAATCTCAAGACGCTTTGCTACATAGTCAGGATGATATATCTCATCTACAAGACCGGTAGCAAGTCCTATCTGGTTGCCGTAAGAACTATAGCCTGCCGCCGCTCCCTGTCACTATCTTTTCTGTGGCAGCTTGCCGCTAAGTGTCTCCAGACAAAGGAAGGGTAGGATCTGCGGCTCCTGTCACACGCATGGCCTGATATACATAGCCTCTTCCCGAAAGCGGATCTCTTATAGCCCCACCAAGGCAGGTAGCAGCACCACCAAATGGTTCTATTTCCGTAGGATGGTTAGTGTTTCATTCTTAAAGAAAATGAGCCATTCTTCTGTATGTTTAGTTCCATCTGCAAGTGTCTCTTCAACAGGAACTACAATTGAGCAGGCATTTATCTCATCAGAAACTTCCATATCTGTAAGCTTGCCCATTTCCTTAGCTTCTTCATTCCCATGAGGGCAATATCCATAAGGCAGATGTTGTCATCTCTATCCCCTGTAAAGTGATGCAAAGTTCTCTTTATAGTCATTGAAGCTGTTCACCAAAGGTGTGGTATACTTTCCCTCTTCAAAACTCACCTCGGTAAGCTCTGTAAGGAAGGTAGTGTGGCGGCAGTGGTCAGACCAGTAGGTATCAAGCATTCTTATCTCTGTAACGCTTGGGTTGCAGCTTTTCTTCTTCTTGGAAATATTTTCTTATAAATAAGAAGTCCTTAAATGTCATTGCAAGATTAAGTGATGAGTAAAGTTCATTAAGCTCATTTTCAGGCATACTAATAAAGCCTTCGAAGATTTTTAACATCGCTTGGCTCAGGGAAGGTCTGAACTATGGTATCAGGCTTATCCTTTCAAAGCCTCCCTTGAATCCACAGGGTTTATGAGATAAGCTTTTTATTTCTTTCAAATTCTTTGTCTGTGAGCTGACCTTTTTACTACATATGTAGTAGCAGACTGAATAACAGGCTCAGCCTCTTTATTTAAGAGCTTAACGCACTGAATGGCACTATCAGCCCTCTGGTCAAACTGACCGGGAAGATATTCTACGGAAAACTCCTTTCATCAGAAAGAAGAGGGAAGTTCTCCTCATAAAAAGCAAGTCCACAGGAGGCTCGGAAAATACTATGCCAAGAGACTTCTTGTAGGTAGCCTCATCCAGATTCTCTATATCATATCTGATGAGTACCCTCATTTTTCAATCGTTTTTAAGTGAAAGATAGTCTGCAAATTCTTCTTTAGTTCCTTTGCCCTAACTGCATAGTCTTTTCTCAACATATACTCTTCTAATATTTTCCCATAATCCCACCCTTGCTTATAAGTTTAGGTTTTAGTTTCCTTCATTATAGCACGAGGGTTATTTGATTAGTAAAAATGAATATATATGATTTTATTTATACTTTATTCTAATATATACACAGATCTTAACACTCTTTTCTATTCATTACATATAAAAATCCCGGAGACTTTGTCTCCAAGTTCTTTCTTCATCAGACAAATCCTGTCTTTATAACTTAAATATTCATCCTCCGCCACATCCTGCTTCCTCATCTCCACCATTTTCATTAATCTCACCCCTTTTAAAAACCCTTACAGAATCCTCGGGTTCCATTATAAAAACAATATAAGGTAAGCCCTGCCATTAAAATCAGGTTTATTGTAGAAATACCAACCGTCATGTTTTTAGAATTGATAGAGCAGCTAAAATTCCTAAAGCCTCCCATATCAAAGACCAGATAATAAGCATTTTTACTCATACTATATCTCCTTCATCGTGTTTGGTTTACAATTTAATTGTGTACAATGTTATTATACCACATCAAACAATATATTCCAAGTACTTTAAAAATAAACCTGCATTATAAATTCACCACCTGCCGCAGTTTCAAAAGGCATCTCGCATACCCACCTCAGTACTATCTCTCATAGAGCTTTTATCCGATATCGGCAAAAATTTTTCTATCAGATAAAAGAAGCTTCGTTTCGAAACTCCTTTTTTTACATAACTATTAGATAATATGCTCGGGCGAAATTATTTGATATCTACGATACAATATTTCGCTGTTTGTGTCATTCATCTAATTTACTGTTTATGCTGCGACTTTCGAAACCATCTTTAAGTGCTGTTTTATTACCACTAAGCTTTTCTTTTAAGCCTGGTTATAGTTTCAGCATTTACACCATTTGCAAGCAATATGTCCTCTGCTCCTTTGTAAGCTTTTTCAACAGATAAATCCTTACCGCCTGCTATTGACTCCATCATAGTAATTACATCATTTTTGATGTATTCATACTGCTTGGAATCCTTTGTTACCTTGTAATAATTCTCGTAACTCTTCATATAGTCATCTATGATTTCTTCCTTATTAGCTCCCATAAGCGACTCTAAGAACACAGCCATATATCCTGCTCTGTCCTTGCCTTCCAAACAGTGGAAATGGTAAGGCGCCGCATTATCTGCCATAAACTGAACTGCCCCTTTTTAATTCCTGCCTTAAACTCTTTAGATGTAAATGCCAGGCCAAGATTGAGCGTGATTACCTTACCGTTCTTAAAAAGCCCCGCATAGTAAGGTGATTTAAAATCATCTTTTGCAATATAACTTTCCACCTTTTCTTTTGAATCAGCAAGATTAACTACTGTGGCTGCCTGCATTTTGACGAAAAAGTTTATCTGCATAAGCCACTCTTCCGATTTCAGTGTTACAGGACTTGAACTTCATAAAGTGTCCCTGGTGCAATCTTTTCCCAGTTTAATTTCTCTAAAATTAGCAAAAGACATCATCACTTGCATAATCAGCCCTGTTATTTGTTCTTTCAAGCTTTCTTACGCTGTATCACATCTTTTATATCCCTGCTTTTTACTCATAAATATTGTAAACTTATCGCCTATCTCTATGCCTGCTATCTCATTTAACTTACCATAATTGATGCAAATCGCAAATATTGGTCTGTCCTTATATGCTCTAACAAGCGGCATACCGTTGTTTACTAAATAATTGTCAAGATAAGGTGCTTCAAGTACATAACCGTTATCAAACACAACTGCAAGGTTATCAGCTAACTTAAATCCTTTTATTGAACTTGTCTATGGTTATATTAGTAACTGCGTGGCCATACTTCCTGTTTCTGTTACTCTTTCCACTAATATAAGGCTTTCTATATACCGGCTTTCCACCAAGATTTTTCTTTAACTGAGCTATGGTCTTTTTAGATACACCCTATTTTTCTAAGATACTTCTCTGTTGCCTTCTGTACATCTACCTGTGATATATCACTTCCCTTTGGAAGACCAAAAACTACCTCTGTCATTGAATTTACAATGTTGGATTCAGCTATTTTCTCATACTGCTCACTATTCTTTGTTACCTTATAATAATTCTCATATGTGAGCATATAGTCAGCTTCTATCTCGTCCATCTCTGCTCCCATAAGAGCCTCAAGCACTGCAGCTACAAAGCCTGCCCTGTCTTTTCCCTCTGTACAGTGTATCATATAAGGAGCCTTCTTCCCTGCCATAAACTTTAACCCTTTTGCTAATTTCTTAGAAAAGTCCTTGCCTGCTATATCTACATTCATCGTGAGAATTTTACATCCTTCTTGTCTACAAGCTTCTTATAATAGGCTGAATTAAAAATCATCCGCAGCTGCATGCTTTTTATATTTTTCAGCATTATCAGCAAGATTTAGCACTGTTTTAACTCAACAGCCTGTGCAAGCGCATTTGAATAAAGCAGCCCTTCCTATTTCATTATTAATAGGACTTGAGCCTCTATAAAGAACACCCGGCTTAATTCCTGTGAGTTACTACGCTTCTAAAATTGGCAAGATTGAATCACTTGCATAATCAGAACGCTCGTTAGTTCTTAAGCTGTCTTAAAAAGATATTCAGCCAGATAAGCCTTAGCTTCGTAAGAGAAAACTTAATTACATCACCGGCTTTTAACATTATATTTTGTCAGAAAAATTTCCCATGTTGATTGCAACAATGAGCAGATTGTTTTTCTCATCATTTCTAACCAAGAGACTACCTGTGTCCACATCGCTGTAAGAAGTGCAAAAATGGCATGGTAAGAGTTGTATCACCAACCTGTACATTTAACATATCGCCGGCCTCATATCCTGCCTCTAACAATGCATTAGGTTTAATATCCATCAGCTTTCCATTGCCATACTTCTGAACCTCTGCAATGGTTCCTGTAACCTCTGTTGCCGCCTTTACATAGTTATTGAGCATTAACCCAAATACCATCATAAGTATCAGCATAGATGAAACTGCTCTTTTTTGGTGTTTTCATAAAACACCTCACTCACTTTATGAGAATTATCACTAATAAATTGTACTTACAAAAATTATTATAGTCGAAAGTATTGACAAAGGTTATTTTTTCTTTTTATATGCCATATGTCTATTTTTACCCGTCATCACATTAGAAAATCAATCCTTGATATATTTTCTTTTAAAATCTAAACTCTTGCTGAATTTTTGACTCATATTTTCTTGCTAAATCTTGGTTTTAATGCTAAAATACATTGCATACACGAATACACTTTATTTTGATTCATTGATGGGTTTTATGGCTAAGAAAAATATACCGATATGACAAAAGGAAGAACTGCTTGAACTTAAGGATGTGCTTAAGTCAGATTATATAAGAAGATAGCAGGCAAGGGGCTTTAGAACTAAATATGAGCCGTGGTAAGCCTTGTGTGGACCAGCTGGATTTATCCATGGGCATGATGGATGCCTTGAACAGTTCCTCCGATCTTCTGTGTGAAGACGGTACAGACTGCCGTAACTATGGTGTGCTGACGGTATCCCTGGAAGCAAAGGAACTTATCGGAGATATGATGGAAGTACCATATGACCACTTGCTTATATATGGCAACTCCAGCTTAAATGTAATGTATGATACTGTTTCACGCTCTATGACTCACGGTGTTATGGGCAGCACTCCTTGGTGCAAGCTTGACAAAGTTAAATGGATATGCATAGTTCCCGGCTATGACAGGGCACTTTGCCATTACAGAGTATTTTTGGTATAGAGAACATATGCGTTCCTATGTTAAAGACCGGTCCTGATATGGATATGATTGAAAAGCTTGTCTCTTCAGATGAAAAGCATCAAGGGGTTTGGTGCGTGCCTAAGTATTCAAATCCTACAGGAAATTCATATTCAGATGAAACCGTAAGAAGATTTGCAAGACTTAAGCCTGCTGCAAAAAGACTTTAGGATATACTGGGATAATGCTTTATACGGTACACCATCTCTATGACTACGATCAGGACCATCTCATTGAGATTCTTGCCGAATGCAAGCGTGCAGGTAATCCTGACTTAGTATATAAATTTGCTTCTACAAGTAAGGTAAGTTTTCCCGGTTCAGGGTATGGCAGCCCTTGCTACCAGCCTTAACAATCTTGAGGATATTCAGAAACAGGTAGCTATGCAGACCATCGGACATGATAGGGTAAATCAGCTCCGCCATCGTCCAGATTTTTGAGAAAATATTCATGGTCTTGTGGAGCATATGAGAAAACACGCAGACATTCTAAGGCCTAAGTTTGAGGCTGTTGAAGAAATCCTTGAAAAAGAACTTGTGGAACAGGTATTGCCTCCTGGACCTCACCAAAGGGAGGATATTTCATTTCTTATGATACCCTTCCAGGCTGTGCCAAAAAGGTAGTTTCACGCTGTGCTAAGGCCGGTGTAGTTATGACTCCTGCAGGTGCTACCTTCCCAGGTGGAAAGGACCCCCAGGATACCAATATCAGAATTGCTCCTTCCTTCCCTCCTATCAATGACTTAAAGACCGCTGCCGAACTGCTTGCACTTTCAACCAAATTAGTAACTGTAGAACATTTACTTTCACAGATGGATAGTGTAGAGCCTGCCGCACCTGTAAAGACTGCAAAGACAACTAAATAAAAAATTCCAATTGCTATAATATCTGTAAATGCCATGAACCGTCAACCGGCTTATAACAATGGTGTTTACAGATATTTTTGATGTTATCATTCTGCAATGCAGGTGCTAAAAAGTATTTGATTTTAACATGGCTATAATTGGTTTATTACCTACTTTGGTAAACTAAAAACTTTGGAGGAACCGATATGAAAGTTCTAATTATGAGGTACAAATCACGCCGGTATTGCTGCCGCTAATACCTTACTTGATAATTATCCCGGCAATGAAATTGTAATGATTGATAGAAATACCAATCTCAGTTACTTAGGTTGTGGAACCGCCCTTTGGGTGGGAAGGCAGATTGATTCTTATGATGGCCTCTTCTATACCTCTGCTGGAAGCATTTGAGAAAAAGGTGCCAGAATCAGCCTTGAAACAACTGTAGAAAATATCGACTTTGATAAAAATTGTTTATGGCAAGAAGAAAAACGGTGAAAATTTTTGAAGAAACCTATGACAAGCTGATACTTGCTACCGGTTCCTCCCAATCTCACCTGCTCTTGCAGGCAGCGATTTGGAAGGGCTTAAATTCTTAAAGCTTTTTCCAAGAAGGTCAGGCTGTAGATAAGGAAATCAGCAACCCTGATGTAAAGGAAGTAGCTGTAATTGGTGCCGGATATATTGGTGTTGAAATTGCTGAAGCCTGTTTGCTTCGCGGAAAAAGGTAAGGCTCTTTGATGTAGCTCAAGCTCACTTGCAAGCTATTATGACAGTTGGTTTACGGAAGACATGGATAAGGCCATATCTGATGCCGGAATCGAGACACATTTTGGTGAAAAAGTACTTGAATATAAGGGAAATGGCAGAGTTTCTTCTATAGTTACGGAAAGTGGAGAATATCCTGCAGATCTCGTAATCAATGCTATCGGCTTTATTCCAAACAATGCCCTTGGCAAAAGATCATCTTGAACTTTGGAAGAATGGTGCTTATTCAGTGGATAAATATCAGCAGACAAGCAATCCTGATGTATATGCCATAGGTGACTCGTGCTACAATCTACTCAAATGCTCTTAGAGACAAAACTTATATAGCCCTTGCTTCAAATGCAGTACGCACAGGTATAGTTGCCGGACATAATGTGGCGGTACCAAACTTGAAGGCATAGAGTGCAGGGTTCAAACGCTATCTGTGTATTTGGCAGAAAACTTGCTTCCACTGGCCTTTCAGTCTGCTGCTAAGAAAGCCGGAATGGAAGTAGAGTATACTGACTTTGAAGATACACAGCGCCCTGCTTTATGATGAGAGAACGAAGATGTAAAGATCCGCATAGTATATGAAAAATCTACCAGAAGAATTGTTGGTGCACAGCTTTCTTCAAAAGAAGATATATCTATGGCTATTCATATGTTTTTCACTTGCCATAGAAGAAGGGTTACTATTGATAAGTTAAAAGCTTCTCGATATCTTCTTCCTTCCACATTTTAACAAACCATATAACTATATTACAATGGCTGCACTTAGTGCAAAATAATTATTCTATAGTTAGAAGAAACCTCCCACTTAGCAGCGGGAGGTTTCTTTAAGTTCATCTTATTTAGTTTTTCTGCTAGTCTTTTTCAACAGCTTCAACCACATTTATAGTACAAATGTCATATTTACCATTGGCTATCGAAGACACTATAGTTGTCTTCCCTACCTTTTTAGCAAAAGAACCTTACCACTGACACTTACCGCAACAATGTCTGGATCCTTACTTGTAAACATTCCTATTTCAGCTGTAGTGTTTGGTTTAAGTATGGCCCTGCAATGTCTTGCGTTTGCCGACTTCAAGCGTAACCTCTCTTAATGTAAGCTCTTATGCTTATAGCCGGCGGTCCTACATATACCTTGCACTTAAATACCTTGTCCTCTTTAACAGATTTTTCTTTAAGTGTAACTGTTATATTGGCCGTCCCTACCTTAAGTGCGGAAACCGCACCTGTTGTTGAAACGCTGGCAATACTGTCATCATCTGACTTAAAAATACACTTTTTGATTCTCTGCCAAATTGAAGACCTTCAAATTGAATGTGTCATCTGTTACCAAAAGATACTTCGGTAGCATTCAATTTTGGTTCTACTACTTTCTCATTTGTCAGTACCTCCCCGGCATACAATTTTATTCTGCCTGCACCGAGGGACAAAATCAAACAGAGTACAAACCATGATCTGACAGAGCGACCTTTTTACTAAGATTGTTCATCTTTTTACCTCCGTCTGTCTTATGACATTATTATCATACCTGCCCTTTTTGTCATAATCGTGTCATTATATAAATTTCTTTAACTTGAAACTGACATTATTATAATTATCCTTAATATCTTTATGTTTTTATAAAAGAGAGGAGTCTGTAAAATATGCAAAATATATTGATAGCTGATGATAATTCCAGATATTACTAAGATACTTGCCGCATATACAAAAAGGAGGGCTACAATCCAATAATTGCAACTGATGGCGAAGAAGCTCTTAAACTCTTTTGACGAATACTCACCTTCGCTGTTCTTTTTGGATGTAATGATAGCAAGGTAGATGGCTATGAAGTTTGCCGTACATCGTGAAAAATCAAATATACCTATTATCCTTGTCACTGCAAGAGGCGAGGGGCTTTGAAAAATAATGGGCCTGGACATAGGTGCTGATGACTATATAGTTAAACCCTTCAGCCCAAGTGAAGTTATGGCAAGGCTTAGAGCCGTTCTAAGGAGAATGGTTGTTACCGATCCTTCAGAAGATGTGAAACAAATAAAAATCTTATTAAAATAGATAACCCTCGAAATTAATATAGACGAATATTCATTAAGCATAAATAAAAGAAAAATAGCCCTTACCAAAAAGGAAATTGAAACAATGTGGACTCTTGTATCCAATCCCAACAAAGTTTTTACAAGGGACAATCTCCTTGACAGCCTCTGGGGTTTGACTATTACGGAGACAGCCGCACTGTCGACTCGCATATAAAGAGACTAAGGGCCAAGCTTGATACTGTTGAACATCCTAACTGGTGTATCAAAAACCATTTGGGGCAAGGGTTATAAGTTTGATATAGAACTATAATGCAGGATAATCATTTTATCAATTTACGGGGGATGTATGAGTTTATTAAAAAATTTCAAAGGCAAAAAGAACAGGTTGTCATTGATGAAAATTTGGATAGACAGCTAAAAACTGCCAAAAATTCAGTGGTCTGGCAGTACTTGGCATAGTACTTGCTGTGGGATTATATTCAAAGCATCTATTCAGTTTCAGAGCAGGAGCAGGCTGTAATTACTCAATTTGGAAAAAGTTGTCGATGTAGCCTCCGCAGGATTACATTTTCAAATACCTTTTTATACAGCTGAGTATAAGAGTGAATACCACTACTCAGGGTATGCCCATAGGCTATCAGGAGTCAGGTACAAATGATCCTGTTGAAGATACTTCAGACTACGAAGATAGTATGATGATTACCAAAGATTTTAACTTTGTAAACATAGACTTTTACTTAGAGTATAAGGTTGTAAATCCTGAAACCTTCCTATTTAATACTGCCGATCCGTTAGAGACACTTAGAAATCTTACAAAAGGCTTCTATCCGCTCTACCATTTTCAAATATCTTGTGGACGAAGTAATGACTACGGCTAAGGGAAAAATTCAGGCAGAAGTTAAGGACAAGTTAATTGCTGAAATGCAAAAGATAAATCTCGGTATAGAAGTAGTCAATATCTCAATTCAGGATGCCGAACCGCCTACAGCTCAGGTTATACAAGCTTTTTAAGGCTGTCGAAACAGCCAAACAGGGGCTGAAAACAGCCATAAATAACTGCAAACAAGTATCAGAGTGAAAAGCTCCCATCTGCAAATGCTGATGCAGATAAAATTCTTAAAGAAGCTGAAAGCCTACAAGGAAAAACCGTATAGTTGAAGCCGAAGGACAGGTAGCCAGATTTAGTGAAACCTATAAGGAATATAAGAAGTTCCCTCTCATAACAAAAAGCGTATGTTTTACGAAAACCCTTGAGGAAGTATTGCCAAATCTAAATATCATTATTACAGATGGCAACACTCAGTCAATCTATCCTATTGACAAATTTAATAAATAGGCGGAGGAACTTATGAAAAATAAAAGATTTTTTTATTCATTATAATTGCTATAATTGCCATTTTCCTTGGAGCAAGTTCTACTTATTCACTCAGGGAAAATGAATACGGCATCAGGCTTCAGTTTAACAAAATCGCCTCTATAGACGAAAATGCCGGGCTTTATTTTAAAAATACCTTTTTATTCAAAATGTAAGAAAAGGTACCTAAGTCCATTCAGCTCTATGACATCCGCCCAAGCGATGTAATGACAGCAGATAAAAGTCCATGATTGCAGATATGTACATTCTTTGGCGTATTGTAAACCCAACAGTCTCATTATCAGACCTTAAATGCAAAATGTAAATAATGCAAAAAGACAGAACCGGGATTACAGTTTACAACTCTGTAAAGTCTGTTATATCTTCAATGACACAGGATGAAATCATAGAGGCAAGAGGTGAAAAACTCACTCAGACCATTACCGCAGATGCCAACCCGGACATTCAAAAATATGGTATAGAAATAGTACAGGCTCAGCTCAAATCCCTTGATTTACCTGATGATAATAAGCAGGCCGTGTATGAGCGTATGATATCAGAAAGAAATAATATAGCTGCCTCTTATACTGCAGAGGGTGAAAGTAAGGCTAAAAAGATTCAAAATGAAACCGACAAACAGGTAGCCATTCTTAAGGCTCAGGTCGAGAAGAACTCAGCTAAATTAAAAAGCTGAGGGCGAGGCAAAAAGTATATGGAAACCTTGCAGCAGGCTTATAACGATAAGGAAAAAGGCTGATTTTATAATTACATAGAAGTCTGGATATCTCAAAGTTTCTCTTAGCGGTACCGGTGACTTATGCTTGGTAAGGACAGTGAACTTGCCAAGATTCTCTATGGAAAAAAATTGAATAATAAGGCGGTGTACTACTATGAAAGATATTCTTTCTGCTAAACCTTCCATAGTAAAGAAAAGGACTTTGAAGCAGATAGTTCACAGTCTTTTCTTTATTATGTTCAGAAATTATGCATTATTAGTAGTAACTTTTGCTATACTTACAGGACTCATTTTTGTCCAGCTTTATTCAAGATCTGCAATTGAAGCCAATCAAAAACTCCTGCTCAAGCAGGCTGGCTCCATTGCAAAAAAGAGTAGGTGTCTTTGTAGGTGATGATGACTATATAACTTATCCTTCATTTCTTGAAGTGCTTGAAGAACTTGAAACAACTGATATCTGGATAATATCAAATCCAAATTCAAAATCTCCAATGCCTAAAAATATACCAATATAGATATATCAAGACAAAGCCAACCTGAAATTTCTTCTCTCTTTGACACTGTATTTTTCAGGAAAAGCTTCTGCTATGGATGTTTATTCTGAAACTTATGGTGCAAATTATATTTTTACCGCTGTACCTATAGTTACATCCAATTCAAAAGAAGTAATTGGTGCGGTCTTTGTAAATCAAAGTATCTGAATCGCAGGCAGTAGTTATAAACAGGAGTTTTACCATAATTATAATCAGTACACTTATAGCCCTCCTGTTCTCTCTCATCTTTGCTGTCTTCCTGGCTAAGAGCCTGTCACGCCCTCTTTCAGTAATGAGGACTACTGCTCTAAAAACTTGCAGATGAAGATTATGAAGTTCATACAAATATTACTGAGGGTGGTGAACTTGGCAGAACTTGCCGGGGCAATAGATTCTCTGGCCGACCGGCTTAAGCAGGCCGACAAAGAACGGAAGGATCTTTGAACAAATGCGTCTTGATTTCTTTGCCAATGTATCACATATGAACTTCGTACACCTATAACTGTAGTAAGGGCTTACTCGGAAACCCTCCTTGATGGAATAATTGATGACGAGAATACTAAGTTTGAGTATTATGATAAAATGCTTACCGAATGTAAGTCAATGGAAAGACTTGTAGGTGATTTACTTATGTTATCAAAAATGCAAAATCCTGATTTCACCTTAGAAAAAGAGCCTATCAATCTTGTTCAGGTGTTCTCAGACATAATGCGGAGCAGTTCAGCCTTAGCTAAAAGAAAAAGATGTAAAAATCAATTTCTATACCTCCGATGAGGTTCTTCTCATGTATGGAGATTATGACAGAATCCGCCAAATGTTTATGGTAATTGTTGATAATGCTATCAAGTTTTTCAAATAATAATGGCAAGGTTGATATAGCATTGAAAAAGCATTATCCTTAGAACCAGTCGATGTATTTTCTACAACTCTGTCCGGTGATACCTATGTAAATTCCGGAAATAAGTTATTTATAAGTATCAAAGATAACGGAGCCGGTATATCCGAAACTGAACTTCCTCATATATTTGAGAAGTTCTACAAATCAAAACTCAGGCAAAATGCAAAGGGTTCAGGCCTCGGTCTTGCCATAGCCAAAACAGATAGCTAGTAAAGCACGATGGTTTTATTACTGTGGATAGCAAAAAGGAGAAGGCACTGAATTTAAATTCTGAATTTAACGAACTGATACTTGCATAATTTAGATTTTTCTTAGTAAAATAGATTCGTTACGGAGTGGTATCGAAGTGGTTATAACGGCCCCTGACTCGAAATCAGGTAGTCTGCTTGCAGGCTCGTGGGGTTCGAATCCCACCCACCTGTTTTCATCTGCCTCACACAGATTGTGGGGCTTTTTATTATGCCATAGGGATTTCTAACAAGCAGGAAAAGCAGTGCATATTCCACTTCTAAAATAGTGAAATATGCACTGCTTCTAAAATATCTCGAATTCAAAATAAACTACAGAACATCTTTCCTTATTAATACTCAATCTTCTCCACAGCCTGTCCGTTCTTTAAGTCAAATGAATATACCTTATTGGCATTAGCAGGAACTATGTAGAAATAATCGCCTATATAGAGGCCTCCTGCAATCACTGCTGTAGAAGTTCTCTCCTTCAAGATTGTTAACGCCAAACTTTTGATAGAAGCCTTTTTCCCTGTCAAATCCATATACCACATACTTCTCAAAGCTTTTTCCTTTGCTTTCATCATAGAACGAAACCTCAAAACCTACAAGATTCTTTCCTGCATCAATGGTTATTGCTCTTCTGTCATATTCAGCATCGGATGATGAATACTTATCTTCACTGTAAATAGTCTTAGCAATTTCTTTTTACATCATAAGGATTTGAAATGTCAAACATAGAAAGTTTAAGCCCCCTTGTACCTCCCTCTTTCTCATCTGCATCCTGTCCGAGTCCAAAGAGGAGTCCGTTTCCAAATGGATGGAGATACTCCGAAAATCCTGGTATCTTTAGGTAGCCAAGTACCTTAGGGCTTTCTGGATTGCTTACATCCACACTCAAAGAGCGGGTCTGTCTGTCTAAATGTTACAAAAGTAAGCCATATCTCCCATAAATCTTGCCGACTTGATTTGTTCACCCTTTTGCAAGCCCTTCAATTTTTTTCCCTTTACCTTTTAAGTCCTTATCCAAGATATAAAGTGCATTTTCTGTTGTATCTTCTGCGTCTTCTTCTTCATCTGCAAAAGGTATAATCCTGCCCCACTCATTGCCCTTTGTGACTACTATTCTAAGATTTCCATTGTACTCATCAAGTGAATAATCATTATTAAAGGTTCCTCATTATGGGCAATTTGCTTGAGGAGTAATTATGCCATTCTTATAAGAATATTTCGTAAGCCTGGTTTTTCTCCTGCCATAAAATAATCTGTATTCCAAAAGTAAATATTCTCACCGCTCACATAGATATCATAACCTGAATCCATTATCATCTTTTTATCAATTATCTTCTCAGGATTCTTGACATCAACCGAAGTTACAACTGTATAACTTTCTCCGTCCGAATACTCAGGGCACATAGATTCTTCCTATATCAATACCGTCTACCTTTCGGAACCAGCTTACTGTAGTCAACCTTTTTCCCACCATCTATAAGGTAATAATAGTTAAAGTTATAAGTATGTGAAAATGTATAGATGATACCAGTCCTTCATCCTTGTATTTCCTATGGAGCCCTCTTGTGTGTGCTTTTGTCTTAAATTCAGGTTTTTCAGGATTGGTAATATCATAAAAGAGAACTTCCGCAGTATTGCTGTTTGCCCTCATATCCATATAGGCGTTTGTCTTTGGCTCTTTGTAGTATCCGCAAAGACTACAAGTGTAGTCCCTTCAACCATCATATCGTTATAGTAGTATGATGTATCACCTTTTTCCTTATCAAGGAAATTCTTGAAGTTATGGCCTTCATCTTGCCATTATCAGTCTTTACTATCCCTAACTTCAGGTACTCCATCATAGCTATTTTTAAGCACATAGATGTATTTACCGTCTGTCTTTACGATATCAGCCTCGTCCACTCCCCTCTGTCCTGGTATTGGTCTTTGAGTAATCACTTTCGGTTTTAGCAGTATCATTATTAACACTGTTCTCTCCTGCAGTTTCAGCAGTATCATGCAGTTTCAAGAGTTTTGTTTGTAGAAAGCAAATAGTCATTTGAATTTTTGATTTTGCAGCCTTTTGCAAGAAATTTATACATTTCTTATAATTCTTAAAACTTCTTAATTCCCTTTACCTGCTTTTGTAAATCTTCTTTACAGTTTTTCTGTTTTTCAGTATTTATCTGTTTTCCCGCAACAACATTATTAAGCCCGTTAAGTACACTGCCTGTCATATCTGCCGAGTCTAAAAAGCCTGTATTAATCATATGACTGCAAAGGCTGCTGCTACAGCACCCACTGCTGCTAAAGAACCGGTCATCCAATGTTTCATAGTTTTTTCTCCTTTTTATATTTTTTTATCTTCTTCTATAGCTTCTCTCTTATTCTATCAGACTGCAAAGAAGCCGGTATTTCAATGTCTTCATCTGCCAAACCTTTAAGCATTTCAAGAATTTCATCTTCTCTATCCATATCGGTTTCCATGCCTCCTTACTCTTTTTACTACCGCTTTAAGCTTTGCCAGAGCTCTTTGCTTTTTGACCTGACCGTAGCAGGCTTTAGTCCCTAATATCCCTGCTATCTCATCCCCCTTGTACCCCTCAAATACCGATAGGCAGATGATGAATCTCTCTTCATTTTCAAGTTCCATAAGCATTTCTTTTTAGCTCAAGGCTGTTAAACTCTGTATTATAAGCTTCTCTCTTTGTCCTCTCATCCGAAAGCTCAGTCACATTATCACTGACTTCTTCCTTTGACTGGGCATAGTACTTAAGCTTCATCCTGCATTTGTTGGTTAGAATTTTTACTATCCAATTCCTAAACAGGCTGTCATCTCTAAGGCCTTCTATCTGTCTGTACGCATCAAGTACAGTTTCGCTCACTATATCCTCTGCATCTTCTTTATTCTTTAGGAAATACAGGGCAAGTCTGTACAGGTCCTTTGCTACCTCAGAATACAGCCTTGTAAATACATCAGCATCTCTAATCATCGGTTAACCTCTATCCGCCAAAAAGGCAATAAACTAGTTTCACTTAATAAGTGTATGTTTTTGTAGAAATGTTGCAAGGGAAATAAATTTTTAAAATAGCCACTAAGCAAAAGGATGAAAAATCCCATCTAGGAGATTCTCATCCTTTATTATCATAGAATATTGTTATTTACATACTTTTTCATAGCCTTGTGCCGCTGTTTTGTGTTTAAACTCAGCACATAAAAATACATATTACGATTGCTTCTTTATTCCTTTTTGCTTTTTATCAGTTCTTTTTATTTCTTGCTTTAGTTTATCCGCCTTTTTCTTTTTATCGAATCCAAAGCTTTGCAAATAACTCTTGCCATTACTATCATCATATACTGCGTATCCTTCTGAGCCAAAAGCCAGCTCTGTAAGAGCTTCTTTGCTATTTCCTGATGAAACATCAATTATATAAATAGTTACTACATCACCATTATTCTCGAAGCTATAATCCCTTTTTTTGAAATAACCCTTTAATAGTTGGATATAGCTTAATTCCTTTTTAGGATATCACCCATTTCTTCATAATATTCTGATAGCTCATAAATCTCGCTATCAATAGCAGGCTTACATTTTCTTCATCAAATTTCAGATATGATTTACTAAATGTAACAAATATTGCCTTCTTTCCTGTTGGTATATCCAACTCTTTAGGAATAAATAGAAAAGCTGCTATTGTAAATCCTAAAAGAATAACAAGCAGCATTAATATTTTGTATCTTCTTGTCATTTTTATCCCTCTTTACTCTAGTGGTTTATAATCATATAATATATTAAAACCACTCATATAGCAACAGACTTTAAAGTCCTATTTGGATATATTTCACAAAAGACATACAGAAAGGAGGACAAAGTTTGTCCATTCCCGCATTTTCAAATGTAATAATGTAGTAAGCGTAGTTTTTAGCTTGATAAATTGGCAGAATTTCATTATAATATAGGTAAGAAAAGTAAGAATACAATGTACTGTAAAGGAGAAATGATATGGAATTAGCAAAAGTTACTTCGAAAGGTCAAGTCACAATTCCAATTGAGATACGCAAAAACTAGGAGTTAAAAATGGAGATAAAAATCCTATTTGTAGAGGAGCAGGGAAGAATATATATGCTCAATTCCTCAATGGATGCTTTTACGCGAAGCTCAAAAAGAATTTTTCGGTGAAGCAGAAAGAGTGGGTCTAAAAAGATGATGATGACATAATGAAGATGATAAAAGAACTTAGAGAAGAAAGTTGGGCAAAGTAAATGAGAGTTAGAGACAATGAAAAAGAGTCTGTAAATAAAAATCTTCCATGATAATAAAGGGTGGAAATCTCTTAAATAGGATTTTCACCCTTGTTATATATAATAGTCCCAGATTATTCAAGTCATTTAAAACTTCATCTGCAATTTCTGAAATTGGTCTAGTGCAATTATATCCAAAATTTTCAATCCCATTAGGCTGTCTCCACTTTGTTCTACCAATTGAATAAGCATAGCAGTTATAATATTTATATGAATTTTAACTTTACCTATTGTTCCCCAACAAGTAATTTATAAACTCTTTCTACTTCTTCTGCAAATCTTTTTGTACATATAATGCGAGCAAGAAGTGTTTCCGTGAATCATCATATCAAACTGACCTTTCAGCACGATATCAGCTATTTGCTCATCTGACATATAAGTCTTTAGTTCCTCGTCTACTTTTTAGTCCGTTATCAATGAATACTTCATATAGTTCCTTCGCAGATAAAGCATTTAACTGCTCATATGTATATTTTGCAGTTTTTCTTGTTCCAACAAATTTATAAATTATTACTGCTGATAAAAATTATAATAACAAGACAAATTATAATTTTATATTTATTTTTCATCTACCTCACACTCCTATTCCTAAAAGGAATTATAGAACTCATATAATCTATATATGTCGTTCCTTGTTGTCTCCATTCTTATACCTCTGCGGATTTATACTTTTCATTGTATTCCTCCAATCATTTGTTCTTTTGGCTTACATAACGCTTAGGTTTATGTAATATAAGCCCCTTTCTCATCATGCGTTGAATTCTGCATTATGAAAAAGGGGTGAATATTTGTCATTTAGTAGTCTTTACTCAGCAAAAATCCACTAAGTGTACGATTTTTACACCGTTTACATTTCCAGCAGCCAATTCGTCCAATGTCACAACATACTTAGGGTAGTGATCCTTGATAGCAAGGAGATTAGCTATTTCGGTCAGATTCTTCAGGCAGCTTACGGCATACCTGAACATAGATACGCTCGCCACGCTGCACTGCCACAAAGTCAATTTCTTTTCGTTTCTTTTTCCAATATAGACCTCATAACCTCGACGACGCAGCTCAAAATATACTACATTCTCCAACATAGCTGCGATTGACTTCGGATTAAATCCCATAATGCAATATTTTAGGGGATGCATCTGCCAGATAGAATTTTTCCTGGGTCTTCAGTACAGATTTCCCCTGCAAATCATACCGCTGACAACGATAGACAACAAACGCCTTTTTCTAACCAACTCAGATAGTTATATACCGCCTCCACCGACGAGGGAACGCCCCTCGCTTTTTAGAAACTTTACAATGGCATTTGCAGAAAAGGTCTTGCCAACATTTTCCACGATATACTTTACACAACGGTTAAATAAATCAAAGTTAGTTATGTTGTGCCGTTTTTGTAATATCGTTCGTGATAACAGAATTATAGATACCCTCTACAATCTGATAGGAGGAGCGTTCATCAGCTGCCTAGTGCCACAATGGGAAACCGCCCAATCTCAGGTATTCGTTTAACAATTCCTTCGGAGAGCGGGAATCTGATTTTTGAATTCCAAATACTCAGCAAAGGATAATGTATAAACCGGAATGGAAATGTAGCGCCCCGTCAGGTAGGTGGATATTTCGCCAGACATCAGCTTTGAATTGGAGCCGGTCACATAAATATCGGTGTTGGCATTCTCAAGCAGACTATTGACCGCTTTTTCCCAACCTTCGATTTCCTGTACTTCATCCAGCAAAAGGTAGTACCGTCCTTTGTCAGTCATTTTTACCTTTATACCGTTATACATATCTTTGTCGGTCATACCATCATCAAAAATCCTCCGATGTATAACGCATACTGATATTATGGTCTGCGGCAACCCCGCTTTCAAGCAAAATCATCCCGCAGCATATCTAGAATTGTGGATTTGCCACAGCGTCTGATTCCTGCTAATATCTTCACAAGCGGAGCATCGATAAGTTTTCAGCATATTCATATAGTTTGGCCGGATAATCATGCCGCTCACCTCCTTAATCCTTACTCATATTATACCGAAAAAGATCAAAAATATCTATAGTTTTTACTTTAAATCCGAAAAACCTAATATATGCCATAGACTTTTTCGTGCCTATGGGATGGAATTTTAAGAGAATTGCGTTGGATACCAGTGTTTTGGCATCGGCTCACCTTTTCCCACCTACAGGCGGATTCAGGGACTGCACCAGTTAGAACCGTGCACCGTTGACATCATAAGCAAAAAGGATGGAATTCCCTCTTGGAGATTTCCATCCCTTTATTATCATAGAAGATTCTTATTTGCATATGTTTGTAAATGGCATATATTTACCTCGGTTTCCCATCTTTTAAATACTTTTAAACTTCGAGACAAGGAAGCCTACACTTCCTTGCTCATTGTAAAATATCCAAGTTTTTATAGCCGCGTTTCTCATATACAGAAATGGCATTTTTCGTTCTCTTCTTCGACTTCAAGCTTGTATCTCACAGCCTGTCCCTGTACTTTTCTTCTATGAAACGAAAGAAACTGCTGCCAAGTCCAAGCCCTCTAAATTCCGCTTTGATATACAGATCCTCGATGAAAATGAGGCCGCCATACTCCGTGGTATAACTCTTTGCAATCATTGAATAACCTGCAATCTCACCATTTTCTTCGATTACAGCCCTCTATATGAGGCAGGTCTGAAAGACAGTCATCTATGTCTTTGTAGAGATCTCATCTGAGGCTGTATGTAACACAGCCTCTGAATCATCAAAAACCCTCATCATCTTAAATATTTCTTCCCTGTCACAAGCCTTTAAAATCTCTTATTAACAAAACAACCTCCTAAAGCAGGCAGGCTTCATCCAAAGTCCTTGAATAAGCCGGCATAAATTCTCTTAAAAATATCTCCACCTCTTCTAAGTTAAGCGCCTTGACCGCCCTTGAATGTAGCCTTTTTCAGCCTGTAAAACTCGTTATTCCCAGCCTGTTTTTCCATCAAGGCATTTGGATATAGGCTGAAAGCTTGTCTGCGGCCTTAACCAGAACCTTTTCATATCTGTACTCATCTGATGGCTCAAATATTTCCTCATATTCCTCCCTTAAGTCCTCAGGCAGGATGGAGAGAAGCTTACCACAGGCGGTATGCTCGATTTCCTTGTAAATACTCTTTATATTGCTGTTAAAATACTTCACAGGAGTAGGCATATCTCCTGTAATTATCTCTGTTGCATCGTGATAAAGCCCATAGAGTGCTGCCCTGTCGGCATTTAACGCCTTGCTAAGCCTCTTGTTCCCTATGAGTACAAAGAGCGTGAGAGAGTATAGCTGTTTCCAGAGAATGTTCACTTAAGTTTTCTTCTCTGGAATTTCTCATCAAAGCCCAGCGGTTGATATACTTTAGCCTTGACATCATAGCAAAAAAGGAATAATCTTCTTTCATTTCCCCCTCCCACTCAATTCCAATTATTTTAGCAATTATATTTGATTCGTAAAGTATCCTTAAAAAGCGTTTTCTTCATCTGTCTCATTCCTTCCTGAATAAAAGGTTTTTCTATAAATACCATCATTAGCGTAAATATCAGCCATACTATGACCAAACCCTGAAGATACCAACTATTCCTCCCACCATCCGGTTTAACTCGTTGATTACAGGAAGTTTGCTTATTATATTAAGCACCTTACCAAGTACCAAAAAGTCCTACACTTAGTATAAAAATATACCAAAATAAATGTACCTGAGTTAATCACTATCCCTGTTAGGGTATATAGCAACCCTATGATTTACTTCCTTTTTGCACATCCTCCCTCACTGCCTTTTTATATGCTCATTTTTAAGAATATCGGTTATGATTTCTTCTACAGCCTGATTTCCGGTAAGTAATTTATATGGCACATAAATATCATCAGCATTGATTAATTCCCTGCTTTTCTTACTTTTAGATTTTTTTCCTTTAGTCTTCTTTTTATCTACAGACTGTTCATCCCTTTTCCCATTCTTTCCATAATTTTCAAGCGACTTTTCTATTCTTGTAGAAATGGCATTGAAAAATTTTATCGTATTTCTCAGCTGATTGCTTATAATAGGAGAAATCACAGTACCTGCAAGAAGTACAACTATGGAAGAAAACAGTCCAAATACCGTTCTTACCAGTCCCTTCCGGCTTCCCATATAGAAACATCCCCCGAATATAACAAGCACCATTATTAGTACAAAATTAGACATTAATCCTCCATTACTCTCTTAATTTTTATAATCTTTAATTTTTTCCCAAATACAGTATAGTATTTCAAACTATTATCTGTTGGTAAAAAAACTTACTAATTTATCCTTAAATTTATTCTTAAATTTTTCATTTCCATTACTATCCAAAAATCAGACTGTTATGGTCAGAATGCAAGATAATCTCCCCTATTCATCCACATTCCTCTTATATTTATATCCACAATTTCCGAAAATTTTCTGTTTCCACCATAACTATAGGCATATAAAACTACTTTACCATTTCCAGCCTGTTCTCCTTCCTTATGGCCTTCATCCGGATAATCTGCATATATTGAGGTATCGCTGGCTGTATCTTCTCCCTTATCCGGTCTTATATCACTCTCATTTATAAGCAGAGCAAAAACCCGTTTCATCCTCAGCAATTCTTTCAATTCTACCAGCAACTTTCTTCTCCCAAAGCATTTCAGGTTCCCGCTTTGCTTCAAAAACAAACTATCTTATTGTCTCCATAAGCACAAATAGTATTGTTATCCGCAAATTTCAGCTTAGGAAAAATTGTGTTTTCAAAAAGGAAACACCCCAACTATTCTATCAGCATTTGAATTTTTCACCAATCTTATCAAAAATTATAAAATGTAAGAGTTGATTTATTTCGCCATTTTTCATTTTTACATATTCAGTTACTAACTTTGAACCATCCTTTGACATTGCTACAGAAAGGGCATAACCATCATCCTTTGAATAGGTTTTTATTTCAGCCTTCAACTTTTTGATTCTTATCATAGGGGTTTAGAAGTTGTATATTATAACCTGCTTCAGTTTCCATAAGTACTGCCAATTCTCCCTGCTCAGATATATCTACCAACATTATATCCTGGACTTATCTGCATACTTACCTGAACTGCCGGCACCGATTTATAATTGACAACCAGAAGATTTCTTCCACCTATATCCAGCAGCCACAGCATAACCATTATTAACTGTAACCTTTGGATTTGTCATACTTATGGCTGCATTCCACTCTATCCTGCCATTAGCATCATAAATTGATATTCCTTCATTATTATAGCCTATCAGCTTACCATAATCTGCCGTAAATTTAGCATCTTCCGGTAAATTTTTATTATACTCAGCCACTACATCATAATTTGCGTAGGTCTTTTTATTAAAAAATATGTTGAATACCATAAAAATGACAGCTATGGCAAAAATTAATGTAATTATTACAACCCGTCCACTTCTTTTTCGCAGAAGAACCTCTTCTCTTCAATCTCTTCAGAATGAACTTCATCTCCGTTTAGGGTAATTTTTAATTTCATCAGTTTTATTGCCTTCGTTTAATTCACTATCATTCAATTCTTTATTATCAGACATTATATTCTGCCTTTCAATTTTCAGATGCAGGCTGCTTGTATAACTCAATCAGTTCACTAATTGTTGCCGCCGGATTTTTCACTTATCTCAAGCAAAAGATATAAAGTTTCTTCATCAACAATTTCCTTGCCTAAAAACACTTCATAATTTTCAGCTATGTATATTTTTCCTCTGTTTTATATATGCCCCTAATAGAAGATAAGTCGGTTGTTATTTCAGCAAGTTTTAACTTATAATTATCTATCTCAGACTGATTATTATTTTTGATTTCATCGGCAATTGCCTGTTTAGTGCTATTATCAAATACTCTGAGTGCCTCTTTTTCTCTTAGCTGCCAGGTCTTCAAGCTGAGTTTTTATATCTTCAAGCTGTGCATTATAATTTTCAAGCCCATACTGTGTATCGTCTTTATCTTTTATGATATTTTTACTTATCTTAGCAATTACTTTTTCTATTATTTCTAATCTTGCTTCTTGCGTTATTCCCCGCTGTTATTACATCCCTGTATTTAAGTCCTGCTGTCCTAAATATAAGAAGATAGATTCCACCAAATATAAGGATACAGCCCCATAGATAAACCCTATTGTATAAGCAGTCACAGGTTTAGGCAAAAATACCAGATGAGTGCCGGAATTCTCAAACAGTAAGCTAAAATGTAAACAAACACCATAAAAATCTGCTAAACTCCTTGGCATAAATAATGCATAATAAAGTCCTGAATTAAAAATCCCGGAGTTTTACTCTGTTTGTAAAGCTTTTCTGGTTTCTTTAATTTGTTCATTAGCCTCTATGAATTCTGCTAGTTTCAGCTTGGATTCTCTCTGAAACCTTACCATCTCTATACTTCTCCTTCTTTTGATTTGTTTTTAGCTATAGCATTTTAACTTATCTTCTTCAATGTCGAAGGTACTTATTATTTCTTCCCTCCTTTTTGATTGTATCTGCAGCTCCTTAGCTATGGCTTTTTCCCTTTCTTCCAGGACATTTTTCCGTACTGTCCTCAGCCGCAGTAAGTTCCCTTTCTCTAATTTCACTCTGACTAAGGTCTTTTACTTCTTCATAAATTTTTGTAAAGTATTTCTGTCTCCATTAAGAATATTATCTATTATGTCAATTCTCCTTAATTTTTAAAAATAATTGTATGTTTTTCTGCCATTCTTCCTGTTAATTAAACATTTCTTTTTCATTTATTAAGTACTGATTTTGTTAATCTTCTTATTTTTAACAATATGAACACAAAATAAAAACACATTTAATCTATATACTTACTATTGTAGATGAAGAAAACTTTCCCCAAAGAAATACTTCATCTTCCCCTCCATTTTAAATGCAGAGCTGCTGTACTGGTACAGCAGCTCTGCTATTTCTTTAAAGTTCAGTTCTGCTCGACAAAGGCACGAAGCAGGGTTACTTCGTCCACATTTTTCAAGGTCTCCTCCTACCGGAACACCGCTTGCTATCCTTGTCACCTTGATTCCCGTAGGTTTAATCAATTTGCTTATATACATAGCAGTAGTCTCACCTTCAAGGCTTGAGCCAGTGGCAATTATAACTTCTTCCACATCGTTATTTTGTAATCTGACCATGAGTTCTTTTAATTTTATATCAGCAGGTCCAATGCCTAAAAGCGGAGAAATTACACCATCCAAAAACATGGTAAACTCCATCATATTTTTTTGTCTTTTCATAAGCAGCCAAGTCCCTTACATTCTCCACCACCATAATCATAGTTTGTGATTTTCTCCCTTTATCCGCACAGATAGGGCGAGAGAAGAGTCTGACAGCGTAAGGCATTCCTTACAGTAGCAGACATTTTCTCTGGCTGTGCTTATTGCCCACAAGCCTCTACATTTTTCTTTGGGAAGGCCTATGATGTGAAAAGCAAGCCTGCTCTGCAGTCTTTGGCCCTATTCCGGGCAGTTTTGCAAGTTCTTCAACTAACTTATTAACCTGTTTTTCCATAATATTCCATTTAGAAAGGAAATCCTCCGCCTAAGCCGCCAAGTCCACCTGTAATCTGGTCCATCGAAGCACTGCTTGCCTCCTCAACCTTGCGGAGAGCCTCTCCTACTGCTGCCGCAATAAGGTCTTCTAAGGTTTCAATGTCATCAGGATCTACAACTTCTTCTGCAAGTGTAACTCCAAGCACTTCTCTCTTGCCGTTTAATCTGACTGTAACTACACCTCCGCCTGCAGAGTTCCTTCGAACTCCTTAGTTTCCATTTCTTTCTGTTTTTCTTCCATCTGCCTCTGCATACGCTGAGCCTGTTTCATTATATTTCCCATTCCTCCAGGTATTCCACCACTGAAATCCACCCTCTTTTTCCCATTTTGTTTATTCCTTTCTTATCATAATTCTTTTTAATTAAGGGAAGTTGTTTCCCTATAAGCCTAATTCGGCATATACTATGTTTATCTCATTTAATCCTCCTATATGTCAATAATCCCGGAACATCGTAAATTGCTGATGATTATTTCGATAATAAGTTTCTAAAAGGGTTTTTCCCAGGTACGAAGAGGGGCTGTCGCAATAAGTAAAAGTACAACAAAAAATATAGTAAATTTATCATTAAATAATTACTGTATTTTGTGTATCTCATTTTGTAATACGACAGCCTCCCATAATTAACATTTAGTATCAATTTTATTCATACTGTTTCCTGAAATAATAATACTGTCTTCTTTTTATCATTTCCCCATCCAGAAAAGTCCTTACTGTCCAGTTCCCAAAGTCAGTTTCATCTATTTCGGTTATATCTAACCAAAAATCTTAACATAACCTTATCATCATCCGATTCTTCATAACTGCAAAATCATTTTCCGTGAATCTATACAGTTCTCCATCAGGCTTATACCAGGCTACGGTTGCAATGTGAAGTCCTTTTTATTTCATTAAAGCTAAGCATACACACAGCTTGTTTGTCCTTGTCTGCATTAAATATCTTTGATTCTTCTTTATCCGGTACAACTTCCATCATTTTTATGGAAAATGCCGTATTCGAAGCGTTGCATAACTTTTCTATCTCTTTATCTACTACTCCGTCTTTATCAATGGTAAGCACAGACCAGTAGTTTTTCATCATCTATACATATATTTTTGTTTTCCTTGTCTATAAGCTCAAGTCCGTCACCAAGAAGATATTTATAATGATATTCTCCCTCTGTAAATTCTACGCCTGTCCCATATGACTTTTCATCCTTTGACATATAAACAGGCTCTTCAGGTGTTTGAATATTAAATCAACTTTATTCAACCTATAATTCTCCCAATATGTGAAATATGCCTCCTTCTCTACCTTTCTTCCATCATAGTAATTACAGGCTCTAGAGCTGTCACAATTTCAAAGAAAAATTTTCTGTCATTATTACATATTGATAAATCTTTGTTCCTATAAGTTTTCTTCCGACTATTTTTCTTACTTCCTTTGCATAATCCCCATCTTCTACTTCACATACATTACATTCAGAGTACGATCAGGCGGAAACTTCATCATATCCTCAAAAAATTTTATTTAATGCTCTGCCTTCTTCAAATACTCTGACAGAATACATATTCTTAAATTCCAATTTAATATAATTTATGATTCTGCCATTATGCCAATTCTCAAGTTTTATTACCGGATTGTTACTCTCTACATAGAGATATCCCCAATATAAACATCTTTAGGTATCTCATCCTCACGATATATTTTTCCAATTTTTCCATAATCCATCTACCTTTTTAATACTGTTAATTAAGTTTATATACTCTGGTTTAAAAATGAGGGCTCCCATTCATAAATAACATCAATATATAAATTCTCTGTAACTATAGTGAATTGTTTTATAGTATATTCGTTAAAATTGCCACCCTGAATACAATTTAATATCTTCAAGATATTTTCCATCTTCAACTTCATATATAATATTTGAAAAATTATCCTCTTTCAGTCCTTCAATATTCTCATACATACTCCAAATCTACAAGTCTTCTATCAAATATCCTTACAGCCTCAGTAAATTCCAAAATCAAGAATCAGCCTATTCCTCTTTACTTTTAACTCTATAATCAAAAATTTGAATCTCCGCAAATAACCTTTGCTTTATAGTTTCCTTTCGGAATCTCTCCCTTACGATATTCTTTCCAAGCTTCCATATTCCCTCACTTTCTGTAATATTTTTATATATAACATATAGGAAAGAGGCACTTATGCACCTCTTCTCCGTTTAATCCCTCATATGTCAATAATCCCGGAGCAACCTTGTCAATTCCTGTCATCCTGACATCGCCTGCCTGCCTGGCTTCCTTCTCAAATTTAGTTTTAATTTCTACCTCAACTCCTGTTATGTCAAGAATTACTTTACTGAGCAGTTCCATGCTCTCTTCTCTCTCAAGCCAAGCTTTATCAAATTCCTCACCAACAGCTAAGACAATGCATTCCACTTTCAGAATAGTAAGGTTTAGCATTGTATAACACTGTTTTAAGGATTTTTAATGTTTTTATCATTTATTATATTACCAAACGATTCTGCTATTTTTCTTTATGTCATCAGGCAGTGCTTTTACTGTATCCGGCTCTATCTTCCCTTTCCTCTTCTTTTTCTATAGGTAATTCAGTCTTTTTAATGCCCGTAAATCCACCACTTTCAATAATCTCTTCCAGTATTCTTGCTATTAAACTTTTCCCTATCCTCTTCCATTTCGGTTTGCAAAAGCTTAATGAGTGCAATCTCCAAGTTCTGCACGCTTTGAGTAGAATATTTAATATCTGCCGATAATTTTGAAAATATCCTTATATATCTGTACAAATCATTTTCTTCACCTATTTTAGCTACCTCTTTAAGTTCAGAGCTTGTCTGTACTTATTTCAATCCTCTCTGCTGCAGATTTAGATACTCTTAATAAAAAGAAGATTCCTGGAAATATCATGTAAAATCAAGTGCAAACTTGCCCAATATCAATTCCATCTGTCAGAAATTTTCTCTGCCACATCCATCTGCAGGTTGGAACATCTCCCTCTTTTTATGGCAATGTAAAGCCTGTTAAAAGATCCGTATCTACTGATCCAAGTACTGTAAGCACCTTATCATATGTTAATTTTTCATCAAATGAAAAAGGCCAAGCATTGGTCAAGCAGACTTAACGAATCTCTCATTGAGCCATCACCTTTTTCTGGCTATAAATTGCAAAGCTTCATTTTCATAAGCATTTCCCTCTTCATCCATTAATTTCCTTAAGCCTCGTCCGAGATAGTTTCTACAGAAAATTCTTTTAAAATCATATTTCTGGCATCTTGATTTTATTGTAGGCAAAAACCTTATGCGGTTCCGTTGTTGCCAGAATAAAAATAGCATATTCGAGGTGGTTCCTCAAGAGTTTTGAGAAGGGCGTTAAATGCTCCACTTGAGAGCATATGTACCTCATCTATTATATATACCTTGTACCTTGTATCTGTAGGAGAATATTTTCATCTCTTCTATTACTTCAGCATGTTGTCTCACACCGGTATTTGTAGCTGCATCAATCTCTATTACATCTAGGTTTCTTCCCTCTCCTATCTTCTTACAGGTTTCACAAACTCCACATGGGCTTCCGTCTTTTGTATTCTCACAATTCACTGCTTTCAGCAAATATTTTTGCCACACTTGTCTTTCCTGTTCCCCTCGTACCTGAGAACATATATATATAGCCTATTTTATTATATTTAATTTGATTTTTAAGTACTGTAACTACGCTATCCTGCCCTTTACCTCATCAAACTCTTTAGGCCTGAATTTTCTATATAAAAGCTGTGTATGACATTTTTCCTTCCTCCATAAAGTTCAAATCTTGTCATTGTAATTATTATACACAAAGGTAATAATTCGTCGATATTTTTATATAAAACGCATAAAAACTTGTAAATAATTCCTTTTTATAGGTATAATAAATATAAAAGGTATGCTTACTTTTTGCAACCGTTATTATTCGATTTTGCGTTGCTAAATTTACTCAAATTATTCATTCTAAATGTCTAAATCCGCTCTATATCCGTTACATAGAGCAGTTTATACATAATTATGATAATTTGAGATTAATCAGGAAGGTCAAAATATGGTCAAATCAAAAGTTAACAAAGTTCCAAAAGAGCTTAGCTTTTCAGGGAGGGGAGAACTATTTTGCCTACGAATATTTCGGTGCCCTAGAAACTTCTAAGAGAAAAAGAAAGAAGGTGTAGTTTTTGGGGTTTGGGCTCCAAATGCAAAATGTATCAGTAGTTGGAGATTTTTAATAACTGGGATACATCTGCTTCTCCCGCTGATAATATTTCAAATGGAGTCTGGGAAGCATTCATTCCTGATATTCCCGAATATAGTGCTTATAAATACGCAGATTACCCATCAGGATGATTCAATTCATTATAAAGCTGACCCTTATGCTTCCACAGCGAAACTGATGGAAGCTTTACGGCGTCAAAGGTGTATTTTTAGATGGCTGTTTTTAAATGGTCTGAGTGATGCCTGCGCTAAAGAAGAGGCAGACATTTTCAAACCCGCTCCAATGAATATCTATGAGGTTCATATTGGTTCCTGGAAAATACACGAGGATGGTAATCCGCTCAACTACCGTGATCTCGCAGATGAGCTTATCCCTTATGCAAAAGATATGGGATATACCCATCTTGAACTTATGCCAATAACCGATATCCATTTCACCATCTTGGGGATATCAGGTAACCGGATATTTTTCAGTTACATCCAGATACGGTGTTCCTGCTGACTTTATGTACTTTGTCAATAAGGCACACAAGGCCGAGGTTAGGTGTCATCATAGACTGGGTGCCTGCACACTTTCCAAAAAGATGATTTTGCACTTAGCAAGATTCGACTGGCACTCCTTTATATGAAGATCCAAATCCACTCAGAGGTGAACATAAGTCCTGGGGTACTTTGATTTTTGACTTTGGAAAAGCTGAAATTCAGTCATTCCTTGTTTTCAGAGTGCTATGATGTTTGCCAAAGAATACCACATAGACGGTATCCAGGGTAGATGCAGTTGCTGCCATCTTATATCTTGATTATGACAGGCCTGACGGACAATGGTGTCCTAATGAACATAGGGGACATAGAGAATCTCCAGGCAATAGCATTTTTACAAGAAATTAAATCACGCCATTGCTACAAGGCTGAGGTACTATTATGATAGCTGAAGAATCTACTGCCTGGCCTTTTAGTTACCCGCCCAAGCAGTGATGGCGGTTTTAGGTTTCCATTATAAATGGAATATGGGATGGATGAATGACAGCCTTTCCTATATTAAAACAGATCCTTATTTTAGAAAATTTGAGCATGGGAAATTAACCTTCCCTATGATGTATGCATATTCCGAAAATTATATACTTCCTATCTCCCATACAGCGAGGGTTGTATACGGAAAGGGATCGCTTCTTAATAAGATGCCGGGTGATTACGAACAGAAATTTGCCGGTTTCAGAGGCTTTCTAATGTATATGTTAAGTCATCCGGGTAAAAACTTTTTATTTATGGGCAGTGAGCTCGGACAGTTTGATGAATGGAATTTCAACAAAGAACTTGATTGGAACCTGCTTGAATACGAGGACCCACCGCAAACTCCATGACTTTGTAAGAGATGCAAACCACTTCTACTTAAACCACAAGGCTCTGTGGGAAATAGAAGATGATTGGGCTGGTTTCTCTTGGCTAAATGCTGATGATACTGACCATAATATTATTTCTTACAAGAGAATATCAAAAATCCGGCAGAGATGTAATATTTGTAATCAACTTCTCTCCTGTATTAAGGGAAAAAACTATTATCTCGGTGTAGATAAAAAGGAAAACATATAAAGAAATATTTAATACGGATGATGTCAAATATGGTGGAAGCGGTTTACTAAATAAAAGGAAAAATTACTACCAAAAAGGTGAGGTTAATGGAAGAAAACAATATGTTTTCTCACTATACCACCATTTGTTGCAGTTGTTATTGCATAAATCTGAATTTGGAGCACATTAACAAATTTAATATTTTTAATTATATAGGAGGTTTGTCATGTTAAGAAAGAAAGAGTGTCTGGCTATGCTGCTTGCAGGCGGTCAGGGAAGCAGACTTTATACTCTTACCAAAAGGTTGCGAAGCCGGCTGTTTATTTTGGAAGCAAGTATAGGATTATAGATTTCCCACTGTCTAACTGTATCAATTCAGATATTGATACAGTTGGTGTTCTTACTCAGTATCAGCCTTTGGAGTTAAATGACTATATCGGCAATGGTTCTCCTTGGGATCTCGACCGTAACTATGGCGGTGTGCATATTCTCCCGCCTTACCAGAAAAGCAGGGGTGCTGACTGGTACAAAAGGAACCGCAAACGCAATTTACCAGAATCTGAATTTCATAGAAAGATACGATCCTGAATATGTCATCATCCTTTCAGGTGACCATATTTATAAGATGGACTATAACAAAATGCTTGAATTCCACAAGGAAAAGGTGCAGAGTGTTACAATAGCCGTACTTGAGAGTTACTCTTGAGGAAGCTAAGCGCTTCGGCATACTCTCAACAGACGAAAATGATAAGATTACTGAATTTGCTGAAAAACCTGCCAAGCCAAAGAGTACAAAAAGCTTCCATCGGGTATTTACATATTCAATAAAGACATACTTGTAAATTATCTTAAGGCTGACGAGGAAGATCCAAAGTCATCAAATGATTTTGGTAAAAAAATATAATACCGGCTATGATAGAGGACGGACGCGGCCTTTATGCTTATCCGTTCAAGGGTACTGGAAGGATGTAGGAACTATCCGTTCTCTCGGGAGGCTCATATGGATCTTCTTGGCGAGGCTCCGGGCTTGATCTCTCCGATCCTGACTGGAAAATATCTTCCGCCACGATCCTATCAATCCACAGTACATAGGCAATGATGCTAAGATTTCGGATTCTATTATTGCGGAAGGCTGCGATATAGAGGGTACTGTTATAAATTCTGTGCTCTTCTCCGGCATCAGAGTTGGCAAGGAACCGTTATCAAAAACAGTGTTACTCATGCCTAATGTAGTCATAGGTGAAAATGCTGAAATTAACTACAGTATATTGGATGTTCAGTGTAACATAGAAGATAATGCTGTCATCGGCGCTGATGATATTGAAGAAAGATATCACGGTAATTGGTGCAGAAATAACTGTAGCTGAGGGAAAAAGGTCGAAGCCGGAACTATGGTTGAAGAAGACTATGGTAACTATAAATAAAATTATAATTTGTAATAATATATATGAAATGAGGTTAATATGGCAACAGCGGGATTAGTATTTTCAAATATTCACGATAGAAATGTTTCACAGCTAACCAGTGGCCGTACAATGGCTTCTGTTCCATTTGGCGGAAGATACAGACTAGTAGACTTTGTACTTTCAAACATAGGTAAATGCCGGCATAACCAAAGTCGGACTTATTACCAAGTCTAACTACCAAAGTCTTATGAAGACATGTAGGCTCTGGTAAGGACTGGGATTTGGCAAGAAAAATGAAGGCGTTATCATTCTCTCCCCTTTGGCGAGGCTGGCAGCGGTCCACTCTACACCAACAGGCTTGAGGGCTCCTTCAGAACTCAATTACATTCATAGACCATTGTGATGAAGAATATTTCATAATGTCTGACTGTGATATAGTATGCAATCTTCCTTTTGATAAGATTATTGAGTTTCACAAGACCTCAGGTGCTGATATAACGAGTGTATATCAGGAAAATAAATCTACCCGTACAATAGACCGCACAAGCAGTATCTTTGAAATGAGATGCCGATGGAAGAATTACCGATCTTAAGGTTCAAAAATCCATAAGTGGAAAGAAAAACTTTTCCCTCAATGTATGGGTATTTAACAGCCGGTTACTTAAGGATCTTGTCCGTGATTCCATTATTTACGGAACAAATAGCCTTTCAAGGGATATAATCGCACCAAGACTTGAAAAATATAAGGTTATGGGCTATGAATTTAGCGGACATCTTTCCTGTATAGACTCTTTAGCAGGATATTTTGAGGCTAATATGGCACTGCTTGAAAGAGATGCCCGTCATCAGCTTTTCCATAGTGCAAGCTATCCTGTATATACTAAAGTTAAGGACTCTGCCCCTACAAAATACGGTCCAAATGCAAGAGTTAAAAATTCCATCATTGCAGACGGCTGCCGTATTGACGGCATAGTTGAAAACTCTATTCTTTTCAGAGATGTAACCGTTTCCCAGGGAGCTGTTATCCGCAATAGCGTTGTTATGCAGGATTGTGTACTTGAAAGAAACTCTTCTATTGACTATCTTGTAATGGACAAGCGGTCAGTAGTGCGTGGAGGCCGATATCTAAGCGGTTGCGAAGGACATCCTTTCTTTATCGAAAAATTCTATATTATAATATTCGCAATCCGTTCATTCTGTAAAATTGGCGTCAGAAGGTTGTTTTCCTTCTGACGCTGGAATATAAATTGACTCTTTTTAAAATGGAGGTAAAACTATATGCTATTAAGAAACTTAAAGACACTGAAAGAACAAGAAGGTTGAGCTGAAAAGAAGGAAGATATTAAAAACCGAAGAAATTAAGTATGAACTCAAATTAGATGCCGTATCAAAACCAATGGTTATTCCAAGCAAAGTTGAGGTTAAAGACCCTGAAATAACAAAAAGCTATAGATAAAACACCTAAGAAAAAGAAACTACAAAGGAAGCCGCAAAAGAAACTACTGAAGAAACAAAAAGAAACTGCTGCCGAAAAACCTAAGAGGGGCGTAAAAAGCAGAAGCTAAAGGATTCTACAAAGACTGAAACCAAAAACTAAAAGCTGCTAAGGAAAAAGAAACTAAGGCTAAGACTAAAAGACTGATAAAAACCGTAAAAACAGTTAAAAGCTGAAAAAGAATGAAACATCTAAAACCAAAGCGTTCAAAAAGCAGTTAGGGAAACCAAAAACAGTGTTGAACAGGTGGCTGCTATGATAAATAAAGAGATAACAAAAGAAACTGATAAATCCGTTAAAGCTGCTCCTGAAAAGAAGAAAATTCTTTTTGTAGGTTCAGAAGTTCTCCCATTCGCTGCTACCGGAGGTCTTGGTGAAGTCCTTGAAAGCCTTCCAAAGGCACTTGCCGCCAGAGGAGATTATGATGTCAGAGTTATGATGCCTTACTACAGCGACACTAGGCGAGCAGTATAAGAATGCTGCAAAAATATCTCTGCAACTATAATGTAGGGAGCTTTCTTGGAGAAACCTTTACTGTGGACTTTTTGAGTTAAAACAGGACAATGTAACCTACTATTTTATTGACAATGAATACTACTTCCATCGTGATGGACTCTATGGATTCTATGACGATGGCGAGCGTTATGCTTTCTTTTTGCAAGGCTGTTATGGACAGTTTTTACTTCATAGATTTTATGCCTGATATTATTCATGCAAAATGACTGGCAGACAGCTCTCATCCCTATTTATAACAACTGTAAATACCACTATGATATAAAACTTATATTTACAATACACAATATTGAATATCAGGGACAGTATGACCTTAGGATTATGCCAACTGTCTTTGACCTACCACCGGAAGCCGGTGCTATGTAGTAATATGAAGGCTGCATAAACCTCGTAAAGGTGCTATTGAAACTAGCGACTGCGTAACCACCGTTAGTGAATCCTATGCAAAAAGAACTTGAAGATGCCGCCTTCGCTCTATAGCCTTCAGGATATGAGTTAAGAAGAACAACTGGAAGACCCGTGGTATTCTGAATGGAATGAGATGCAGACAGTTACAACCCGGCTACCGATATTGCTATATCACATAAGTTTACTTCTGATGATTTCTCCGGTAAGCTGCAGGATAAACTTGAACTGCAAAGACTTGCAGGACTTAGGGAAGATGCCGGTATCCCTGTGATTGCTATCATTTCCAGACTTGTATCTCACAAAGGACTTGACCTTATCACTCAGGCTATGGAAAATATCGTGAGAAATTGTGAAGTGCAGCTCGTTGTACTTGGTAAGGGTGATAGAGTACGAAGACTATTTTTATCTGGCTTCAAAATCAGTATGGCGGCAAAGTTTCCGCTATGATTACTTATAACAAAGACCTTTCCAGAAAGGTTTATGCCGGGGCTGATATGTTTCTTATGCCTAGCAAGGCTGAACCTTGCGGCCTTTCACAGATGATAGCCTGCCGCTATGGTACAGTGCCTATCGTAAGGGAGACTGGCGGTCTTAAGATTCCATCACAGACTGCGGTCTTGGCGAGGGCAATGGTTTCACCTTTGCCGGCTATAATGCTGATGATATGGCAAATGCAATCTATCGTTCAATTGACCTTTATTACAATAATCCTGATGATTGGGATAAACTTCGTAAATATATCTCAACCATAGATTTTAGCTGGGCAAATTCAGCAAACAAATATGACGAGATGTATAGTTGGCTGATAGGACGATAGTTCTTCACCTCAGAAACTTACTCATATGTGCCTGAGTGCCCTTTCGCTCAGGCATATATTTTCCCGCTAGATTTCCAAGGTAAGTGCAACACTTTGTAAAAATAGCAAAAAGCAACACTTTTCCTAGATAAAATAATGAAATTATATCAATAAAAATCAGACTGAATTTAATCGGATTTGGTCTGATTTTGTTGTTTTACTCAGAAAAAGGGTATAGCAAACAAGCCTGAAAGCGTATCTTTCAGGTTAAATGCAACACTTTTTAGTGTTGCATTTACTTTGAAGAGTATTTACTTTATCTCTGGTTAGTGTTTTAATAGTTTCGGAGTTAAATTCACATCACTTTCGTTTATCCTTTTTAAGCTTTAGTTTTGTAAAGAACTCCGCCGGCAGTGCGTTCATAGCTATTTCAAATGGACTTTTTACCAAACAAAGACTTTCGTACATAGCTGTTTTATATGGTTCGTGACCAATAGCGTGTCCTTGTTGGTAAGTCTGCTAAGAGACATCCTTTCGGAAGGATAGTCCTTATAAGCTTATGGTTATTTTCACTGTCCTTTTTGATCAGAGCGGTTCGGTTCGCAAAAGAAGATGTTTGTGCGCTTTGCGCTATATTGATTTTCCATTCCATCTATATTTGAGAATTCATGCTCATTATCGGTTAGTATCAGAGGAAGCACATAGCAAACAGCTCTTTTTCCCAGTTTTTCTCTAAACTGTCAAACAAGTCTGTAACACATTTTGAGGTATGCTCCTTGAGCCTGAATATTAGCTGCATATGGAATTGAGTAAAGTGCAGTGTCAGCAGTACCATTGAATCTTCTTTTTGCCTACAACACAATCCATCTGTACTACAGGCACGTCGTTTTTCTGAGAGATATTTTAAAGTCGGAATACAGGTGCCCTGTTTTTGGGGATTTTTAGCTTTTGGTACAATTCTAACCTTTCGTTTTCTTCATTTTACGGTCTGTGGCAGATCTATTGTTCCAGCATCCATTTCGCCTGCCATAACCAGCCTTCTTAAAGGTAGATTCGCTTTCATGTTTAGTTCATCCCCATTGTTCTTAGCTATATGGTAAAAGAGACTGCCCTATCGTGGGGAGATTATGCTGTTTATCCTTGTCATATCCTCGAGGGTAAGGTCAAAGCCGTTTGCGGGACTGTATAAAGGGTATCAGAGTATTCTGCCTGGGCTTTTTAGCATCATAGAAATGTTTTTCAAGTCGGCAGTATCCTCTTTTTGTACAGCCGTTACATAGTTTTACCACTTGGAACCATTCCAGTGTTCACAGCTTCTTTTGCTGTAATGCTCACAGTATTTTTAGCAAGATGGCAGATCAGGCGGCATTTCTTATTACAGTCTTTTAGAACCGCAGATGTGTTTGACATTACATCCGGTATAATCGTTGCAGTCGCAGGTGTTAGGTTTTGACAGTTGAATGCCTGCCTATCTCCTCGAAATAGTAGAAGGATTTCTCAAGGAAATCAGCAATACTTCGATTGAAAAGCTCTGTGAGAGCAGGGTTTCGATTTTGATGCGTTCAGCATTAGTAAGATGTTTCTTCTTGTTCATAGGAACTCCTTTTTGTTAGTATGATTTTAGTTACCTATGAATAAAAAGCACACAGCAAGAATAAAAACAAGGGTCTAAATGAAAGAATATAAGGTATTTCAGGCTAAAAGCAACATCACCTTCAAAGTAAAAGCAACGGCACCTTTTCAATGTAGGTGCAACATTATTTTCAAAGTAAAAGCAACAATATTTTTCAATGTAAATGCAACAGGGTATCTGTCAAAGTAGGTGCAACACCATATGTTGCATTTAAGTTGAAAACTACACATATATTTTCCCTGTTCAATAATTTAGCGCAGCTATTGACACTAAGTTCTATTGATGATATGATTATTCTACATAGTTGCGTGATTCATCATCGCAAATATCAGACCAAATTTGTTTTGCCTTACGGACAGGCGGTCACTTGCCGTAGTGGTTATACCCACATTATTGATAGGGTTTCAAGCCCGGATTTTATAAAGTTGATTACTCTACAATCATTATCATCTTGTGAAACATCAATAGAGCAGCAACCTGATATTTGCTGGACTACTCTGAATGAAGTTAACGCACTTGATTCTATTTCAAAATAAAATTTTGTGCAGCTCAAGGTGATTGGGCTGCTGTTACATGAGCTTTTTGAACTTCTTGCAAACAATTAGCTATTTGATGGTATTTCTAATGCAGCACTCGAATACATTTGCTACAAGCTTACATACTATATAGATATGAGGAAAACAAAATGGACATTAGCAGACAGAGAGCTCCCTATTTTGCAGGCTCTTGAAACATTTAAGAGAGAGGTAGTTCCTTTCGATGTACCCAGCCATAAAAGAGGCCGTGGCAATCCTGAGCTGGTAAGGAAACTATCTTGGAGCACAATGTAGGACTTGATGTAAACAGCATGAAACCCCTTGACAATCTTTCAAACCCTGTTTCTGTAATTGCAGAAGCTGAAGAAGCTTATGGCAGATGCCCTTTGTGCTACTGATCACCCTTTCTCTCATGGTTGGTGGGACTACTTCTTCTGTACAGGCTCATATGCTTTCTGTCTGTAGGCCGGCGATAGATTATACTTCCAAGAAAATGTACATAAGAGCGCAAATTAATGCCCCTTATACTTTGTGGTGCAATTCCTGTCTATGTTAAGCCTGAGATTCATCCTGTGATTGGTGTAGCTCTCGGCATGGAAATAGAGGCAGTTAAAGAAAACCATAGATAACAATCCTGATAGCGGTAGCGGTACTAGTTAATAACCCAACCTACTACGGCATCTGCTCAGACCTAAAAAGCATTACTGATTATGCCCACGAGGACTTAAGGTTCTTGATTGATGAGGCCATGGAACACAGCTCTACTTTGAGAGCCCACCTTCCTATCGCGGAATGCGTGCCGGTGCGGACATATAAACTGCCATCTCATGCAAGTCAGGCGGGCAGCCTCACAGAGTTCCATCCTACTAACAGGTGAAAATATAGAATGTAGGCCATCTAAGGCAGATAATAGGACTTACTCAAACTACATCCACAAACTACCTTCTCCTTTCAAGTCTTGACCTCTCAAGGCGAAATCTTGCCCTTAGAGGAATGGAAAGCTTTGCAAAGTGTTATAACTATGGCGGAGTATCGCCGAAATGAGGATAAACAGCATAGCGGCTACTATGCTTATGGAAAAGAACTTATAGACGGAAAGAATGTTTACGACTTTGATGTAACCAAGCTTTGTGTGTGGCACGCAAGGATATAGGGCTTACAGGAATTGAGATTTGATTTACTCACGTGACGAATATGATATACAGATAGAGTTCGGCGATATAGGAAATATTATGAGCTTATATCTCAATCGGTGACAGGGCTTCAGGATATAGAGAGGCTGGTTGGTGCTCTTGAGGATATCAAGAGGCTTTATGCCGAGAGAAAAGCGAGTCTTGCCTTTGTGGATGCCGTCATTCCAAAGGTAGTTTCAAATCCACAGTATTCATTTTACGCCGAAAAGGAGTCTGTGCCTATAAAGGAAGCATACGGCAGGGTCGCTGGCGAATCAGTTATGGCTTATCCACTGGCATTCCTATCCTTGCTCCGGGGAGCTTATTACAAAGGATATTGTTGACCACATCCTGTATGCAAAAGAAAAAGGATGCGCTTTGCAGGGTACAGCCGATCCTGAGGGTTAAGAGGTTAGAGGTGCTGATAAAATAATTTTATCAGGGCTAATGTGTTTGTGTTGACTAAAGTCACGCCTCCACTAATAAATGTCCAGACTCGCTCCGGTTTTTCTGTAGAATACGGTTGCGAAATATGGCTTTGTTGACGACCCTGATGCGCTCGCTTAGGCATTATTAGTTCCGGCTCGTTTGATTGATAAATCAGCAAAACAAAAACATCAGCCACATATTGGGCAGGGGGAGGCTATCTTTAATTTGGTATTCAGGGTGTGTGTTGCATAAATTTAAGGTATCAGCTCGAATGATAAATTCTAAGCGAGCGCATTAGGCGGAGCAGAGCGAATGCCGGAGCAGAGTCTGAAATGTTATCATTCGAGCGTCACTTAGGTTGTTAATGTAGCCCTGCAACTTATTATTTTCATAAATCTATGGCGTCAGCTACAGACTCGATAAATTCTAAGCGAGCGCATTAGGCGTAGCGAAGCGGATAGCGGAGCGAGTCTGAAATGTTATCATTCGGAGCGTCACTAGGTTGTTAATGTAGCCCTGCAACTTATTGTTTTCGCTAAATCTATGGTGCCAGCTGCGAATGATAAATTCTAAAGCGAGCGCATTAGGCGAAGCGAAGCGTATGCCGGAGCGAGTCTGAAATGTTATCATTCGGAGCGTCACTTAGGTTAGTCTATATAACAACTCGACAAATTAGAATTTGGAGGTAGTAATATGAAGATTACACTAAAGTATGTTGGAATAATTCTAAGTGTCATTTTACCTGTTGTAACTTTGATGTACTTCAACAACATTTTACCTCAGTCCATCCATACGGATGGCTGTGGTGTGGCTTTTATGGCTGTATTTTTGATTTGCATTTTTACTAAATCCAAAATTTATAAGGCTATAGCTATCATTGCAAAAATTTAGCGGCATTTTTAATGCTGACTGCAGGAGCATTGATGGGAGGTCTTTATGGGCTATGGATAATATTTATTCATCTGCTTATTCCGTTTTGTTACCTTTGGTATTAATTCACTCAATCAAAGAAAAGGAGGAAAGATGTCCGATTATACAAACATCCATGTTTTTGAAGAGTTCACTGAAAATGTAAGTATGGATATAGGCGTTGAAAGACAACTATACAGTGCTATGAGTGAATTCCAAAAATAGAGGTATTTCAGTCACACGAATTTGGCAGATTCCTCATGCTGATGGAGATATAATCTTCTCCGAAGCAGATGAATTTGTATACAATGAAAATGGTTGCCCATCATACCTATGTCAGTACATCCAAATGTAAAGAGGGTGCTTATAATAGGCGGAGGTACGGAGGGTGTAGCCAGAGAGCTGACTGCATATCCCGAAATCGAGCGAATAGAAGTTGTAGAAGCTGACGAACAAATGGTTGAAGTTTGCAGAGAATTCTTCCCTGATGCAGTAAAGGGCTTTGACGATAAAAGAGTCCATATAACTCATCAGGACGGACTGCGCTTCCTTAGGGAAGAAGAGCTGAATATGACCTCATCATAGCAATGACTCTACAGATCCGTTTGGCCATACAGAGGACTGTTACCAAAGAATTCTATGGCTAGCTGTTCAAAGGCTCTTAAAGATGACGGAATTATGGTTTCTACCAAAGCATGGAAGCCCCTTCTTTGATGAAGACGAGGAAGCTTTTGGGGCAATGCACAGAAAGGTATACACAAGCTTTCCTATAAGCCGTGTATATCAGGCACATATTCCTACCTGTCCTTCGGGCTACTGGATGTTTGGTTTTTGCCAGCAAAAGTACCACTCCTATCACGAGACTTCAAGCCTGGAGAGTGGAAAAATAAATATCAAAACCTGGTCACTATACAAGCAACCTCCATGTGAGACTCATTTTATATTTACCTAAATATGTTGAAGATATACTAGAAGAAGAAGAAAATAAAAGGGAGAAAAATAATGTCCAGATTACTTATTATCGGTTTGCGGCGGAGTTGCACAGTTGCAATCCACAAATGCTGTCAGAATAGCGAAGTTTTCACAGGAGATTTGCATGAGCAAGTAAAACAAAGTCAAAATGCGATGCTATTAAGGCTGAGCTTGAAGGTGAGACAAAGACCGTTATTACTGCAGAGATAGATGCTATGGATGTAGCTAAGACTGTAGAACTCTATTGAGAGCTACAAGCCTGATGCGAGTGCTCAATGTTGCGTTCCTTATCGGGATCTTGCTATCATGGATGCCTGCCTTCTTGCAAATTGTGCACTATATAGATACAGCTAACTATGAGCCTGAGGATACAGAAGAGCCTGAGTGGAAGGCTGCTTACGAGAAGCGCTGTAAAGAAAAAGGATTTTCAGCACTTTTTGACTACTCTTATCAGTGTGGGCTTATGCTGAAAATATGAAAAAGCAGGACTTACAGCACTTCTTGGAACAGGTTTTGAGTCCGGGTGTAACCAGTGTATTTGCTGCTTATGCAAAGAAGCATTACTTTGACAGGATAGATACCATAGATATCCTTGAGCTGCAACGGTGGAGATATCAGTTTATCCATTTGCTACCAACTTTTTAACCCTGGATTAACCTTCGTGAGTATCTGCACCTGGCAGCTACCTTGAAAATGGTAAGTGGTTGAAATCCCTGCAATGAGCATAAAGCGTGAGTATAACTTTAAAAGAAGTTGGACAGAAAGATATGTACCTTCTTCACCCACGAAGAGCTTGAGGGCACTTGGCAGAAATATGCCTGGAAGTTAAGCGCATCCGCTTCTTTATGACATTTGGACAGAGCTATCTCACACATATGAACTAGCCTTGAGAATGTAGGTATGCTCTCTACAACCCCTATCAACTATGAAGGAAAAGAAATAGTACCTATTCAGTTCCTTAAGGCTCTCCTTCCTGATCCTGCTTCACTTGGTCCTCGTACAAAGGGAAAGACCAACATCAGCTGTATCTTCACTGGAGTTAAGGACGGCAAGAAAAAGAAAGCATCTACATCTACAACATCTGTGACCACGAGGCCTGCTACAAAGGGGTCAGGCTGCTGTAAGCTATACTACAGGTGTTCCTGCTATGATAGGCTCTATGCTTGTATTAAACGGACTTTGGAGAAAGCCTGGAGTATAATACTACAGATGAATTTGATCCTGATCCATTTATGGAGGCTCTTAACAAATGGGGACTTCCTTGGCAGGTTGAAGAAAATCCTGTACTCGTACCATAAGAGGGTTACATCAGACACAGAGAATCAAACCTCTCTGTGTCTTTGAATACTCAAAGGAGTTTAACTTGATTTCAAATAATTATCGAGTTAAAAAGGCGTTTGAGGACTTAAAAACTCCTGCTATGTCATAGACGAGGCCAAGATGAGGGAGAACTGCAGAGATGCTAAGTCTATTATGGATGAAAGCGAAAGCCAAGATTTTACTTGCGCAGAAGCATTTTCGGGCTTTTATTTCTATCCCTCATAGGAGAATATCTTGCGGGCGCTACAGCCAGCGGACTTTTTGAGGCAAGGCTTGGTGCTGAAGAAATGAAAAAGGAGAACCATGTCTTCTCTCCTGCTTATAAGGAGGAGGACATGGAGGAAATAACAAGAATCTGCGACCATATCATGTAGCTCTGTAAATCAGCTAAAGAAGTATAAAAATACTGTATAGACAGAGGTGTTAGTATAGGAATTAGGATAAATCCTGAGTTTTCCACGCAAGAAGGCCACGAAATCTACGATCCTGTGCCAGCGGAAGCAGGCTTGGAATCACCCTGCTAACCCTTGAAAATGCTCTTAAAGAAGAGACTTCACTGCTAGACGGTGTTGACGGACTGCATTTCCACACCTTTGTGAACAGGGTGCAGAACCTTTGAGGATACTTTGGAGGTTGTGTATAAGAATTTTGGAAAATATCTATGTAGAAATGGCTGAACCTTGGAGGAGGCCATCATATATAAAGGGAGGATTATAACGAGGAACTGCTGATTAAGTGTATAAATAGAGGCTCAAAGTCCTGTTTGATGTGGAGAGTCTATCTCGAGCCTGGAGAAGCTGTTGCCCTAAAATGCAGGCTATTCGGTTACTACTATCCTTGATAAAGACCACCTCAGGTGATACTGCGCAATCTAATCCTAGATATCAGTGCTGCCTGCCACATGCACCGATGTGATTGAGATGCCTTACAGGCCGCCTCTTTTTACCTCAGGAGAAGCAGGAGAAAAGAAATATACCTATAGGCTTGGCAGCTGTACCTGCCTTGCAGGAGATATAATAGGTGACTTTTCCTTTGATGAAGAAAAAGAATATTGGAGATATGCTTATCTTTGGCGATATGGCTATTTATTCATTTGTTAAAAATAACACATTTAATGGTATGCCCCTGCCTGATTTAGCCGTACTCAAGAAAGATGGACAGGTCAAAAACATAAAACAATTTGGGTATGAAGATTTTAAGGAGAGGCTGTCGTAACTTTTTCATATTCCATATGTAGTATTTCTTGTAATAACAAAAAGCAGAGAATTCTTACTTTTGATTTCTCTGCTTTTATTTCTAATAGGACTGTTGAGAACCTACTCGAACTTTGTCCTCAGCATCTTAAAGCATAAGACGAGATTGATTAGCTCCAGTGGGCAAACATTATCTTCGCCAAACTCTACGCACATTTCGTTATACGATTTTGTTATTATATAATATTTTATAATATTGTAGAATGACGCAAAAAAGTATATCGTTCAGAACTTTCGCCTATGTAACTTACCAAAGCTTCATTAAATGATGTGCCATAACCACTAAGATGATAAATTGTACATTTGTCAATGATGTGATACCCGATTTTACAAAAATAATTAGTTTGTAGTTTTCAACTTAAAATGCAACATGGTGTTGCACTTACTCTGACAGGCGCCTCTGTTGCATTTTACATTGAAAGATATCGTTGCACCCCACTTTGAAAGTGGTGTTGCATTTAATCTGAAGTACATAGCAGCACTCCAGAATTAGCCCTTGTTTTTATTCCAGATATTTGTTTTTATTCATAGGTAACTAAAAATACAATCAACGAAGAAAGGTTCCTATGAACAAAAAGAAACATCTAACAGACGCTGAACGCATTAAACCCTAAACCCTTCTTGCACAGGGTTTTTCAATCAGAAAGTATTGCTGATTCCTCGAGAAATCCTTCTACCATTTCAAGAGAAATACAAAAGCATTCACTTGTCAAAATACCTAATTCCTGTGACTGCAATGAGCTATAATGGATGCAATGTTAACCATGTATGCGGTTCCAAGACTGTAATATGCCGCTCATCTGACATCTTGCCATACCGTGAACATTATAACAAAAGAAGCTGCGAACACTGGAACGGCTCCTCTATAAAGATGTGCAACGGATGTACAAAAAGAGGATACTGCCGTCTGGAAAAACATTTTCTACGATGCTAAAAAGGCTCATTTAGCTTACTGTGACACCTTGTACAATCACGAAATGGTTTTGACCTTACTCTTTATGACATAACAAGGGATAAACAGCATAGTCACGCCACGCATAAAAAGGACAGTCACTTTACCATATAGCCAAGAACAATGAAAGTGAACTTAATATCAGTGAATCTACCTTAAGAAGGCTTGTTATGGCAGGGGAAATGGATGCAGGGAATAATAGACCTTCCACAAGCTTGTTAAACGAAGAAAAAGAAATATTAGAACAGCACCAAAACTAAAAGCGTTAGAAAAATCGGACACCTATACTCCGATTTTAGAAAGTATATTTTCCGAAAAACGATGTCCCTGTAGTACAGATGGACTGCGTTGAAGGCAAAAAGGAAGATTCCCAGGGTTTTGCTCACGCTTTACTTTACACAGTTTCATATGCAGCTTGTATTCAAACTTAAAGAGCATACTGCAAAATGTGTTAAGGAGCTTTTGACAGCCTTGAAAGAAGACTGGGAAAAAGAACTTTTTAAAACAGTTATGTGCGGAAGTCTTTGTTTGGCAAAAGCCCATATGAGATAGCCATAACCACACTGCCTAGGAGTTTTTACAAAACTAAAGCTTAAAATAATAAGTGAAAGTGATGTAAATTTGACTCCAAAACTATTAAAACACTAAACTGGAGTAAAGTAAATACCTTTCAAAGTAAACGCAACACTAAAAACCGTTGCATTTAACCTGAAAGATGTGGTTTCAGGTCTGTTTGCTATACCCTTTTTTCGCCAAAAGTAATAAAAATCAAACCAAATTTGATTAAATTCAGTCTGATTTTATTGATATAATTGTATCATTTTTATCTAGCAATAGTGTTGCATTTACTATTTTTATACAGTGTTGCACTTACCTTGAAAAATCTAGCTCATCAATTCCTTTTGCAGTATCATTAAAGAATAAAAGCATAAGCATCCATATCTGTGCAGGTATAATAACCATTGCCATCTTTTTGAAGATACCCCTTCGTGTGCTAATACTGTAGCTAAATCGACTGCATTGAGTGTATGCCTTCAGTACTCTCTCACTGTAAGTACCTAATTCATCTTTCTCCTACCAACTCAGTACCATATAAAGTATGCAGGACTGTAAGACAATACCTTATAACTACCGCTGAGGCAAATTCCAAAACCTTATAGTCTGAAGCCCTCCTTCCATATAGGCTCATCACTATCGTATAAAAATACCCCTGACGGTTTAGGTTTACCATCAAAAATGATAATCAGCCCAAGACTTAATCTCGCCTGCTAGTACCCCCTTTTGGCAGTAAAAATAAAATACTTTAGTGCTAAAAGCAAAATCTTAGCAAATCTTTTAATCATTATCTCCTCCTAAGAATAAAAATTTTTATAAATACACTAAATAAAGCATCAAATAGTATAGAGTTATATCAGTAAAATATAAAATCAAATTAGATGTATTTTAAAACAAAAAGAGCCAGCTTCCTGACTCTCTTTGCAAAAACTTATACTATTTGTATTTTACTAAGTGTGTAATCACCATCTTAACCATCCATCACCCATAAAAATCAGCTAACGCAAACTCTTGCTGTAATCAACTGACATAAGTGCCCCACCTACATAACCTGAAAACTCTTATATGCTGGTACGCTAAAGTCTAAAAACTGCCCGAATGCTAAACCTTTGCCAATCACTATGATGATGTACCCCTAAAATACTAGTGCCGTGCAGGGTTCTTCTTTAGAGCTTTCTAGTCTTTTAGCATCTACCTGTACTATCCACTTCCTGCCCTTTGCTTTAAAACTCACAAGCGTTCTTAATTCTCACCCCATTTGCTATCTACTACATCTTTTAATCCTGACATAAGATTTGTACCTGTATAACGGTCAAGTACCTGCGTGAATACCGCACCTTTTTCATCATCATCATTATAAGGCTGGATTGAACTTGATGTACTTACTGTATCTGGTATCCTTCATAAGAAATTAGAGTTTCCTGATTGTAGATATCGTAGAACTTTTGCCGACTTCAGTTATATAATTAGTACCTTTTAGATGGTTTATGAATTAAATTCTCTAAGATTTTGAATATTTACTGTTGTATCTACATAGCCATTTGAATCTGGCTTTGTTACCTTTATTGCTAACCTTTGATCTTCTTGTGTAGTAACTCCTGTACCCCCATAAAAATACTCGTACACTGCCATCGAGGTCTGATAAAGGTTGTATCGTTTGTTAGGAAAAATATACTCGTTGTTTGGCTTGCTTTGATTATTATCATCGGGGAGGTTTTAACATCGGTATGTGTTAAACAACCTTTTACTATTTCCTTTGTATAAAACTCAACTTTTTGTCCAATAATCACGAGGTGTTATATGAAACTTACTGGTCTTGGCTTCTACGGTTGCTGTATTCGATAACAAAGTAACTACCCTAATGCTATAACAAGTATCTTCTTTAATTTCATTTATTTTACCTCCTAAATTGTTTGTTTTCATTCTACTATTGTAGTGATACTATTATAACTCAAACTTATGTTCTGTCAAGGGGTTATTAAAGGTTTTAACTTTTATTAGGAATTTTAGATTTGAAAAGAAAATACTCATCACCTTATAACTTCCAATACCCTCTCTATATCTGCATAAAATACCTTATGTCCACTCTTTGTTATGGCTGTGGCTTCTTTCAGATTAGTGCGGAGTTCTTTATCTAAAAATCTTATGTATACAAAACCGGCTTTTCCACCAACAGTATGTATGGTCTAAATACCCCCACTGTAACGGAAAAAGCATTCTGTATCAGAAAAGCCCTCTCCTCTCCTGCAAATAAACCGATAACAATCGTTATACGCTCTACCACTTTTCTTTATCTTATGGTCTATTATTTCCTTATACTTTTCTACGCTTAGAACTAATCGAGTATCATCCAAAAATACCCCTATCATTTGAATCCTCAATGGCGTAATAATGTGGTCTGTAATTTCCACCTTCCTTATTACTCATTAATGATGAGTCCTTTACAGTCAAAAAGAAAACTGTCTTTTATATGATAAGAGTAACCCTGCTTAATCTCCATGTCCGCCTCCAAAAATCCCTCCATCATATCGACAGAGGGTTTGCACACCGAATCACTTATACCCCGCTCCATCGGCAAGCGGTATCATTTGCACACCGAATCACTTATACCCCGCTCCATCAGCCAGCGGTATCGTTTACACACGAATCACTTATACCCCGCTCCATCGGCAAGCGGTATCATTTACACACCGAATCACTTATACCCCGCTCCATCGGCAAGCGGTATCATTTTACTCAACTCAAATATAACATATTGTGACGAAATTATGCAACAGCTAATTGCTAGAATTATACCTGTAAAAACTATATACTAGATATGTTAAATGTAATCGGCATTCTGCTATACCCCCTTGCTTCGCACAATTCAGTAATATACCTGCATTATGCCTGCAAAATTCTCCCGCAATACGCTACCTCATCTGGGTGAAACCTATAACATTAGATACTACATAGGTGGGTATTAAACAGTCCATCGTCTTAAAACATATATATGTCACTAGGCTCCTCATATGCACCAAGGTCGAGCCTGCACTGTTTAATGGTGTATGGACTGCTTCTGTTAGCTCTATTGCTGTACAGATAGTCCTTGCTAATTAAAGGGCATAATTAGAGGAGATAATCGAAAAGGCCATTCGATTATCTCCCTCTCATATATTACTCGAAATATACCACCTGTAAATCCCCACTCTTCGAGTACTTCGGTAAAGGGCTTGACAGACTTTTCTTTGCTTCTTTAGTTACACAATACACTCTTACATTGTCCGTTTTTCATACCCCAGTTATACCCCAATTAGTATGGTTCAAAGCTGGTCTTTTTCGGTCTAAAAACGACCTGTTTTTGATTTTTCAAATCTTCTGAAACCCTTGTAAACCACTGCATTTCTTGGGTTTCTAATAATGGAGCTGAGGGGAGTCGAGACCCCTGTCCGAAAACCCATTCATTGTACTTCTAGCAAGCTTAGCTAATTGTTTGACCTTCCCTCCACCTGAGCTTGAACCAGCACAATTCAGGCTTTAGTAGACTCTAATACGCCCATAACACCGAGCCCCTTGCTATGTCGTTTTCCTGCTGATTCGATGCCCTAGCCTGTTACGCAGGTATAACAGGTAAAGACAGCTGCCATTAGGCGGCGTATGCTAAATTATCTTCAGCGTTTGTATTTAATTTTGGATTTAACGCATTCCTGCGGCTTGCTTCTCCAACTCAAAATTCCCGTCGAAACCGGTACAACCCCGGATATATTTTCCTATATATTAGGATATTAATTTAAGAGGCCGCAGTCATTTAAGACTACGGCCCAGAATTAGCTAATAATTATTCAGCTATAGAAACATTTACTGCTCTAAGCTTGCTTGAATTCTTAGGATCTGTCTCTGTCTCAAATGTAACTCTCTGACCTTCGTTAAGAGTCTTGAAACCTTCTACATTGATAGCAGAAAAGTGTACAAATACATCATCTCCGCCGTTGTCATTAGTAATAAATCCGTAGCCTTCTCTGAATTGAACCACTTAACCACACCTGTGTTCATTTTGGGTATCCTCCTGTAAATAAAAATATTAGTTGCGTAATCTTCCAAGTTAAAAAGAGCTTTAAAAAGCAGATACCTTTTTAGTAGTGCTGCGAGCAAACGAACGAGTCAAAAGAGCTGAGTTCGAATTCTTAGCCTCAGAATACGATATAATGTTAACATAATCTTCATAAAAAGTCAAATATATTAATAAATTACCAGCATTTTGTATAAGCCATAAATGATAAAGTCCTAGTATGCCACAAATAAAAATGTCCCACTTATGGTAAAAATACTATTTTGTATATTCTAACACTAGGAGGGACTGACTTATCAGAAAGGTTATTTTATCAATGGATGAACAAAAGAAAGTACGAGGTTATTAAAGGTCTGATAGATCACCCAGATACAGCTAATAAGGATAGAGCTGCTCTTATCCTGGGATACCAAGAGGCATATAAACCGTATGATACAAGGCTATATTAAAGATGGTAAAGCATTCTTTTATTCATGGTAACAGAGGTAGAAGCCGGTTACCACCATCCATCCCTGACATCAGAAGTCGAGTTCTTGATCTATACAGAACTAAATACTACGAGGCTAACTTTGAACACTATACAGAGCTTCTAAAAAGCATAGGGGCATAAACATCTCTTCTTCCTCTGTAATGAGTATTTTTGGAGTCTGGTACATTCTATCTCCAAAAGGCTACAAAAAGCCAAGCGTAGACGCGTAGGCAAGCACTCAGGCGAAGAAGATCTGAAGCGTCAAAAAGAATTGATCACAGATACAGGCTAACTTAGTAGCAGTTGAATGCTCACGAGTCGTCGTCCAAGATGTGCTTATTTCGGTGAATTGCTGCAGATGGATACAACCCCTATGAATGGGTGCCGGGACAGATATAGCATCTACATTTAGCCAGTGATGATGCCTCAGGTGCTGTTACTGGCGCATGGTTTGATACTCAGGAGACCCTTAACGGCTACTACCATGTGTTTGAACAGATTCTTACCGATTATGGTATCCCCTATAAGTTTCTTACCGATAAGCGTGCTGTGTTACTTACAAGAAAAAGGTTGCCTTATCTGACGACAATGACACTACTACACAGTTCAGCTTATGCCTGCAAGCAACTTGGTGCACAGACTTGAATCAAGCAGCGTACCACAGGCTAAAGGACGCATAGAACGATTGAATCAAACCTTACAGTCACGCCTGCCTGTTGAGTTTAGACTCGCAGGCGTAACCGACATCAATAATGCCAATGAATTCCTTCACTCCTACATAAAGGAATTCAATGAGAAGTTCTCACTTCCACTTCATGGTATCAAATCTGTCTCTTTGAAACGCAACCGTCTAAAGAAAAATAAATCTTACTTTAGCGGTTTTGACTGAGAGAACTGTTGATGCTCGGACATGCGATTCAATTTAAGAAGAAATTTTTATAAGATGATAGATCATAATGGGTCCAAATCCATTATAGAAAAAGGTACTAAGGTTATGCTTATCAAGGCATTTGATAGGTCTATGTTTGCGTGCGTAAATGACAAGGATATTTATGCACTGGAAGAAAATCACCGGCTCATGAGACACAAATCTAAGGACTTGGACGCTGACCTACAGCAACCTAAACCTAGAAAGCCTATATTCCTCAATGAACCATCCTTGGAGATTAGAGGCCTTTAATAAGTTTGCACATTCACAGCCACACAGAATTGAAGACGACTTAAAAAGTGCATAATAAAAGCCCCTTTGTAGGGGCCCTCATAAATTAGTATTTTGCGGGGACATAATCATTTTTATGCTTGACAATATATTAATAAATTACCAGCATTTTGACGACATTAATAACTTATGTTTATAATAATTATTACTAATATGACTTAATTTATATATCTTACACTGATTTTTCATACAACAGAATCTTTTACCATAAAATTCTGTTCATATTCCGTTTTTGTATCAAACTATATCGTCAATATGTAAGTTAAATTCCTTTTAAATCAAAAAAATTAAATTCTAATTTTTGATTATTCTTAATATGGTACTCTTTATGTGGACTTGCACCCCAACTGTCATCCCCTCCTATACCCATCTGCATAAGATCTGCCCTTATAACTGTAAACTGTGGCTTAGGAAGTTCATTTGGATGCGCAGCCTCTTCAAGCTGGTTAGGCGTATAAGGTAGTGCAGAGAAGCCCATATATCTGTCTGTAACTACTGAATTCTCAGCAGCCCTACTCTCTCCCTTGGTAGGATCCATCTGTTTCTCGCTAACAAACAAAAGTCCTCTGCCCTTTCTGTCTGTTACCTTAGCATATCTTACATTTACCTTGTGACCACATTCCTGAGGTACGAGGTAAGGCGCCATATTGTCTTCAACCTTATTGTTAAATAATCCAAGCTTTGCACCGCTTCTCCCTATCCTCATAAGTCTCTGAAAAACCTGCACCATACCAGGTAAGGTTGTCAAAGTCTGCGTCGGTCTTAAACATCATGTACCAAACTCAGGCATAGTCAAAGTTCTCTCCCTTAGTCTCATAGCTTAGAGTAGTCTTTGTGAAGCCATCTTCAAATACCTTATAGCTTACAACCCTTGCCTCCAAGTCCATCCATACCGAGGGCATAGGTGTAAACCACCTCCACATATCTCTCAGAGCCTGTTTTAGCACTGTTGTCATTAACCTTTACATCTACGCACCTGGTGTAGTCTCCTGCAAGCTTCCATTTACCCTTTTCTACAGGCATCTGTGCACCTCTGTCATTATCCACAGGGCCCTCCAAAAGTTAGGGCAGGGCTGGCTCTTAGCGCTCAACTCCTCCTTACATGGCTTGTTAGCCTCAGTGCATTTTTGAGGTAATACTGTAAAAATGCTCTCATAACTCCTACATTGTAGTCGCCAAAATACATACTGGGAGTCTGCCCTGATGCAGGTTTAACTAGCATTTTTCCATTGAGGCAGCATACATATAATCCTCTCTCTCATTTTCTGAGAAATATCCATAAAGTGCCTGGTATCAGCCTTTTTAACTAGCTTCTAGCCAAAAGGCAACCTCGTAGCCTACTTCCCATAATTGGTGCAATGTTTAGAGTCTTACGGATACTTCAGCAACAATTCACCCTCGACATTAGGGTTTCGATAGAGTTTTATATTCTTTCTTTTCGGATAGTGGTTTCTACATCTGTAGTGCATAATCTCCCTTAGCATACTCTTTTTCCATCTTTGTAAAGAATCTCATATACATTAAATTCGAGGTATTGGTAAAAGATACTTATTTCTTATCTTAACCTTATCCCCATTTACAAAAGGCTTGATGCCCTGATGGTTAAACTTAACCTCCTGCATCTTGGGAGTTCTGCCCTGTCAGGTCCCTATGGCTGTACCATTGCCACTGAAATTGCCGTCATTTGGCCTGTCGCCAAAAGTCTCCGCCGTAGGCCTAGATTCTGTACCGTATCTGTCTATATATATAGACTGGTCTATATAGTCCCAAATGAAGCCTCCCTGTGCCCTTGGCTCTTCCTCTGTATATTCAATGTGTTGTGCATAGCACCGTTTGAATTACCCATAGCATGGGTGTATTCGCAGAGGATGAAAGGCTTGTCAGGAAACTCCTTCAAGAACTCTCTGATTTCCGTCACAGGCGGATACGCATACAGCTCTCTATATCTGTGCTTCCATCATAGCTTCTATCGTGGAAGACTCCTTCATAGTGCACAAGCCTTGTGTCATCAAGCTTTCTGAAAAGCTCTGACATGTATGAGATGACCTTGCCATAAAGGATTCATTTCCCAGTGACCTATTATGACACTCGCTCTGTTCTTATCCCTGTGATATGTAGATGTAGCCCTGTCAAACATCATCGGCTCCCACTCCATATGATCCTTAGGAGTGAGGTAATCCTCACTCGCTCATGTCCAGGTTCCATGTCTCCAAGGTTGTTCTCTGCAATTATACATAAGGCCGTATTCATCTCATAAGCTCATAGAGATAATCAGTATTAGGATAATGACTGGTTCTTACCGCATTTATGTTATTACGCTTCATCAGTAATAACATCCTTTTCTATCTCTTCTTTTGGTAATTGCCCTTCCGTAAACAGAGCTGAAATCGTGTCTGTTGGTGCCGTTAAACACAATTCTCTTTCCATTTATAAGCATAATCTTGTCTTTTATTTCTATTCTTCTAAAAGCCGACTCTCTCAGTTAATAACTTCTGCGAGTTTGCCGTCTTCATCATACACCTTAAATGTAAGGTCATAAAAGTTCAGGCTTCTCAGCACTCCAAAACTTTAGCTCATTTACAGTAAAAGAAAGGTTTAAGCTCTCAGCTTTATTTCCTCTCATCAGTTAATACGGTTTCACCCTTATATGATAGTCTTGTAGTTAACTTTCCTTTGCAAGGAGCAGGCCTTCCACCTCAAGTTCTGCTTTCTTAAAGCTGTCATCAGGCACAGCTTTTCACAGTGTAATCGACAATCCTTGTTCTTGGCAGCACATCTATATATACACTTCTGTATATGCCCTGAGAATCTAAAGAAGTCCTGGTCTTCACACCAGCTGCTAATACTCCACTTAAATACCATTACTGCAGATTTTATTTATTCCTGCACTTACAAACCTAGTCAAATCAAAGCTTGTGGCAGTAAAGCTGTCTGCGGCATAGCCCACATATTCTCCGTTTACCCAGAGGGCAAGGCACTTTCCACTCCTTCAAGGTTATAATAATATCCTTATCTTTAGCATTTTTCAGAAATGTTTAAGGTTTTTACATACATCCCCACAGGGTTGAAGTCGCTAGGTACATCGTCATATTGCCACATCCTGTACTCCGTCCCAAGGATACTGTACATTGGCATACTGGCTATCATAGCCCTCCATCTGCACTGTTGAAGGTACGCTTATGCTGTCCCAGCTCTTTTACACAATAGTCTTTTTGTAAAAGTCTTTGACTGCAAGGCTTAGATTCTTAAGCGTAGGCGAACTTCAAAGCCCGTCTAGCGACACTCTGAGACGACTTTCTCTCCTTTAACTCCTCTTCATTTCCGTATGGAATGAAGGTTGCCCTTAACAGGAGAGCATTCTCCTTGAAAAAGGATACATCTTTAATTTTGTTGAAATCAAACACCTTTATACCTCATTTCTATATTTGATAATTACTTTATAGCTCCTGTAATACCTTCCGCAAACTGTTTCTGTAGTATAAAAGAAGACTACTGCTGTAGGAATGGTTGCAATAAGTACACCCAGCATAAGCATACCATAGTCAACTGTATATCCTCCGAGAAGGTTTGCCACAAGCATAGAGCATAGTTGTGGCTTCATTTTCCTGAAAGATTACCTTTGGCCATAAGTAGCTGTTCCAGGTATTCATAAAAGTTACAGTTATGGCAGCGCCGTAGGTGAGAACGCATTGTAGGGACGAGACATTGTGAAAAGAATAGCCTGCTTCAGATAAGCCATCCATTCTTGCTGCTTCAATGATTTCTTTTTGGAAGCTTCTTGCTGCCTGCCTAAACATCATTATAGAAACGGTGTAGCGGGTCCAGGCACGAAGGCAGGCCATGTGTTTACCAGCCCAACTTTTGAGAACATGGTGAGAGCGGAATCATAGTTGCTACAAAAGGAAGCATCATTGCTGTAAGAAGCACAGTGAAAAGAGCGTCCTTTGACTTCTGATGGTATACTTCGAGATCCATAACCGGCAATCGAGCAAATAACCACAGACAGCAGTGTTAGTATAACAGGTTTCTTACTGAGGTTAAAGAAGGCTCTGCCCTAAGTTCTGATTGTGTATTAAAGACTTGAAGTTTTCAATCAGGTAGCCTCCGAGGATTAGTTTTCCTCTCATTATCTCAACACTTGTATTGGTAGCTGCACCAAGCCATCCAATAAATTGGAAAGATTGAAATAGGTGAAACTATTGTAAGAAATGTATAAACGAAAAATTTTTCTGTTTTAGTCGCTTATCACCTACCTTCATCTGAATCACCGAAAGTGTTCCTACCATTACAAGAATAACAACCGAAAGTGCAGCTGCATAGAAATTAGGGCTCGTTACAAATGAGGTGTTGTAGATATAGTGTGACATTATTGTGTCGCTATACCAGGGCCACCTTTTGTAAGGTTTACTGACTCATCAAATAACTGAAAGTTCCGTTAATTGACATAATTGCAGTCAGAAGAATGGTCCGGTCTAAGTAGAGCACTGTTATCTTTCTAAAAAGACTGAAAAGGAAGCACCGTCAATCTTAGCGGCCTCATATACCGAGTATTCTATATTCTGCAAGCCTGCAGGATAGAATACCATATTATATCCTGTCCACCTCCAAATAAGTGCAATTATGATTACTGCCCTTGCCATCCAGTCATTCTGAAACCAGCCTATTCTGTTAAAGCCGAAGTTAACAAGCACATTGTTTGTGAAAACCGTCATTTGCAAACATAGACCTAAATATCATTGAATATGATACAGGGAAGTTGCACAAGGCAGGAATATCATGGTTCTAAACAGTCCCTTAAATCTAAGGTGCTTGTTGTTGAGAATGAATGCGAGTGCCAGTGCTATACCAAGCATTATAGGCACCTGAATCACAAGATAAAATAATGTATTAAATATTGCCTGTATAAACCGCTTATCCTTTAATATTCTCGCATAGTTTCCTATACCGTTCCAAGTTATATGAGCACCAACGCCTTTTTTTAGCGATAGTAATATAGCCTGAAACATAGGAAAAAAGCTAAAGATAACGATAAGCAGAGTAGCAGGAATAACAAAACCCCAGCCAATCATTAGATGTCTTTTTGGCGAGGCTAATTCCTTTCTTACCCTCCATAATGGTCTCCTTTCTTACAAAAAGGACTGCCGCATTAAAGATAAGCACTTATTCTCTCTTTATTGTGACAGCCCGTTCCAACTTATGCTAAAAAGCTAAGCTTTTATCAGCCACCCATATTAAATTCTACTGTTTCCTGAGCTGACTTTAATTCATCTTCAATGTTTGCGCCCTTTTGAAGCACATTGCTAATAGCCACACCTACAGCATTTCTGGCATCGTAATAATAAGCGCCTGTTTTGTTGCTTGGAATCTTGCCTGCAAATTCGGTAATAAGTGAGTAAATTGGCTCTCCACCGAAGAATTCCTGTGGCTTGCTGTATACTTCGCTCTTTCCGGCAGGAAGATATGTAGCAAGAGCCCCTGATGAAGGAAGGATAGTCTCGTAGAACTCTACACTTCCTGCAAAGGTTGCCTTTAAGAAATCAACGGCAAGCTTTTGGTTCTCCGACTTAGTTGTAACTGCCCAAGATGATCCACCGTTATTGGAATAGTTGGTTGCACCTTCTACATCATCAAGCTTTGGCATATCTGTTATTGCCCACTTTCCTAGAAAAATCCTTAGCTGCGGTAATAGATCCGATAATCCAGCGGCCGTTGATAACAGCAGCTGAGCTTCCGCTCTGGATTGCTGCTATATACTGATCCGTCTGTAACCTCAACAAAGTTCCTTCCTTGTAAAAGCTCCTGATATATCTCAAGTGCCTTTCTAAAGAACTTTATTGTCAACTATGTTAAGTGAGCCATCATCGTTAAATAGTGATGCCTGCGGATCTGAAAGTATCATCATAGCAAGATCATTTTTGAACCTGCAGTAGCACAAAGTAGAGTGTATTGGTCTTCTGTTTAACCTGCTTTCAAGTTCTATAAACTTACTCCAGGTAATGTCCTTAAAATCATCTATTTTTAAGGCCTGCCTTCTCAAGGATATCTGTTCTATAAGCAACAATTACAGCACCATTATCAAACGGTACTCCGTAGTGTGCTCCATCAAGTGTGGAATACGCCTGCTTTGCCTCACCAAAGTCCTTATGAGTTAATGCCTGAATCATTGAGTCCTAAAATACTTCCTTAAAGTTTGTGGTGTATTTCTGGAATGAGTTGTCCTGCATAAGGGAAGATATCAGGTAAAAGTGACTGAGGTCTCCTGGAAGTCGCAGCAGTTGTTATCTTAGTTTCTACATCATCAGAAAGAACCTCTTGAATATTTAACTTAAACTGTGGGTCTATCTTCTGGTATACCTTCTCTGCTTCCTTCATAGCATAGATGTTAAAAAGCCTGGTCCCAGCACCATACTGTGAAGTTCGTGGCTTCCGTTGTCAGTATAGTTTCCGGCGGTTGAAGCCGTTCCCGATGTTCTGATGCGGTGCCCTGAAGCCGCTTTGGATGCTGCTGATGATTTTGCTGCGCGAGGCTGCTTCCTCCTGAGCCTCCACAACCTGACAATAGGCTAACTCCCATTGCCATTACGAAGTGCAAGTGACATAATTTTTCTCATTTTCATACCAATTCCTCCTTCTAAAAATAAGTATTCGGAAATAAATCATATTTTTTACCGAGATATATTGAATTAATTTTTAGACAATTTCTATATAGATATATACCCTTGGTAATTTTGTCTAAAAATCAACTACATTTAGTGAGGATATTATAACTAATAATCAAAGTGCAATGTTGCTAATAATTTACAAAAGTGCAATTTCGACCAAATTGCACTTTGCATTACCAACCTTTTTAGTTGATACACTTGCTTTTTAATAGTTTGCTTTCATAATTAGCAGGATTTCTCTTCCATCTATAAGGAGATTCTCTATTATTTTCTTAAAGTTCCTGTTGAAAGTAGACATCTGCGATATCCCACCTTCATTGCAATATCTTCCATGGAGTGCAGAGTTGATTTAATCAGCTCACAGGCTTTGTTATTCTAATCAGATTGAAATATTCTAACGGGAGTTACGCCCCATATATGCACGAAAACAGCCTTCTAAAGTTAGTCTCACTCATATTACAGCTATCTGCCACATCCTTTATCCTTATCGGTTTTGCATAATTCTTGCCGATGTATGATATTGCAGCAGATATAATACTCATATCCCTGTACTCGGTTCCAGCTGAAGTATCACTTGTATTCTTTCTTGCCACCTCAAAAACACAAGAGTACAAAAGCATGATTGTTTTTCACAGTAATGACCTTTTTATTTCTCATCTCCTCAATGATAGACTTTATCACACTGTATGTTCGGCTCCTTTTCGCTATGATAAAAATATACCTTACTATTCAGTCTTTTTAAGGTGCTTTCAACAAACGGTCTGTTGTTTTGAAAATGCCCTGTTTAAGATGTCTTCGGATCACAAAATATATATTCCCAGTAGCTTTTAGTTCCTTTTTTACTGACGGTATTATGAGGAAAAGTGTCATAGGAATAATGGTAAAATCACCTGTCTTATATTTTTTGCTTTCTCCATCAAGTATCATCTCTCCCTCACCTGATATACAGCCTATCTCCCATGAGGTTATAGAAAATGCAGGTTGTTAATCATTTCACCATTGTATCTTTCGTATTCCTTATCCAGCTCTCCCAAAGCATGGCAAGCACAGGCTCTTTAATCGGTTTTTCATAGTATCTAGGCTCTATGACAGTATTTTTCTTTTTTGACATAAACCACCTACCCTTATAGTAAAACACCGAAAGTTCCCTCTAATCATAGGTAGCTTTCCGGTGTTTTTGATTATGTAAAATAAACCAACTGCTCCTGCCTCAAGCCTCTTACCAGCCATATCAGTTTCTCCTTTTAAAATGCCGGAAACCACCATTATTTACAGCAACTTCGAGATCTTTATGTTAGTTTTAAAAGTATAACTCATAAATTTCTTGGCTTGAGTTATTATTTCTACCGTGCAAACACATCATTTTATGTTGATTCGACAATAATTTTCCTTGGAGCACCACCAAAAACACACCGGAAATTACTACATTAGTATCTATTACAATTCTCATCTTTTATTCTTCCTTACTGACTTGATTATTTCTGATACATCTTCTTCTCTGTATCCTACAGATTCTGCCCATTTTCAGCTTCTTTCAGCTCTTTTTCAAACTCAGTTATTGAGGGCAACAGATAGGTTTCATCATAGTTGTATCACCATCTTAGATATAGTACAAACTTGTCCCTGCACTTACATCCATCTCTTTCCTAATCCTTTGCAGGTATTGATATCTGCCCTTTTGATGACATTGTCAATATATCAGTAGACATAATTTTCCCTCCCTTTCAAGTAAGAATTTCTTGCTCTTTATTGATACTATGCTTTTTACAATCTATAATGTCAAGAAAAAGCAGCAACAATAAGTTGCTGCTTTTTAGTATCCCTAAAACTATTATGTAAAATAAACCAACTGCTCCCCTGCCTCAGCCCTCTTAAGAGGTTCTTTGGCATAGAGTACTATTCCCTTGCCCTTGTAGTCTTTGCAGTATTCAAACCTTGCCTCAGCCTCTACATAAGCCCAGTCTTTCTGTGCCAAATTCAGAAGCGTTTGGAGCATAGCGAACAAAACCAATGAACTGCACATCCGCGGCACAACAGGTCATTGCAAATCTTCCGGGCACCAGCTTATCTTCAAGGAAATTCTTGTCCACTAGCAGATAAGTGCCCTAAACTTCATAGTCTTTCCTTATACTTTTCAGGATGATCCATAAGCATCCATATTGCCCAAAGTCCCGAAGTCATCATCCTCAAGCTCAATTACAGGTTTGTCTGTGTATCAAATGGCAGGCTCTCCACACCCGAACATCATCGAGGGTTTCCTTTTTCATCCTCATATGGGATCTGAGCCTTTCTGTTTAGTGCCTTTATACGCCTCCTATAGCCTCCTTACCTCATTGTCAGTAACCCTATTTGAGACACTACGAGGTCGGCGAGGCAACCTGCTCCATTACAAAAGCTTCCCATATTCTGTAGATAGCTCTCAAAGGTGAGCCGTCTATAAGATTGATACACTGTACAAGCTTATCCAATTCTCAGAATTCATCTACTAATCTCCTGTGGAATCCACATACCATTGTTCTCGATTTACCACCCTGTCAGGGTTATATTCCCCTTTTCAAGGTAAGAATTCCTCAGTTATATCTTCCTTGTCTTCTACTACAACTGTAGACATTTTATTTCCTTTTAAGAGTTTTCTCCTGACAACTCGATTTCGCCCTCTTCACACAGTAAGAAAAGTTGTTACCGTCTTCAAACTCACCGCCCTCCTAAGGTATCCCTTAAAAATGCGGTCTTTCACTCTCAAGCATACCTGTAAACATATATACAGGTATATCCTTTTCCTGATTCATATATTCTCCTTATCAGCCTTAGTATATCACATAATGCCACATACCTTATGTCTGTCATACTTGAAACATACAGATAATACTATCTAATTATATGACTATCGAAAGCATTGATACACACACCATCAGCTCTTACACCTCAAAAAGCGCCTTCAATATCATCTTTTTAAGTCTTGAGCCTATTACACAGAGCTTACCTGTTACATCAGGTGCACCATTTCTTACTTCAAATTCTCCGGGCGTCAGGTCAAACTCAAGCCATCCTTCACCCTCTGACTGAACTCTACCCTTTGCACGAAGTATGATACTAAACCGTTGCCCCAAGCGAGGCTTGTCGAGTATCTTCTCAAGAAAGCCTCTTTCGTAAAAACGCTTAGGAGTTGTGATGACCCCAGCTGTCAAATACCTCATCAGCGTGGTGATGGTGGTGATGTCCACAGCCGCACTCGTGACCGTCTTCATCGGTCTGCTCGTGATGGTGTCCGCAGCCACACTCATAACCTTCTTCGTGGTCGTGCTCGTGATGATGTCCGTGGCAGCATTCATAAGCCCGTCCTCGTGGTCATGCTCGTGATGGTGTCCGTGGCAGCATTCATGCCCGTCTTCGTGACTATGCTCGTGGTCATCGTGATGCTCACAACTTTCAAGCTCTTCCTTTGTAAATAGTAAATCCTTTATCTCCTGCTGCCTTCTCCATTGTATCAGAATCTGCTTTCCTGTAAGGCTATTCCAGTCAGTTGTTATGATAACCGCCTTGTCATTGTGCTTCTTTATGGCCGCTACAGCCTTTTCAAGCTTACTCTCAGGAGTTTTTGCTGTACGGCTAAGTACAATAGTGTTGGCATTTTCAATCTGGTCATTGAAAAACTCGCCAAAGTTCTTCATGTACATAGTAGTCTTGCCTGCATCTGCTACTGTAATAAAACTGTTAAGCTCTACATCATCAAAGTCCTTCTTCACATCGGCAACAGCCTTAATTACATCTGAGCTTGCCCACACCTGAGGCTCAATGATAATCCTATCTGGTGAATACTTCGTGATTACATCCCTTAGTGCGGCTCAAAGTCTCCTACGAGTACAGCATATACAGCCGGAATTCATCTCTGTGATTTTCCAATTCCGGCCTCCTTTAAAAGCCTCCATCTATGCCTATCTCCTAAATTCATTTCTATAAGCACTTTCTTTTTCACCGCCAAGTGCCTCTTTTATAAGCTTTTTGATAAGAGGGTTGTCTTGCTGCCAAGAAATCCTGAGTTATATCTATCTTTGTCCATTTTACTACTTCCTTTCATACTATTATAGTTAGTTACGGGTAACCTTTTTGGGAATAGTCACTATACTACCACAACAACCTCTCAAATTCAACTTTTTATTATCCCAAAACTGCGGAATGCTGCCCCCTCAACCTCAAGACCTTTCTATATAAGATCCAACTTCAGCACATCTTCAAATTTCTCAGTATCAAGCGGGTTTGTTTTGCATATCCGTCACAGCCAAGTTCAAGGCTCCATCCACATAATTCATCATCACTGGTGCAAACCATAAGTTATCTTAGGACATCTGTCGTGCAAGATTAAGCCTCTTCTCAGCATCTCTAATCCTATAGAGTGCTTCTATTCCATCTGTTCCAGCATCATAATATCAAGACAGATTAAATCATAATATTCTCCATCCTCCGCCGCAAACTCAAATGCCTGCAGCTTCCTCGCCATCAACTGTTGCATCTACCTCTCCGTACTTACTTAATAAACTTATCCCAAACTTTCTGCTGGCATAGTCATCTTCAGCCAGTAAAATTCTCATTCATCCTCCTTATTATTCAGAGAACTATAGTCATGATAGCGAGTTTCAATATCAACTTCTGTTCCTTTACACCTTCTTTACTCTTTTAGTATAACCCTGCCATTTATTTCTTCAATCAAATGAGCAACCTGGTCCAGTCAACTCTCTTCTGAATAATCTCAATTGTTTTTCTTGTTTGTAAAACCTGTCATAAAAGGTATTTTGTAAGTATGTCTTCAAGATTATAGCTTTCTTTTGGCAAGTAAAATTCCTCTCATCTCAGCGGCCTTAAGTATTTTATCAGGATTAATACCGATACCATCATCTTTGAAATGGAGTTCGACTCCCTTAAATTTATTTGATTTGATAAACTCAAAGAGTTTATATGTCCTTCTTCCTCTTACCCGCCTTCCGCCTGGCAGGAGTTTCAACCCTCAGTCACCGCATTCCTTATCAGATGTGTAAGAGCTTTAGAAGGCTGCCGGTCTTATACTTTTCTATATGAGAATATATTTCCTATTTTCAAGCCCTATTATCTCAAATTCAGCCTTCTTTCCCGTATGCTTGAAGATCCCTTGCTGCAGTTTTGCCTTAGACGCAACCATAGCGAAATCAATCATCCGTGCATCCATAACGCAGGCCTTTATTCCCTGTGCAAGCCGTTCTATCTCATCAACTATCTCATCATTATACACCAGCTTTAGTTCTTTCAGCACATTTTCAAGCCTTACGCTGAGTTTTTCTTATTTCTTCCATCTTATCGTCTGTTATATTAAAATTTATGAGCCTGCCCTTTAAAAGTCAAAATTTCAGTTGGAGTTTTAGGCAAACCAAGCATCTTCAGGTCTTTTGCCTCATCTATTAATAAGCCGTCAAAGGCTCCCTAGTGAAACTGTACCAGGCCGAACTATTCTCTTTCTTGCTCGGTATATAATATTGTTTACGGACGCCGGGGGCAGATGTCGGCAATTTGTTACATCCCACTACTCCGGTATCCATCCTATCAATAAGCTCTATAATCTCACTAATATCACCATTTTACTCTTTCATTATGCGTAAAAGCTTTATAAAAGTTCATTGTGAATGAACTCAGAATAAACTTCAAGTACCTCCTTAAAAGGCCGTAATCAGGTTTCTCGGCCCTTACATCCTATAGCAATCAAGAAGTTTCTCAAGTTTTCCACTCACCTGTGCTATTCCGTCAAAGAGCAGCATACTTGAATCTCTTCGGATTATACGCACAAATTTAGAAAGTTCCACTATAACTTCCCTGCTAAAGTCTCAACGCAAACTCCTTCAAGCATATACTTATCAAATGCCTTGATTGGGTCCCCCTTCATTGCAAAATATTTCAATTATCAGTTCTTTTTGCAACTCCCAAATTTAATTCCTCTAATCCCCTCTGTATCTTATATATATCAACTATGCGGATCAAAACTCTTTTCCCGACTCCCTTTAGTATTTCAAGAGCTTCTTCGTGTATGAAGCATCTGTAACACTTATCCCTGGTAAGAGTATCATACACATCAACCAGGAAAAATTCTTTTACTGAAATAGGTATTCCTTTCCTTCAACCCCTTGGGATAACCTATTTCCATCCATCATAGTGATAGTAAAATATCTATCGCCATGCCGAGATCTCAGCTGAATTCATTGTGGCTGTAGACCTCTGTTAAGGTTCTGGCTCCTATCTCATATAATATTTTCACAGATCATTTCATCTGCGAGCTTCCTTTCTTAAGTAAAATTCTATCACTAATAGTAAGGGTTCCTATGTCATCAAATTGGTGCTGCAAGTCCAATGTCTTCTATAAAATTATTGCTTATATACTTTTTCATACTCAGGGAGAAAGCTGCAGGCTCTGTGCAAAAATGCAGAATTAACCGATACATTAATCATATGAGTTCCTATAGGATCTTCTCTTGATTCAGCCAGCCTTACAAAGTCCATATATAAGATATCTCTGGTCATCAGTAATCTTGCAATCTGGTATTCATCATTCTGTTAGAGCCTTTTATTATATTCTTCAAGTTCACGCTGCTCTTAGTCATCTGAGTGATTCTAAGTTTAACCTCATCAAAATCAAACAGCTTCACTATAAGTCTACTGCTCCGACATTTTGTAGCCCTCTGGAATTTGTATCGCCTATGGCCGATATATATCACCGGAATATCTGCTGTTTTAAGTTAGCCTTTAGCATTTCACAAAACTCATATCCATCAATATCCGGCATTGTTATATCGACAGAATAGATCCGGCGGCAAAGCTTTTATAGCCTCCATCGCCTGCTTTACATTTTGTACAGGTCTTGCTATAAAGCCCGCACTTTTTACTATATCGGACATTACTGCCAGGCTTGTAAGTACATCGTCTACAATAAGAATATTAGTTTTTCATATTTTTCTCCAACTTTCAAAACCAAGCTCTGCAAGTTTCCCTTTAAATATATTAAATTGTGCTATAGCCTTATCATGGTCTCCACGCCTAATAATCAGTTTCAAGCCTAAACGCCTCCTTTTTAAGCTGTTGTTCTGACTCATTATCAGAAATTAAATTTTTAACCACACTGGCAAAATTCTCAGCTTTTCTTTCAAGCTCTAACTGCATATAAATAACTTCCCAAGTGCAAATTTATTTCCCGAATATTTTCACTCGTTCCAAATTGATATATCTTATCTGAATTGGCAGTGAGTTTCCAGCCTGTTCCACTCTCCCGTGTATGAAGATTCTTCTTCGACTCAGTATACTACCCGCTGCCCTCATAGACAAAATTTCCATAGGGCATTTCTACTCCTGTAGTCTCATCTGCCCTATCACTTTTCTTTAGAATCACATTGAACGAAAAAGAACTTCCTTCCTTCCTCGCTCTCTACTTTAATATTACCTCCTAAGTTCCATCAGTTTTTACTAATTGAAAGTCCCAGGCCTGTTCACCAAATTTTTCTTGTGGTTGATCATCCACCCTGAGAAAATTTTTGAATAATTTATCCATATTTTCCTTGGCTATACCTATGCCCTGTGTCCACAACCATAAAGAATAGCTCTACAATCTCATCTTCTTCCCTGATGAGAGAGGCTTCAACTGCTATATGTCCTATGGGTGGTAAACTTAACTGCATTACTTATGAGAGTTATTAAATATTTGTGTGAAGCTAAGTTCATCTCCAATCAGATACTTCGGTATATCATCCCCCTACATGCACAGAAGTTTCAGCCCCTTTTCATTTACCAGGGTTACATTAAATCGCCATCACATTATTTAAAAATTCCCGAAATGAAAACGCCTTATTTTTCCACACAAGTTTATCCGATTCCATCTTTGAAAAATCCAAAAGGTCATTTATTATCTTAGACATATTTATACAGCAGTTCTCGATTATTCCAACAGTTTCTAACTGGTAAGCATTAAGTTCCGTACTGAGAAGGTTTTTGCCATACCCTGAATTCCATTTGACCGGGTTCTGAGTTCATGTGTAATATTTGATACAAATTCCGTCTTGTACTTTAACTCTGATTTAAGTTCCTCCTTACAGGCCTTTGGTTTCCTTTCCATAGTCTTTTTCTGTCTGGTCAATAGCAAAAACTGCGAACTTGTTATCCCCATATTTCACTATCTTGACATCCGCCGGAAAACAGGTTTCATTCTTTCTATATATGTCCGTTTCTATATGTTCTTCTGTTTCTTTTTAAGTCAAGCTTAGGAAAACTTACCTCAAAAATCCCTGACTTTTTCATCAGCCCCATAACCAAGACTCTTTCCCGGCGTTGTCAGAACATCTGATACATTGTCCATCAGCATCAAAAATAAATATAAGTTCAAGACATTCTCCTTGAGAATATCATAAAGTTCAATATCCATAATTCACCTCTATATTCACATTTTGTGTAAGTCAAATAAAAATTCTTAGTATTTAGCATTTTTATTTTCGACATTTCACTATAAAACTATATATTATATTATATGTTGGCATCAAATGTATCTGATGCCAACTGCTACAATTATCTATCCCAGGAGGTATCCTATGAATTTTTCATTTAAGACTTAAGCAGCTGCACTAAAAACAAGGTCTCACCCAAAGGTGAACTTGCTAAAATATTAGGCCTAAAACCTACTGCAATTTCAAACTATGAGATCCAATCAGAAACGAACCTTCCTTCGATAAGCTCATTGCCCTATCCAAGGAATTTGATGTTACCTGTGATTAGTTTACTTGGCATATCAGACTCAGCCCTTCCTATTGGCGGCAGAGATACTGAGATAAAGAAATAGTTGATTTCTTTGTCATTTACCAACAATTAATGCCTGAAAGTGCTGCTTCAATAAAGGACTATGCCGAATTTCTCCTTGATAAACAGGAAAGAAGAATAAACATAAGTAAACCCTTAGTTGATACCACTGGTACCAAATCCTCCCCAGCGTCTTCATTCTCAAGGGTTTGTACTTCAATAAAATTAATTTGCGGCTGATGTTTCATTATACGGAATTGGCAGAGTCTGTCACCTGCATGCACTTCTGTGTCACGCATTGCAAGGGCTGGCCATTTCCACTCATCGGCATCGCCTTTACTAACTTTCATCAATAACTCCCCATATGATTGGTCTGTATGGGTCCAAAATTCTTATATGTAGAACTTCTTGGTACTACATAGAGCTTCATAACCCTAGAGGCAGCTCCATTGCCACCCCAAGTCTTATTAGCCCTGAACTCCCCTTTTTCATTGTCACATCTTCTGCAGCTCTTAAATCTATCCAATCTGAATTACCGCCTATGTAACGGGTTTTCTCTATATCCTCCGAAAAATATTTAATCTTTATTGTCTCCATTTTATACTCCCAGGGCATTAAGCCTTCTTCTTGCCTCTACAGCTCTCTGTGTGTTTCCAAATTCATTTATAACCTTATTATACCACTCTTTAGCCTTTTTCTTTGTCAGCCATCCTGTCATAACACCTTCCTGTAAAAGTAAATTGCATCTACATTGGCTGGATTCATCTTTAGAGAGTCTCAAAATAATTTCAAAGCATTCTCTATTACTTTCACCTCTATTGTAACAGTATAACCCTCCTGAAAAAGCTTTTGTAGACTGTTCTTCAAAAACTTTACCTGAAAGCTGATTGTATAAATTCGAAGATTTTTATCTTTCAATATGGATTTATCCACTTTTTAATAGTGTTTTAGCTGCCTCAGCTTTATCATCCATAGTAAAATAAGCTGCTGCCTCGACTATGGCACTATACTCATTTGTTTCAGGTTTTTAACAGTTTCTGAAAGCTTTTTGTTTTAGTTTCAAGTGCAGCCACCTGTTTCTTAAGTTCTTCATTCTCACTGTTTATAGATTCAAATTCAGCATTGGTTTTTGCCAGATTTTTCATTTTGAGGCTTACTATTTCAGCTTTTTATTTTTCAACCGACTTGGCTTTTTATACCCGGCACTATAGCTATCATAAAAATGCCATTCCAAGTACTATTCCAAGCAAAAGATTTACCCATGGAGTATTCCATGCTTATTTTCTCTATAGGCATTTTTAGGGTGCAAATGACTCCTTGCATTTTAACACAAGTTTATCACTATCCACATCATCAGTCTTATCCTCACCTGCATTTTTACCCTGAACCTCTTTAAGATACTGCATAGCTAAAGGGTTCATTGTATCCACCTGTAAGTATCATTTTAAGGTATTTTTAGCCTGTGATAAATTACCTGACTTCTATGTTTAAGAGTCCCAGCAGCTGTAACCCTTTGATGTGCTTACCATTTAAGGATATGAGTTTCTTTAACTGTATAACAGCAAGGTCATAGCTGCCTGTCTTTGCAAGCTTTTAATGAAGTATTATATTTTTCACTACCTGTCTGCAGTATCAAAGCCTTGTGGGATTATTTTGAAAATAGGACAGGTAGTCAGCTGCCATATTATTTTCCAGTTGAAAATGTGCTATAACCCATTCACTGAGGCGTCCACTACTCTCCCATTTCACTGTATATGAGTCCAAAGTAAGTTTCTTTATCTGTATTCTTTTTATTTATCTTCAAACTGTTCTGAAGACTGACTACAGCCCCTGATAAGTCTCTTGTCTTTGCCTTTTTCCAGTCCTTCATTGTAACATCTGTTTGAAATTTGATATAGTGAAAATGGTTTTACATTATTGCCACATTTTTCACAGCTATTACTTGTTGTTAGTTTTTCATTACAATATGGACACAGTATATTTTACCTCATCTCCTGTTTCTCTAAGCACTTCCTTAATCAAATCTGCCACATCCGATACATCATTATGTCTTATTACATCTGCCACATCTTCTGATTTTCCAAGGCTTGGCTGAAATTTTTCAAGCTCTTTTCAAAATCCAACATACATTCTCCTTTCAACTCACTAATTTCAACACAAAAATATAGTAGGATTCTCTAATTTCCATTTTAAAATCATACCACATTTTTGTAATCTTATTCAATTATAATCATAAATTTTCACCCTTAGATCCTATTATCAATAAAAAAACGAAATCTGAAGAAAACTGTTGTATATTGAAATGTTTCATTCAAGATGGTATTATTAAGAGTAGTATATTGATTATGTTGTATTTGAAAAGCTCAGTGTAACTTTTATTTTCGTTTGCAGTATCAAATTTAGTACTTAAAGTTTCTATAGAGATCATGCAATTGGTCATTTATGGATACTTTGAATAAAATAATAAACTTTGCATAAACGGGAGGATGTTACTAATGACAAACAGGTACCGAAACTGCCAGTGGAAACAAAATTCTCAATAGCTTCGCAGTCAGGCTTGGAATTTTATAGCACTGGTTTTACTCGTAGTTTTAGGAGCAAAAGCGGTATTTGATAACAACTACGAAAAAGAAACTGCTATTCAAAAATGTTGAAACCACAAAGCTTGAAGAGGCAAAAAGAAGATGGCTTTACAAGATTGAAAGTCAGTTTGCAGGTGCATATCAGATCGGATACGATGCAAAATCCATAACAGAAGCTGTGCTCAATGATGTTCCTCTTGAGAACAGAAGCAGGGACATAATTATAGGCAGTGCAAAACAGATATTTAACAACAATGACTTTATATATCAGGTGTTTGGTATTTACTTTACTGAAAAACGGATTTGATGGCGAGGATACTCAAAAGACGGTCGTTTTTCTGAGTATATCGAGCGTGAGGACGGCAAAGTCATCTCCACCTATGAGGATGGAATTGACGATAAAGAATGGTATAGCGCTGCATTATCAGGAAATAAGCCGATTCTTTTAGACCCTTATGTTGATACAGATATCAGGATGAAAACTTCATACTGTATCTCCTGTATCATGACAAGGATAAAGGCAGTCAGCACTATTGTTGTGGACATACTTTTTAAGTGATTTACAGCAGGATTTTTAAGGATGCTTCAACAGATGTGGAAGATTTTAAGGGGCTTCTTACAGACAGCGGTTTCTTCATAGCAAATGCTATGGATGACAGTGAAGTTACAAGAACCTCTTTGAACAGGTTCCGGAAGCAAAAGGCAAATGTGGCTGAGGCCATTGCAAACGGCTACAAAGCAGTCTGAAGAAACAATAGCAGGTACAGACTTACTTGGAAAAATCACCTATGTTACAGTAACCTTCCCCGACGTAGATAAAAAGTGGTGTATAGAAAATATAATTTCTTACAGGAAAGTACTTCGCAATGCCACACAGTTTGTACTTAGTAATATTATTTACCATGCAGCCCTCATCCTAATTATAAGTGCAATAGTGATTATCCCTTAGATTTTATGATTTGCTAAACCCTATGGCACTGATTGAAAAATCAATGATGTCAAATTACGATTTGGATGTGAATGAGGAAACAAAACAGGCTGAAAAATATATGAAGGAGCAAGGATGAAATAGCAAGTGTAATGAGGGTCAATTGTTAAGATGACCGAAAACTCACTTCTATAGTAAACAGTATATCCTCTCATGCACAAAACACTGCTGCCACAGCTGAGGAACTTACTGCCACAGCACAGTCTGCCCTCATCTTCATCTCAGGATGCATCCAATGCAGTAAACAATATATCACAGGGGTGCGGCAAATCAGGCAGATGATACCCAAAGTGCTGCTGCTTCCGTTGAAAAATCAAGTGGTCTTTTAGATGGTATGATTGGTATTCAGCAAAAACTTTCAACTTCAATGGATCATATCAATACCCCTTAAGAATGAGAGTCATCGTAATTATGGATGAACTTGTTCAGATAACAAGCGAAAATAGGAAATATCTGAAAAAGTTTCAGAAGTAATACAGGAAACCAATGATGCCACAGAGGCTATAGCAAATGCCAGCGAGATGATACAGTCTATTTCAGACCAAACAAATCTTCTCTCGTTAAATGCAATTGAAGCTGCCAGAGCCGGTGAAGCCGGGAAAAAGGCTTTGCAGTTGTTGCTGATGAGTAAGAAAGCTTGCTGAGGATTCTGCTAAGTTTACAGGCGAAATACGACAGGTAATTGACGAATTAAGAAAGAAAGCTAGAGAAGCTGTGGATATGATTAAGCTGTCAAATGAAATTATAGACAAGCAGGGCAGCAAGGTTAAAAGAAACCGGTGACAAACTTGCAGAAATATCCAGTGAACTTGAGGAAAGTAAGAGTATAGTAGATGGTATAAATGAGTCTTCATCACAGATAAAAGATGAGAATCAGAATATAGTTAAGGTTGTTGAGAATCTATCTGCAATAGCAGAAGAGAATGCTGCAACAACACAGGAAGTTGCCGCAACAGTAGACAATCAGACAGATGCAATACATAATATATCTCAGGCATCTGAAAACCTGGCTGATATTGCTTCACAACTCAATCAGAAGTTACTAAATTTAATTTGTAATAGCTTTACTGCCACTTTAATAATTACTTATTAAGGCGGCAGTTTTTCTTAATTTTTATATTTGCTGTTACAATAATATCAAATCACGATTTACTAAATCATTAAGTGCGATAAGTTTTGATTCTAATCAAAAACCGGCATCGATAGTGGAATACCCATTACCAGTGCCGTTTTTAATTAGCTATAGAATCTGTCTAAAGTTGCTTTATTACCCTAACATCTTCAATTCCGATTACTTATATAGCTTTGGGACTTATTTCTAAACTCTTAGTTCTTCTTAAGTCTTGACAGCTGTTCTTCACCTGCTTGAGCTATCCGGTATATTTTGCAAGCTTCTCCTTCTCCTCATTTATCTTAGCCTCAGGAGCCTTGGATACGAACTTCTCGTTGCTTAGCATGCCGTTTGAGCGGGCAATTTCTCCTTCAAGCCTCTTATGCTCTTTTTCAAGTCTCTCCACTTCCTTGTCTATGTCTACAAGGTCGCTAGTCATGTAGATTACTGCCTGAGAAATAACCGCAGATACAGCATTTTCATCAATTCCAGACTTATCTGCCTGTACCTCTACCTCACTTGCATAAGAAAGGCTTGCAAAGAAGCTCTCACCCTCTGTAAATACCCTTCTTACATCTTCCTTGTCAGAAACGACTATAACCTTAGCCTTTCTTGAAGGTGGTACATTCTTGTCTGTACGCACCGCTCTTATGCTCTTTACAGCCTCTTTGATAAGGGCAACTTCTGCCTCTTCCTTCGCAAAATCTCACTCCGCCTTAAATGTAGGCCAAGCAGATATCATGATGCTCTCTTCCATAGCAGACTTAACTGCCTCATTAGGCTCATTTTCACGAAGCGCCTGGTAGATTTCCTCTGTAACAAAAGGCATAAATGGGTGAAGGAGCTTGAGCATATTGATTAACACTGTCTTAAGTGTAAATAAGGCAGCTGCCTTGGTCTCGTCAGTATCGCTGTAGAGGCGAGGCTTCACCATTTCGATATACCAGTCACAGAATTCTTCCCAAATGAAGTCATATACCTTCTGAACTGCTATACCAAGCTCAAAAGGCATCCATGTTCTCAGTCATTTCTGCATGAGAGCTTGTTTGCCTGCTAAGTATCCATTTATCGGCAGGAGTAAGTTCAGAGAGGTCAATGTTAGCAGCACTTCTGCGGCGTCCAGGTTCATCATAATGAATCTTGAAGCATTCCATACCTTGTTGGCAAAGTTTCTGCTGGCTTCCACTCTTTCATTGTAGAAACGCATATCATTGCCCGGCGCATTACCAGTGATTGAGTGTAAACCTAAAGTGCATCAGCACCGTATTTATCTATGATTTCAAGCGGATCTATACCGTTGCCAAGCGATTTACTCATCTTGCGTCCCTGTGAATCCTTTACAAGACCGTGGAACATAACCGTATGGAAAGGTGCTTTTCCGGTCTGTTCATATGCGGAAAAATATCATCCTTATAACCCAAAAGAAGATGATGTCATAGCCTGTTACAAGCATTATCTGTAGGGTAGAAATACTTGTACTCAGGAGTTTCTTTTAGGCCAGCCAAGTGTTGAAAAATGGCCAAAGAGCTGATGAGAACCAGGTATCAAGGGTGTCTTCATCCTGCTTAGGTGGGACTTACCACACTTAGGGCAGACCTGGCTCTTCCTTGGCAACTATAATCTCTCACAATCACCGCAGTACCAGGCAGGTATCTCTATGTCCCCACTAGAGCTGTCTGGATATACACCAGTCTCTGATGTTGTCTGTCCAGTTAAAATAGGTTTTGTCCATTCGCTCAGGGATGAGCTTAATCTCGCCTGTCTTTACAGCATCGCTTGCAGGCTTAATCATTTCATCCATTTTCACAAACCACTGCTCTTTGATAAGAGGCTCAACTACGCTGTGACAGCGGTAACAGGTACCTACATTGTGGCTGTGGTCTTCTATCTTGCCAAGTGGTCCAAGGCTGTCAAGCTCCTCAACTATCTTCTCTTTCTAGCCTCATATCTGTCAAGGCCTTCGTACTTGCCACCATTTTCATTGATGGTAGCATCATCATTCATGATGTTGATTTCAGGAGGCCATGGCGTTTACCTACTTCGAAGTCGTTAGGGTCGTGAGCAGGAGTAATCTTAACTACACCTGTACCAAATTCCATATCTACATAGCTATCCTCAATTACAGGGATTTCACGCTCTGCTATAGGAAGCCAAACTGTCTTGCCCTTAAGATAGGTATATCTTTCATCCTCTGGATTTACCGCTACAGCTGTATCTCCAAGCATGGTCTCAGGACGGGTGGTGGCAAATTCAAGGAAGTTGGTTGTACTAGAGCTTTCCATCTTCCATAATAAGGGTATTTGATATGCCAGAAATGTCCTGCCTTTCCTCGTGCTCCAACCTCAGCATCTGAAATGGAGTATTACATACGGGACACCAGTTTACAAGCCTTGAACCCTTGTAGATTAGCTTCTTGTCATAGAGCTTTACAAATACCTCTTTAACCGCCTCAGAGCAGCCCTCATCCATAGTAAATCGTTCTCTCTCAGTCACAGGATGAGCCAAGCTTTTTAAGCTGTGAAATAATCCTTCCACCGTACTCTTTCCTTCCATTCCCAGGCACGCTTAAGGAAGCCATCTCTACCAAGTTCTTCCTTAGAAGTACCCTCTTCTTCAGCTTTTCACTATCTTGGCCTCTGTAGCTAGTGGAAGCATGGTCTGTACCAGCCTGCCAAAGCGCTTCAAATCCTGCATCCTCTTAAAACGGATGGAGGATGTCACAGTATCAGTATTGTCCAAGGCTGATGTCCCATCGTGAAGCTGTCCTGATGATATTTGGTGGCGGCATAACTATGGTAAATGGCTTCTTGTTGGGGTTTACTTCCGCGTGGAAATATCCCTTCTCAGTCCAGTTATGATAGATTTTGTCCTCAATCTGCTTCGGATCAGTAGGTCTTTTTCAAGTTCCTTTTTCATCTAATCCTCCTTAAATTATAAATTAAGATAGAATCCTGCTTCGAGGATTCACTGCCTGACGGCAGTCGCGCTAACGACATCTACTCATCCGCCGCAGTGCGATCCTCGGAGAGATTTTATTTGACAGGAAATTTTGGAAAAATTTCCTGTCGAAATCACTCACCCCAAGCCTAAGCTAAGGGCGGGAGCATATCCCGCTATACCCCTTAATTTATGATAATTTTTAACACTAAGTAAAACTCATCACCTTTATTTCCGTAACGGGAAACCGTCATCTCCCTAATCTGCATAGAGCACTTCTCTCAGAGATGATGTTTGAAAGCTACCTTCCTCCTTCTTCCTAAGACCTCTCACCCACCGGCCTCTCTCTGTATGGAATACGGATCTACTCCTTCGCATTACATTTACAAACATATTAGTGAAAGTAATGAGAGTTGTCAATCTTTATTTAGCCATAATTTTATAGCCCTTGACTTTTACCAACACCTCACCATTATAATTTAATACAAGTGTCAAAAAGATATAAAAATTCGATGCAGAGCTTGCTTGCAGGAGAATTTTATGTCTTTGACACCTAAAAACTATGAGTAGAAGCCATTTTTGCAAAAATGAGCGGATTACGAATATTTTGAGGATTGCAAAGCGCAGCTGAAGCAATCCTGTATTATACTAGATACTAAAAAGATATAAAATTCGATGCAAGCTTGCTTGCAGGAGAATTTTATGTCTTTGCTGACACACAAAATATGAGTAAAGCCATTTTTGCAAAAATGTGTGGATTACTGAATATTTTGGGGATACAAAGCGCAGCTGAAGCAATCCTGTATTATACTGAGTACTAAAAGATATAAAATTCGATGCAAGCTTGCTTGCGGAGAATTCTATATCTTTGATACACCAAAAATATGAGTGAAGCCATTTTGCAAAAATGTGCGAATTACGAATATTTTTGAGGGATTACAAAAAGCGCAGCTGAAGCAATCCTGTCATTATACAAGTTTCAAAGATATAAAATTCATTTTTATAATAGAGGTTGAGCATGTCATTAAAAGCATACTTTTATTGATTCCCTTCATTTGGAAAGCTTGACATGATAGAAGCAATGAAGGAAGGTGGATTTGACATAGAGTTTTTCTATCACGAAAACATTTTCATATCCTAATAAACATAGATTTTGACAAAGCTTTTGACGATATGTTTGTGATGAAGGAATATTTTATTTGTATTTTCCTTCAATTTTTATCCTTCGAGTTTCAGATGCCTGCAAGAGACAGAATACCAAGTATATATCCTTTGTATACGACAATCCCTTGGTTGCACTCTACTCCTACTATTATCAATCCTATCAATTATGTATTTATTTTTGATAAGCATACCTGTGAAGAGCTTGCAAAACTCGGCATTTCCACTGTGTATTACCTGCCGCTCTGTGTAAACGCCAAAAGACTTGATAAGATGTCTGTTGCACCAGATAAAAGAGAAAAATTCTCTCAAGTGATGTTTCATTTGTAGGCTCTCTTTACAATGAAAAACATAATTTTCTTGAAAGAATGACTGGCCTTGATGACTATACAAAGGGCTATATAGATGCAATAATTGAGGCTCAGCTTAGAATTAGCGGCTATTTCTTTGTAGAGGAACTGTTAAACAAGGACATAGTTAAAGCTATGAAAAATCACTTGAATACACTCCAAATAAGTACGGTATAGAGCTGTTGAATATGTATATGCCAACTGTTTCATAGCCAGAAAAATCACCGCCATAGAAAGAAAACATCTACTAGCTGCAGTTTCAGATAGATTTGAAACCAAAATCTACACCCTAATCCTACACCGGAACTTCCCAAGATACAAAAATATGGGGGCAATAGACTACTATGACCTAATGCCTTTGGTTTTTAAAAATAGTAAAATAAACCTAAATATTACACTTAGGAGTATACAAACCGGCATTCCTTTAAGATATGCTTTTGATATCTTTTCGGAGCAGGCGGTTCCTCCTTACCAACTATCAGACTGACTTATTTGATTATTTTCACCAGGTGAAGACTTTTGATTTTTATGACAGCGAAGATGAGCCTGATGGCTAAAATAGAGTATTACCTAAGCTCATAATAAGGAAAGATGGAATGCAGAAAATGCCTACAAAAGGTCAGGAATTATCATACTTACAGGGATAGGCTTGAACTTATATGGAAACAGCGGAAATAATATAAAAATTTTTATCATTATCAAAGAGGCAGGTGTAAAATTCACCTACCTCTAAATTATTAATTATATTCTTTTTCCACTGATTAGGATGAATTCAATTCCAAAAGTGTTAATAAGGCTTATAAAAAGTTAATTCTCCATCAATATGTATAGGATATATTGATTAACAGCCTGGTTAATATATATTATTATGTTTTATAGATTTTTCCTTTCAATATTTTTGCTCCACTCTTTATCAGAAGCATCCCAATATACTACTTCAACCTCATTCTTAGTTACTTTAGTGAGGCTCTGTTAATCCCCAGTATTATATGCTTTCTCACCCAAAAATTTTTATCATTAAGAGCCTTTATCCTTTTACCTCTCCTATCAGCTTCTTATTCTTACCGCCAAACTTCTCCTTATACACTTCTTTCCATTTTTGTCTTCCTTTAGGTAGTATACCTCCTTATTCTTAATCAATGTATCCTGCAGCCTGTCATAAACTCCTGCCTTCTTTGTCTTAAGATCTAAATATCCAATCGCATCTGTCCAACAATCGTTCATAGAATATTCATATGAATATAATATCATGCTTTATATAATATCTCTTTTATTAATCTCAGGAACATCATTTCCAAATGTAATCCTCCTCCCACATAATGAACTTTTAAGTCATTCAAAATAGAAGTATGCAAAGCAAATTATCTGACTGTCCCCATGTTGTTTTTGGATCCCATGCTAAAAAAATATCAAGTCTTTTTGCTTACAAAAATATCCGCTACTATATTTAATGACTTCTCATCTCCTATACCGGTTTTTACTAAAATCAAGTTTTTAACTCTACCTTCCTTGTCATAAATCTTCATTTTCCCCTTTTTACATTAATTCTATATCCACCTCCTCGAAAAATCGTACTCTTTTCCGCATCTATTTTTGAGCCTCTGATAGCCATATCCGATATTCTCGAATGGAACCTCACCTGCAAAAACATTATCTTTTAACAGGCAAAGAGAATGCCAATAAGGCTAAAACTATAAAAATCTTATATTGCTTTTTCATAATGTTCACTTCCTTTCTTAATTTATCCAAATCATCCTTGAAGAATTATCCCTTGAACCTTCTTTTTTTACCAATATGAAAGTATCGTATCCTGATTGTCCTTTCTATCTTCCACTTGCCACCAATACCAAAAATATGGTCAAAATTCTTACCGAAATGCCATTAATATTTTATAATAGTAAAATTCACTTACCTCTAAATTATTAATTATATTCTTTTTCTGCTCTGTATATATCAGATTTTGATAAGATTAAAATAATTGCAAAAACAATTACAAAGGCTAAGATGCTGCTATTTTACATATCTTATCACTTTTCCGAAATATCAGGCTTCCAAGTATCATTTGGAAGCAGTACAATTCGAGAGAAATCTTTCCCAGTGAATTAAATAAATATGATTTGCCTTTCCCAAATATCACATCAGATAATAAAAATAATACCAAGAACATAAGGCATTACTATCACATAGAATATATCTGTTATTAGAAAATCTACCTTTTTCATATATCCAAATTTCTGTATCAAAAACACACCGATTATAAACAGTAAAAATCCTAATATACTTTGCTCTTTGCCTTCCATCTTCCCTCAAATCCAGCTAAAAGCATTCCGAAAAAGATAATAGGCAGTCTACAGAGAAAAAATATTTATACTGTGATTCCTCGAAAATCTTTCTAAAATAAGCATTGTTACAAACCATACTGCCATCGTTATGGCAAATAATAAGATGTTATTCATCCTTCTAACAAGTTTTAGATAAAATGGCACAATGAGATAAAAATCATGATTGCAGGTATGAACCACAGTAGTGAACCTCCACCGGTTAGGATGAATTCAATTCCTAAAAAGTGTTAATAAGGCTTTTTAAGAGTTAATTTTTTCCCATCAATATATATAGAGATACAGGAAAATAAATATAGGATATATATTTAAACTGTTTTCTTTTCACATAGTTAAAAATAGTCGCTTGTATCTGATACGCCATCGTAACCAGACATGAAGAAGAAAATATCCACTCCAATATAACCTGTCATCACTACAAATCTTATTGAGCTATTTAGTCATCGTTACTTCTTGAAACCGGAAATAAGTGGTAAAGAATGATTAAAATGCTGCAATTCCCATAATAGGCTGCTTAGTTTTCTTTAGCTCCATTTATCTTCCTTTCGATTACTCCAAATTTACGGATTTTTCATTTCTATAGTATTAATTTTCACACCTACAAGTTTCAAAAATTTGATTTAATTCCTTTGTAGGCATCTTTATATGTCATTACCATAAGAACATAATTATCTGTATATAATACCTTGCCTACCTCTGCTTCTACACACAAATCCATTTCGGGGTCTGCCTTAGCGCTATCTCTTCTGCCATGGTCTTTGTATCTGCTCCATTTGCTCTTATAAGCACTAGGAATGTGCATCAGTTGTTATCTGCCCCTCTGAGCAGGCTGCCTCGATGCCGTCAATCCATTTGACAAAACTGTAGACTTCAAAACTATCCAGTTCAAATATTTCATTTGCAGGTACTTTGGTATCTTTGCATATTTTTCCATCAAATCAGTCACTTTAACTCCAGAAATGTCATTCTCAGAAGGATTGCTGTCTGTATTCCCGGCAGATGAGCCATTAGTTGCATCACCTGATCCTTGCTCTCGGTACTACTGCCTGCTTTACCCATATTATTATCTGTTTTACCCGTACTGTTACTCTCCTGAAGTCTGGCTGTTATTAGAAGCCTCACTAGCGGATTTACTATTGCTTTGTTCTACAGATGTAGTGCTTGATATTCCTGAGCTTGACTTAGCATTATTGCCACCACAGGCAAAAAGGCTTAAAGATAAACTTGTGCATAAGATAATAACTAATTTCTTTTCATGTTGGTCTCCTTATCGGGTATTGGTGTAAAGTTAAAATATAGGTTGTATCTTGATTTTAGATTTATGAACAATAACTATAATAGCACAATCTGTAGATTTCATCAAATATGAAAGGTATTTTTATAATTAGATTTTTAATAACTTTTTAAGTACTTGACTTTTTAATAACTTATAAGTATCATAGTAATGGGAGGAGATAAATAATGTATTCTATTAGATTCTATAAAGATAAACTTGGAAGAGAACCGTTAAAAAGAGTACTTCCAAGAATTGGGTTGTAAAACAGACAAAAATAGCCGAATTAATATTAACAAAATAAGAGATTACCTAAAAAGCTCTTAGTGAACTATGGATTTAAACTGGGTGAACCATATATAAAGCATTTAGATGGAGAAATATGGGAGCTAAGGCCTATCCGTAATAGGATTTTTATTTTTGCCTATGATGGTGAAGAGTTTATTCTACTGTCTCACTTTTTAAAGACTCTTACACTCCTAAAAGAGAAATAGAAAAGGCTAAAAAGCCCTTATGATTGATTACATTGAAAGGAATAATAAAATGAAAAAATAGTAAAGATTATATCATAGCAATAGAAAAGTCTAAAACAATAACAATGATGTCAAATCAACGAAATCAGACGCTGTTGGTAGTGATGCATTGGAGTTTATAGATACTTTTTAACTCCCCGAAGAAATAGCTGAGAGTGATTTAAGAGTTGCTCTATTGGGGGAGTTGATAAAGGCAAGAACTGAGCAAGGCATAAGCCAGAAGAAGCTTGAGGAATTAAGTGGCGTCAAACAGCCTATTATAGCAAGAATGGAAAGGGGAACGACCAATCCACAGATAAATACCCTATTGAAGGTTTTAGCCCCTTAGGTAAAACTCTTGCCATTGTGCCACTAAAATAATATGCTATACATTATTACTTTATTAATTGTATATTTACATCCCAATAAACTCTGTTTTAATATCAACCATAGTGAGATATGTCAAAGATATTTTTTGTCTACAATTAAACAAAAAAAGGACACCCTTAGGTGTCCTTTTTACATATATCTTCAAAACTGCAACCGAATCAACATCTTTCCTTTTCTTTGGTCAAGCCTTCGACCTATTAGTATCAGAAGGCACACGGATTACTCGCTTACACCACTGACCTATCAACCTCATACTCTCTAAGGGGTCTTATTAGCCTACGCTATGGGATATCTTATCTTGGAGGGGGCTTCACGCTTAGATGCCTTCAGCGTTTATCCCTGCCAAACTTGGCTTCCCAGCCGTGCAGCTGGCACTGCAGCTGGTCTACCAGCGGTTCGTCCATCCCGGTCCTCTCGTACTAAGGACGGCTCTCCTCAAATATCCTGCGCCTGCGCCAGATAGGGACCGAACTGTCTCACGACGTTTCTGAACCCAGCTCGCGTACCGCTTTAATGGGCGAACAGCCCAACCGCTTGGGACCTACTACAGCCCCGAGGATGCGATGAGCCGACATCGAGGTGCCAAACCACTCCGTCGATGTGAACTCTTGGGAGTGATAAGCCTGTTATCCCCAGGGTAGCTTTTTATCCGTTGAGCGATGGCATTCCCACTTACATACCACCGGATCACTAAGTCTACTTTCGTACCTGCTCCACCCGTCGGTGTCGCAGTCAAGCTCCCTTCTGCCTTTACACTCTGCGAATGGTTTCCAACCATTCTGAGGGAACTCTTTGAGCGCCTCCGATACACTTTCGGAGGCGACCGCCCTCAGTCAAACTCCCCTCCTGGCATTGTCCCCTGCCCGGATAACGGGCAAAGGTTAGAAACCAGATACACGAAGGGTGGTATCCCAACATTGACTCACGCAGAAACTGGCGTCCCCAGCTTCTTTGTCTCCCACCCTATCCTGTACATCATATATCTAATCCCAGTACCAAGATGGAGTAAAGCTCCATGGGTCTTTCCGTCTTGGCGCAGGTAACCAGCATCTTTCACTGGTACTTCAATTTCACCGGGTGCATTTGTTGAGACAGCGCTCAAATCATTACGCCTTTCGTGCGGGTCGGAACTTACCCGACGAGAATTTCGCTACCTTAGGACCGTTATAGTTACGGCCGCCGTTTACTGGGGCTTAAGTTCGTACCTTCGGATTGCTCCTAAGCACTCCCCGTAACCTTCCAGCACCGGGCAGGCGTCAGCCCATATACATCACCTTACGGTTTCGCATCAGACCTGTGTTTTTGCTAAACAGTTGGCTTGAGCCTATTCTCTGCGGCCTGTATCTCTACAGGCACCCCTTTATCAGCGAACTTACGGGGCCATTTGCCGAGTTCCTTAACAATGCTTCTCCGCCGGCCTTTGGGATACTCTCCCATCCACCTGTGTCGGTTTACGGTACGGGCTCTGACTACACAATAGCGGCTTTTTCTCGACGGCTCTCCCAGGAGCTTCCCTACCTATATTTCGGTCCGCATCACACAGTTCACTTACCGGACGGATTTGCCTGCCCGGCATAAACCATCTTGCACCTGGAATCCTTTACAGGCACTCCCTGAATCTCCGTGTCCCCACATTTCTGACAGCCAGAGGTACTGGAATATCAACCAGTGTGTCCATCGCCTACGCTTCTCAGCCTGAGCTTAGGTCCTGGACTTCCCAGGAAGATCAGCTTTACCCTGGAAACCTTGGATATACGGCCTGAAAGGATTCCCACCTTCATCTCGCTACTCATTCCGGCATTCTCTCTTGATAACCCTCCACGGCTCCCTCACGGTACCGCTTCTTCGTGTTATCAATGCCCCTACCAACATACCAAAAGGCATATTCCATTGCTTCGGTGTTATGTTTCAGCCCCGGACATTTCGGCGCAGGACCTCTCGACCAGTGAGCTATTACGCACTCTTTGAATGAATGGCTGCTTCTGAGCCAACATCCTAGTTGTCTTCGAAACCCCACAGTCCTTTACCACTTAACATACACTTTGGGACCTTAGCAGATGGTCTGGGCTGTTTCCTTTTGACTGTCCGACTTATCTCATACAGTCTGACTCCCGGTAAACATCTATATGGCATTCGGAGTTTGATACGCATTGGTAGAGCTTTGACGCCCCGCAGCGATTCAGTGCTCTACCTCCATTAGACTATACCGAGGCTAGCCTAAAGCTATTTCGGGGAGAACCAGCTATCTCCGAGTTCGATTGGAATTTCTCCGCTACCCACAGCTCATCACCGCCTTTTTCAACAGGCGGTGTTCGGACCTCCATCCACTTTTACGCAGACTTCATCCTGGCCATCGTGTAGGTCACCCGGTTTGCGGGTCTGCCGTTACCTGACTTACCGCCCTGTTAAGACTTGGTTTCCCTTCGGCTCCGTACCTTAAGTACTTAACCTGCCAGCAACGGCAACTCGCCGGACCGTTCTACAAAAAGTACACGGTCGAGCGTTCTATGTGCTTGCCTACTTCTACGATACTGAATTACGCAGAATGTGGGCTCAGATACAAGGAAACACACGCAGCTGTGGTTGTCTCACAGCGAGTATGTTGACGATGTAGCTGAGTTCACAGACAAGTAATTTTCGTAAGAGTAGGTAAGCACATAGAATATATCTTCCGCAGCTTGTAGACACAGGGGTTTCAGGTTCTCTTTCACTCCTCCTCGGGGTTCTTTTTCACCTTTCCCTCACGGTACTATACTCATCGGTCACCAGGTAGTATTTCGCCTTGGGGGTGGTCCCCCCTGCTTCCTACGGGGTTTCTCGTGTCCCGTAGTACTCTGGATACCACTGAATCACAGTCTGTTTCGCATACGAGGCTTTCACTCTCTATGACCGGCTTTCCCAAAACCGTTCTGCTACCTGCTGCTTCTTCGTATGTGGTCCTCAACCCCAAGGATAAATCCTTGGTTTTGGGCTTCGTCCCTTTCGCTCGCCACTACTTAGGGATTCGATGTTTCTTCCTCTTCCTCCGGCTACTTAGATGTTTCAGTTCGCCGGGTTCCCTCCACATGACTACCATGGATTCATCATACGGTGACAGAGTTCTTTCTGCCGGGTTTCCCCATTCGGATACCTGCGGATCAATGGATATTTGCTCCTCCCCGCAGCTTTTCGCAGCTTATCACGCTCCTTCTTCGGCTCCTGGTGCCGAGGCATCCGCCCTGCGCCCCTTGTAATCTTGACCAGCGCTGAGATGGGAATGCTCTACGGAACATCTCCGGCGACGCAAGCTTGCTTGCAGGCGACGGTAGTGTGCCGTGGAGGAGGCGTTTCTACGAAACGCCTATCACGAGCGTGAAAATGCGGAGCATTTCTGCGAGTGACCCATCTCAACGGTATTTTAGATAACTCATTATGGTTCTCTTTAATTTAACACTGACTAGCGTATCAGTATTAAATCTTTTTAATAAATACATTGAAGTTCTTTCTCGCTTTCGCTTGAAGAACGACTTGTTTTCTATATTCACACTTCGTTTTCAACTCGTGTTCATCAAGAAAACAATGTCTCGATGTTGTTTCATATCTAGCTGTATATCTCCTAATGATTAAATCACTAAAAGCTATACTTGCATAAATATTTGTTCGGTATGCAGTTTTCAAGGTACATTTGACTGACTTTTTCAATCAGTCATTTGATACAACTAATTGGGATTGATTACATCAAATCACTAATTGAAGGCTTTAGTCCTTTTTGAAAAGCTATTCTGCTATTCCAAGCTTTAATTCTTTTTAGTTACTTTCGCTCGAAAAAGATTAGGAAGTTCTTTTTCGCTTCGCTCAAAGAACGACTTGTTTTTCTAAACTCGCTCTGCGTCTTCGACTTGAGCTCGATAAGAAAACAATGTCTGGCAGCCACCTACTCTCCCACACCGTCTCCAGTGCAGTACCATCGGCCGCCCAGGCCTTAACCTTCGTGTTCGGGATGAGAACGGGTGTGACCCCTAGACGCATCGCCACCAGACATATTTTGGTACTTCATCTCGCAACTTTCGATCCAAACTAGCTCGAACTCACTTCGTTCGTCCTCGCTAGAGTTTGGCTCGAGCTTTGTATCTTCGCTCTCGAAAAATGTTTGAAAGCAAGCTTTCACATTTTCTCTCGCTCAGCTACTAAAGTTGCTCGCTTGATACCCTAAACAGTAAGACAATCCCTACTTCTTCTTCCTTAGAAAGGAGGTGATCCAGCCGCACCTTCCGATACGGCTACCTTGTTACGACTTCACCCCAGTCACCAGACCTGCCTCGGCAGCTCCCTCCCTGCGGTTAGGCCACTGACTTCGGGCATTTCCGACTCCCATGGTGTGACGGGCGGTGTGTACAAGACCCGGGGACGTATTCACCGCGACATTCTGATTCGCGATTACTAGCGATTCCAGCTTCATGTAGTCGAGTTGCAGACTACAATCCGAACTGAGGCAGCTCTTTCTGGGATTCGCTCCGGCTCACGCCTTCGCTTCCCTCTGTAACTGCCATTGTAGCACGTGTGTAGCCCCGGTCATAAGGAGCATGATGATTTGACGTCATCCCCGCCTTCCTCCGAGTTATCCTCGGCAGTCTTTCCAGAGTGCCCGCCTAACCGCTGGCTACTGAAAAACAGGGGTTGCGCTCGTTGCGGGACTTAACCCAACATCTCACGACACGAGCTGACGACAACCATGCACCACCTGTCTCTCCCTGTCCCGAAGGACTACAGACATTACTCCGTATTCAGGAGGATCTCAAGACCGGGTGAGGTTCTTCGCGTTGCGTCGAATTAAACCACATGCTCCACCGCTTGTGCGGGTCCCCGTCAATTCCTTTGGGTTTCAGTTCTTGCGAGACGTACTCCCCAGGTGGAATACTTAATGCGTTTGCGGCGGCACCGAAAAGGCTTATGCCTCCCAGCACCTAGTATTCATCGTTTACAGCGTGGACTACCAGGGTATCTAATCCTGTTTTGCTACCCACGCTTTCGAGCCTCAGCGTCAGTTTTTGGTCCAGCAGGCCGCCTTCGCCACCGGTGTTCTTCCTAATATCTAAGCATTTCACCGCTACACTAGGAATTCCGCCTGCCTCTCCCATACTCAAGTTTAACAGTTTTGGGAGCAGTCAGGGTTGAGCCCCTGCTTCCACTCTCAACTTGCCAAACCGCCTGCGCTCCTTTACACCCAGTAAATCCGGATAACGCTTGCCCCCTCGTATTACCGCGGCTGCTGGCACGTAGTTAGCCGGGGCTTCTAGTCAGGTACCGTCATCATCTTCCCTGCTGATAGAGGCTTTACATACCGAAATACTTCTTCACTCACGCGGCGTCGCTGCATCAGAGTTCCCTCCATTGTGCAATATCCCCCACTGCTGCCTCCCGTAGGAGTTTGGGCCGTGTCTCAGTCCCAATGTGGCCGTCCGACCTCTCAGTCCGGCTACCGATCGTTGCTTTGGTAGGCTTTTACCCTGCCAACTGGCTAATCGGACGCGGGCCCATCCTATACCTGATTGCTCATTTCCCAGTCAAACCATACGGTTTTAACCGACTTATGCGGTCTTACCAGCCGTTTCCAGCTGCTATCCCCCTGTATAGGGCAGGTTGCCCACGCGTTACTCACCCGTCCGCCACTAAGAATTACAGCCTTCCATCCGAAAACTTCCGTCTGTAATCTCCGTTCGACTTGCATGTGTTAGGCACGCCGCCAGCGTTCATCCTGAGCCAGGATCAAACTCTCATAAAAATATATTCGGATGTTCTTTCTCGCTTTGCTTCGAAAGAACAACTGATTTTCTAAATTCAAGCTTCGCTTTCATTAAGAAAAATCAAGTTTGGCCTTCGTCAGAACAAGCTGACATTCATCATCTCTTGCTTATTCCGTTATTGACCGGCTAAAAGTCAATAATTTTTACTGTTTTTTAAAGGTGTACAAGTATTACTACTTATACGCGTTCGTTTGAATTTTTCAAGATTGTCTCACTATTTAGTTATCAGGTTCTTTGCCTTACAATCCGCTTATTTACTATATTTCTACAGTTTTTATTAAGTGGTCT
>BNJT01000933.1_pt1 | contig 153306 bp, 179 predicted proteins | sample 8540491 | NCBI WGS metagenome assembly BNJT01 (sample SAMD00202455, study PRJDB9452) | human saliva metagenome | host: Homo sapiens
CGAAGTGTCCTGAATGGTATTAATTGAAACATGTGTCCCATGTGGGTTTGCCGAGTGACGTTGGGTTGTGGAATCACCACTATAGGGCTCACGTGTCAGGCTTGCTGCTGAAGGAGTTTTTTCGGGCCGGTACTCATACCATTTCGACTCCCGATTGTGGATCATACTTACTTAATTCCATATTTGTGTTCTATTTTGTTTCGTTCTTCATTAAAACACTGCTTTGAAAAGGTACGAACTTTTAGCGTAAAAGGCTATCTTTGCAACAATAATTACAGCCGATTGACTGTGTTTTAATGGCCTTGTTGAATGGATGAATTGTTTTGTTTAAAAGTATTGCTGTGCATACAAAACAAGAAAAGCTCAACAGCCTTCAACTAGGTTGCTTGAGCGATTCAAGACCGTTTTAAAGGCAAAGGAAGTGTCCCTGGGATAGAAAGCAAGACAACAGAATCTTGCGTCCCAGCTACAGTCGAAAAAGACTTTATGAGGTGTGCGATGCCTTGCTCAATCATGACGTTCAAGATACGATGAAAAAGAGTTGGAGATGTCCATGGAGCACGTGGTTTCTGCTAGCAATGGGCGGTGAAGGCAGGCGACTTTGAGCATTGCCGCGTCTCTTGCAATCAACAGGCCGATAAACTGATGTTTCGCCATCCGTTTATCAACTGGAGAAAGAGAACCCGGTGATTGGTCGGTGAGCAGCGGATATGGCAGTCAACGCGAGAAAGGACAAGGTTGTTTTATAGATCGGAAGATCACGGCTTTCTGCGACCATCCCGAGACGGCGAGCGGAGGTAGAGATGACTTGGGAACAGGTCCAGAGCAGAAAGAGAAGGGAGGCAACAAGACCGTTTTGAGGCGGTGTGCCCATCTCGCAACCTTCCATGATTAAGGCTTATCGCATTCAGACCAGAGGCCCGCAACGTTGGATTCGGGCTGGCGCCGTCGAAGAAGTTTGGGATAAGGTGCGCGAAGGGTGGGCGAGGTGGAATGTGAATTGAAGCATCATGATGCCGAAAAAGCACGCATGAACTGGGCGATTTTCTCTTTAGCGTCGTCAATGCGGCACGGCTATAAACTTAATCCTGATAGCAGCGCTTGTTCTTTCAGCCAGGGAGTTTATTCAAAGGTTCAGTTATATAGAACGCGCTTTAATGGAGCTGCTATAATCCTTTACTGACGACGAGATGGAAATGGATCAGTGTATGGAATGAAGCAAAACAAAATGAGAATTAAATAGTATGAAACATCTTATGAAACCAAACAATTCTGGGGCTGGGTCTCTTTTCTCTCTGACTGCTTTGCAACCATCCAGAGAGCGCGGTCGGCGGCGAGACGTTGATTCCATGTCAACTGAATTTGGACAAGACTCAACCGTGTATGGTGTTTGCGGCGAAAGTACCGCTATGCATACGCGAGATTAATCAGATGATGGCGATACCTGATCGGAATGTTTATTGAGGATGATGAGAGGCGGAACCCATCGTGAAAAGGCGGATTGCTGCGGGCGACCGAATGGCCGTCGTGAGCACATGAGCAGATGGTGAACTCGTGGCCGATAATATAATAAACCTTACGGCATTGCTCGGACGATGGACGAAATGACGAGTAAAATTTCGAGATTCAGGAGGGGTGGCGTTGTGCTATCTAAGGTGCCAGGCGAGAGACCAATCCGTATGGACGTCGTGGAAGATATTCAATGGCCACTTAGTGCTGAATAAAGATACTTTCAAAGATCAACAATTTGGGTGCTGACTCATTGTATTTTAGAGTGTATAGCGGTATATTCACTTGCAAACGTCGGCAATAATTTGGAGCGTTTAGAATCCATATCTTAGGTTGTGTGCAGTCGGCTCTGCCCACTCGCGTCATTTTGCCTCGTCTCTCAAGTGGTAGAGATGCACAGGGCAAAGATGTTTATGATGAATTGTGGCGAGGCACAAATTACAGCCAATTGCGGTTTGTCGCGTGAAAACTGGCCCCTACTAAGATTCAGGGCGGTCTTTATTTCTACTCATCTTCATGAGCCATTGTTTCGGGCTTGCCGGGCATGATTTTCGACTTTCGGCATGCTGGGACGCACCAGCCGTTGCACTCATTGCGCCTCAGGGAGTTTGGGAAGATATGCTCAACGGCACCAAATAGAACTGTTCTGTAGCCATGGCGGGATATAAGAGAGTGATATTTCATGCGGATTCGACGACGACCAACAGGCTGTTATCTACGAAGACCGTAGCTTGACGGATGGAGTCGATACCGCTCGATCATCGTGTTCCTTGCTGCGGTTTCCTTTTCGCGAGAAAACGGCTCGCCGTATCTTGCGCGACGCGATTGATTGTTACGAGATGCCGATTTCACAAAGTCAGCAATATCAAGTTGAGCTGAGTTGGGTGACAGATGACGGTGAGTGGTTTAACAGGCGCTGCTTACCACGCCGGGCACGCGCGCGCGAGTTACGCCCTATTGGCGACACGCGCTACCTGCAAAAGCAGCTGAGCGCATTCAGCAAATTGAATTTGCTCTGTCCGGGCGCACATATACAGACGCGTTTGCTGATCGGCCAAACTCTGTGTCACAGTACGGCTCGTCAGGCCGCAACTATTGCCAAGGATGCTCATGCGGGTAAATTGTTTGTTGGGCCGTACAGTACCCGCCATGATAAGGAAGAATTGCTCTTGGAAGAGCAAAGGAGGTGTGTTCCCCAACTCTTGTTATCGAATATGAAGGGATGGTTATTGACGTGTAATTTGTCAATTTTCGCTCTAATTTAACACTTCTTTTGCTTGAAATAGAACGAATCAAAGCCGAAAGCAGCTCTTTTGTAATCTGTTTTCGGCGCACGTATCACTTTTTCCCCTTATTTGTTGTAAAAGCGGTCTTTTACAGATTATGACCTTTTGCAACCTCAAAGCTATGCTTTTGGCTTCTAAAAGCCCTTTTACATGCTAAAAACATAACTATGCCGATATTTGACGAGCGATGGTTCCAGTGTTTTGTTTAACGGTGATAATCAGCAGATAAATTAAGTATTGAAAATACGGCGTTTTCGACCAACTTTCTTTTGTTCGTAAAAAGCACGACTTTTTCAGCCGTTTGTCAAATATTTTGCTAATGAATAATAGCGATAGTTTTCCTCACGTTAGATTGATATTTGATAGGAAAAACGTGTTAAATAATCGTAATAACACAATAGGTTGACTTCATGTTAAAATATATCAACTACTAATTTATATCTTTGCCATATAAGTAATGATAAGATTAGCATGATAAATCGCCTTTTCTCAATGCGTTGTGCTGCTGGTTTTTGCTCGGTATGCCAGTTGGGACTTGGAGCGAACGCTGTCGGAGTGCCTTCTGAGCAAGTGCGACAACCCGAGATTGAAATATCGGTGAAGGGGAACGTACGTATTTTAGATGCAGTAGGGCAAAGAGTTATATATTTACAATGTGATGGGTGTCACCTTGGTGAAGACGTATGTGATCGATAGTTCAAGATAAGCGTGTTGACGACTTGGCTTTGAGCAAAGTTGTTATATTGTAAAGGTCGGTGCATTTGCCCGTAAGATTTGTAAAGATAGTCCTAATATTTTGAGACAATACTCTTTTTATTTCTGTTTTATTATGTTCACGTACTTTTACAGGCGGCCGGTGAGGTGCGAAGAATCGTCAATGTCGGTTTGACGTTGGAGGCTTGCTCTAACTTTAAGGAAGCGCGCATACGCAGTTGGATGCCAAAGAAATCAAGGCAGAACTAACCCAGAAATTAGGTGCGTGAGCACTGACTCCTCGACACCTGATCACTGTATTGCCCGCAGCTATTGTCTGCGTGAAGCAGCTTCCTATGGCTCGATCGCCAGAGGTTTTGACGACAGAGCGGACTCACTGATAAGCTATATAAAGATGTAGAGGAAATCGGTTTCAGCAGAAAGAAGTTCCGCTACGCGCATTTGCAGGAAGATCTGCGGCGCTTTCATGAATTGGATTTCGAGAACAGGGCTGCAATCAATCATGCGGCAGCCCGGTTGGAATATAACTTGACAAAAGGCGTCAGATATGCCATGGTCAACGTTTCGGCTGTCAATCCTCGTATGTGTTGAGATAGGATTAGATTTGCTGGATGATGATTCTACACATCTTATAGGATGTTGTATGATGTGCATACGGATAGGTTTTGATAAAGCATTTTTACAAACTGATGCTCAATAGAAATCCAGGCATGACAGTGTAGCTTTATTCCTAAAAGAGATTCAGCCGAGCGGACCACTTTACATTCGTTTGAAAAAAGAACTGGCAACGCTACCGCATTCTTCTCAGGAACGAATAAGAATACTTTGCAATATGGAGCGTTGTCGGTGGCGGCAGAGATGACTTTTCCTATATGCACGAAGAAGTATGTAATGGTAAATCTGCCTTCTTTCCATCTTGAGGCCGGTGGATGGTGAGCAGCGTCCTAAGCATGCGTATCGTGTGGATCTAAAGAAGACCAAAACGCCGCTTCTGACTAGTATTAGAATCAAAGCGGGATGGATGTAAATCCGCTTTGGATATTACCACGTTCTATCATTAGTGTATGTGTTGAAACATGTGGGTATTACAGATTATTTCTATTCGCGTAATGTGTTAAAGAGAAAGGAGACGGGGCGCGTAATCGCGCCTGAAAATATAACCACTGCCATGTTGACAGTAAGGACTATCTGTTGGCTCAAAAGGGTGGCGAAAGGTATTCTGCTTGGACGTATTATTTTCCGTTTTGATAATAATTTTTCTGTTTTTCTGCATGATACAAGTTCTAAAAGCGTGTTTCAGCAACAAGATCGGGATGTGTCGCATGGCTGTATCAGAAGTGGAAAAATCCTTATGGACTGGCTGTTTTTATGCTGGAAGAAAAGGATACGCATGTTTGATGGATAAATTGGCTTATTCAATGACCGCACAGCGAATAGAATCTGATTTGAATTTACCAAAGGGAAAAGACACGCTTCAAACGAAAATGTTGCTTCGTAGTGTTGGTGTCAAGCCATTAGTTCCTTTATTTATTACCTATTTTACGATTTATCCAGATAAGAATGGTCGGTTGCGACAGTATCCGGATATCTATGGATATGATCAGGTCATCAGTCATCATTTACGAAATTACTTTGAAAATAGACGAAAGACAAACATTGAGCTGCTAGGTACGCAACTACTTATAAAACAGGGATTTGCGTTGTTAGTAGGACTGTATAGCGAACCGCTGTATTGGAAGATCTCGTCATCGTCCTTGATCGTGAAGATGCCAATGATGTGCTGCAAAATACGTTTCTAAAGGCATGGAATAATTTGACAGAAATTTGAAGGTAGGGCCATAGCTTGTTGACATGGTTGTATCGTATCGCCTATAATGAAGGCGCTTGATTTTCTGCATCGTCAGAAGAGATTTGGTGCGACCGGAGATGGGTTTGGATGATTCGGTGGTTGAGCGGCTAACAGCCGATGAATATTTTGATGGCGATGAGACAGGCCCAGCTTCAAGCGGCTGTTGCCGAGTTGCCAGAGGTGCAACGTATGGTGTTCACGATGCGTTACTTTGAAGAAATGAAGATATTGACAGATTAGTCAGATGACAGGACAAGCGAAGGTGCCTTTGAAGGCTAGTTATCATCTTGCCGTAAAAGAAAATAGTGGATTATTTTCACGCGTTGGATTAAACCTTTTAGAGCGTTATTTCGTCTTCACTCTAAAACAGAATAAAATAATGAATCGAGAAGAGAATACAATTCTGAAACACTTTGGTCGCAAGAACAATTTTAATGTTCCGGAAAGATATTTTGAACTATCTGCCAGAGGAAATCTTGGCGAAGTTGGCTGCATGAACCTGCAAAGCCTGTCATCATGCGCCCTGCGCTCGAGTTTCTCTCATGGTAGGTGGTTGAAAGTGGCTATGTTGGTAGGTGTGGTTTCTGTCTCATCTTTATTGGGGATGCATATGTGTCGTCTGATTCTTCTGATGAGCTTGAGGCTGGTGCCTATTCTAATAATACAGCCTATTCTGCAATTGACGAAAATAGCTGCTTACACAATGATGGATAATGATAATATCTATGCTTCATTGATTGATAATAATTAATTTATGCGTAATATAAAATAATAATATTTTATTTATCAGGTTATTGGTGTCTTTTCAGGTATATGCCGAAGGGCCAGAAGCGCAGAAACCCAGGTTTGATCCCGTAAAATTTCAGGTAGCTTTAGGAACAGTTTATCACTTCTGATGCGGAACTTCACAGCGGATGAAGCTGCAAAGTTCTTTCTGTTTACAGAACAATGATGAAGCAACAGCGTGGTTATTTTGAACAATGCGCCGTTATCGTCATATGGATACATCAGATGAAAAGCTTGTCATGAAGCTATTATTAAGAGCGACTTGCTCGATATTCAATTAAAAAGATTCAACAATCTTACCACCAGAAGTTTTTGAAGATACTACCGGCAAGTAAAAGTGTTGCGTATATTGAAGGCCGAGGAGCGTTTTCATCGACGTGCGTTCAAAAAGCATTTGATAAAAATAGTGTTTCATATATCTGACATTATATAATATGTGCGTTATGCTATAACGTTTGGCTTTGATGGCTGGCATATCATGGTTGGCAGATACGGCCTAATGGCGTTTCCGTGCAGCAAAGGTTGCAGGAAGCCTTGAGCCTTTGTGCTGCGCAATGAAATCTCTGTGGTCGGAGCGGGAGCGTACTGACGCAGGGGTTCACGCACGTCATATGGTCGCTCATTTTGACTTTGCGCAGGAAGTAGCGTGATCAGTTGGCCTATCGGCTGAACAGAGTGTTGCCAAAAGATATTGCTGTATATAGGCCGTGAGACGGTAGAGAATGATTTTCATGCTCGCTTTTCAGCGACCAAAACGAACCTATCATTATTATATACATTTGCGAAAAGACCCTTTTCGTCGTAATTATTCTTATGAGTTGCATTTGAACTCGATTTTGAATTGATGAATAAGGCTGCGCTTATTTTGTTGGATATAAAGGATTTTGCGGCATTCTGTAAAAGTAATAGTGACGCAAAGACTACTATTTGCAATGTAATGACCGCGCATTGGGTGAAAGATTCTGACTATAGTTGGTATTTTGAGATAGCTGCCGATCGTTTTTGCCAAACATGGTAAGAGCCGTTGTTGGTACGCTGCTGGATGTTGAGCGCTATCGTGTCTCGCTTGAAATGTTTTTGTGACATTGTGGCTTGGGCAGTCGGTCGGAGGCCGGTGAGAGTGTACCGGGGCATGCTTTATTCTTTGGAAAACTGTAGAATATTAGTATGTGGTTGATCTTGGCCTTCTTGTCGGCGACCTTGTTGGGTTGCTATGATTCGTCAGAAAACATCTCTTAGGGATAATGCTGTAATCCCCATTCTCTTTTTAAATACAATCATCTGTTCTTTCGCCTTTCTGCGCTCATTATTATTTCAGAAGTGTAGAATATTTTGGATGGGAACGTGTTTTTCGTGCAGCAGGTAGGATGGGATGTGCATGAAAGTATATCATTCTGAAAAAGTATCATTGTTCTTTCCAGTTGGGTGTTTGGTTATTTTGCCATAGGAAGCATTTGCCACTGACTATTGTCGGGCCTGTCAACGCTTCACGACCAGTTCTTGTGTTGGTTGGCGCCATGGTGGTGTATGGTGAGCGGTTGAACGGATGGCAATGGTTAGGTGTATTACATGGCTATCATTTCTTTGGGATGCTTGGGAAAAGTGGAAAAGAAGGAAGGTATTGATTTTAAGTATAATCGTTGGATATATTTCTTGTTACTAGCTAGCGGTCTTAGGTGCCGTAAATTGGTTTTGTATAAGTAAGTTTTTGATGGCAGAGTAAAGAGCTGGCGGACTGATTTGACCGAATAGTAGGTACAAGCTGGTGTAATCTTTATCAAATGCTGCTGATGGGGATTGTCTTTGTTCTGTTGTGGTGGCCTGTGCGAAAGCAAAGGGACCCGTTTTCAGTGAAATGGACTATCTCTTTGTTTCTTAGTGCGGCAGATTTTTATATTATTATTGTCTCTTGAGTTTTGCGGGGGCGATGAGTTTCTATCGTATCGATGGTGAGGCGTGGCGGTGTCTATTGTTAGTTTTCTATTCGGAGCATTCCTATTTCATGAGAAGAATCTGAAGGCGAAAGCATTTGATTTAGCATTGGTTCTGTTAGGAATGGTCTTTTCTTTTATAGGTTCTTATAAATAGAACAAAACTGTATGGTCGAAATTATTGAAAACAATTCTTTTGGCAATGGATATATTTCTTGTAACTTTGCGAATAGAATCGTAAAGAAATCAATATGTACAAAATATCTTTAAAGGGGCTTGGGGTTGCATTAATTACGCCATTTACAGTAGAGGGGAGAGGTAGACTACAAGGTCTTAATCAGATTAGTAGACTATCAGATGATTAATGGTGCTAACTTTTATGTATATTGGCAACAACAGGTGAAACACCTTGTTTAACCCGTGAAGAAAAAGATAAGATTACTGAAGTCGTTAAGCAGGTGAATGCTGGTCGTGTCAGAATATTGAAATATTGCGGTGGTAATAATACGACAGCTGTTGTGGATGAAATCCATAATACTGATTGGAGCGGTATCGATGGCATTCTTAGTATCTGTCCATATTATAACAAACCTTCTCAAGAAGGACTTTATCAGCACTTTAAGCTGATAGTGGAGCTAGTCCGCAGCTATGTGTGCTCTATAACGTACGCGGAAGAACAGGAATTAACATGAAACCGTCAACAACCATAAGGTTGGCTCGTGATTTTAATAATATTATAGCAATCAAAGAGGCGAGCGGTAACTTGGAGCAGGTAGATGAAATCATCAAAGAATAAACCCGATAATTTTGATGTAATCAGTGGTGATGACGCTGACATTCTCTATGATTGCCAGGTAGAGTAGCAGGAGTTATATCTGTTATTGGTAATGCTTTGCCCAAGAATTTTCCTGGATGATTCGTTTTGGAATTCAATGAGAGTACAGAGCGGCACGGAAAATACACCACATGTTTACCGAACTTTATAGCTTGTTATTTGTTGACGGTAACCTCTGAGGTGTTAAGCGTTGCTGAATGATATGGGCATGATAGAGATATACTAGATTGCCTCTTGTTCCAACAACTACTAAAAACAGAAACAAAAGATGGCTGAAATTATAAAAAGATCGAGAATTTGAGTCTTTTGTATATCAGCTGACATGACTAACGAGTTATAGTGATTCGTCTGGAAAGGCATTTGATAAACACTGATTTTCCTGCAATAGATTCATTCATCTGCTTTCGAATCATATTTATATCATCATGATTTGCGTAAAGATGCATTAATTTGAGTCGTGGCAGCTTCTACTGTGCTGTCATAGCCCGATATAACGCCTGCATCTTTGAGTTGATAGCCTGTGTTGTATCTTCCCATTTCGACTTGTCCGGAAATACATTGGCTGATGTGACAACACTAACACCTCGCTCTGTGGCTTCGCGTAGCAACCCTAATGAGCCAAGGTTGCTGCGGCGCATTCCGCTACCATAGCTATCTAATATAATTCCTTTGAGTTCAGGAGCGTCAATTAAATGCCGAACAACATTTTCTTGAATCCCGGGAATAAAAGAACACAATAATGTTGGGATTCAAATCAAAATGAGGAGTCATAGATTTGGTGAAGTTTGGCTTTAGGATGTGATGAGAATTGAATGTGAAATTGATACCAGCTTCACATAGATGTGGATAATTAAACGTATCGAAAGCATTGAATTCATCAGCATTCTGCTTCGTTGCGCGATTTCCTCGCAACACTTTACCACTAAAATAGATACATACTTCTGGAATGACTGCCCTTCCTCTATCATCAGTGAGTGAGGCAAGTTCTATACTGGTAACAAATTTTCTTCCATCTGTTCTTAATTGCCCGATTGGTAGTTGGCTACCGGTAAGGATTACTGGTTTTGGTCAGATTTTCGAGCATGAACGAAAGGACAGAAGCAGTGTGAGCTATAGTGTCCGTGCCGTGGAGAATAACGAAGCTCTGTAGTAGGTTTGATAATTCTCATGAATAATCTTAACCAACTGGCCCAAGCAGCCGGACTCGATATCCGCTGGAATCAATGGGCTGTTCAAATTGATATATACAATAGTGGCTTTTGATATATTTCATCTCAGGAACATTGTCTCTTAAATGTTTAAAATCCAATGGTTCCTAAAGTGCCAGTTAATAGGTTGCGTCCCATGCCGATAGTACCACCCGTATAAATTAATAATACTTTATTCTCCTTGCGCCATATGTAGTTATAGATTGAATAGATAGATTTGAATGCAAATTTAAATTAATTTCTATTTCAAACCAAATGTTATACTTATTTACTGTAAAAATATTTATACGCAGGACGTTGGCGTAGCTCTGTTTTAATGTATTCCAACTCTTTTGTGTTAGAATAAATTAGTAATAAAACTAAAGTTTTCACATCCCTTAAAAACACTAGCTTTTCTCATTTTCCGTTGCCTTTCGTCCCCCATATCCATTGGGTTTTAACACATGTCTAATAGAACAATAGTCCGTTAAAATTTTGTGGTTTGCAGATCTTTCGTTTCTAAAAGCCAACAGAAATTGTGGTAGAAAGAAAACATGATAAGTCTCTGAAAAAGAGATAGATTAGGTAACAATATATAATATATCAAAATCGGCTATCTCATTGATTTTCAGTAACTTTATAGATGTAAAAAGACAATAAAGTTTATGCTGATAACCAACTTGATTAGCCGATATATGAGGCTCTGCAAAGCAGCATTTAGTGCTGAAGATGGAGCAAAGTTAAACAAAAAGTATTCAAACAAACGTCATGGAAATGCTTTTTCTTTTTGGTGGTCATCCCAAGGAAATGCACTTCACGCAGATGGGACGCTATGGCAAAGCGTGGCGAACAATGCTATCGGCAGACGGCAGAGCGCAGCGTGAACTGGCTCGAGATGAACATGCGGCTGAGTGCTTTCGCCTTCAAGCAGGGGTAAGGGTCGCAATGCCATCGTTATTGATCCAAGCTTCATTAAAGAAGGCTGGGAAGCATACCCCCATACGTGGGTACGTTTCTGGTCGGGCTGTGCAGGTGCGGTAAAGCACGGTCTTGAGATCCTCGGCATCGGCGTGATAGACGTGGACCTGCATGGAGTGTATGATGCTCAAGGCTGTGCAGACCACGTTGGAAAAAGGCGAGGAGAAAAAGAGATGAGCCTATACGACTGGTATGCTCAAAGTATTGGAGGACGACAAGGTAACCTTACAGCGTATTTGCAAGGTTCTTGTCGCCGACTCAGCCTTCTCCAAAAGGCCTTTCATCGACAAGGTAATGAAGATGGGATTCCATGTCGTGAGCCGTTTGCGTCATGACGCAGCCTTGTTCTCCCACATGGGACGGGGAACCCACGGAAAGCCCGGCCGTCCCCGTGTCAAAGGTGACAAGATTGACGTGAGGGACATCGACATATCCAAAGTCGAAATGAGCTTGAGCTAGGAGACCGCAGGCAAGAGCCTATGCGCTCACAGGGCATGGTGCAAGTCCTTGCATAGGGTCGTGTCGCTTGTCATCCACGAGTTACCTAATGGCGCCCGGCACTTGTATTTCGCTACGGATGAGACATGGAGCGGACGCGACGTGGTGGAGTACTATGCCACACGTTTCCAAGAGGAGTTCTGCTTTCGCGACGCAAAGCAGTTCCTCGGTCTTACAGATTGTCAGGCACGCGACAAGAGAAAAACTTGAATTTGCTTTTCAACTCTTCATTCACGGCACAGGGCCAAAATCATGTGCTTTGCACGTCCATCGGTCGACTTAAAAGCGCAGATGGTCAATGCCCACTATGCACAACGAATTATTGACGTGTTCGAGAAGAAACCGAACACGCCATTAAATAAAGAAAGGATAAATGAGATATTTAGTTTCGATGCTGACGCAGCATGATATTTAACGAGCTATTGTTCTATTAGACATGTGTTAAAAAGTCAATGATATGGGGGACGACAAGCAAGGGAAATGAGAAAAGTTAGTGTTTTAAGGGGTGGGAAACTTTAGTTACATTATGCTCATAAAACCTCTACGTGGTGCTGAGCCTTAGAAGGAACATGTCGTCATTGTGGACATACTATGAGTTACCCTGAGTTGAGAGATGCCAAATACAAACAATGCCATTGAATCACTCAATGCAGATTTAAAGACAAAAATTGAACCTACACAAGGGGATCTGCATGGAAAGAAGAAGATCTTTCATTCAAGACTTTATAAGCATATTTTTGTCACATAAAGAGAATGACTCTCAAAATAAAGCACATTTTGCATCAGTATAAGCCCCAAAAAGATATTACGAATATGAGATAAAGACATACACTCCTTGCCCATGGCGCATTTGAGGACTTTGCGCTATATATTTCTCTCTCAAACTTGTGTTTTTATTCACCGTTTAGTTTAAAGAATCAGCAGTTTGTAGATGTTTTGGGCAAGAGCGTAAGGCTAAGGAATGTCGTGTCATCAATGCCTTAGGTGGGTTGAATTTAGACTTTCAATGAAAGCGATACAATAAAAACAGAATCAGACAATTTTTGATTGCAAGATTGCCTCGTTGTATTCGGTAAAAGAAAGATAAAAGAAAGATAAGTTAATTTGTCGTTTATGATGAAAACCTTTGAATACCCTTTGTAAGTCTACGTCAATAAAGAGTTTGCAGTATTTACAAAAATGTGAAGGATGGATACCTGAAAGCATCAAAAACAAGTAAACAAAAACAATAAAGAAATAAAATATGAGAAAAATGTTTGAAGATTCATAGATGGTTGGCACATCTCTTGGCGTTTATGTCTATCGTGTTTTACCAGACTTGTTTTGCTGTTTAGAAATGAAATCGCATCCGCTTTTGAACAAATCCAAAGCAGATGCCTTTCTTGTGGAGCATCAAACAGTTGCACCTTTGGCTGTTTATGATACCGGAAAACCGTGCGGAGGTCTGTCAGTTGGTCGAGTGATTAGCTGGCTGTATCGGCTCATGTGTATGACGCTTGTACTGCTGGCAGGGGCTGTCATTTGGTGGCCCAAGAGCAAGAAGGGCACTGAAGAACCGTCTGACAGTAAGGGTACCAACAAAAAGCTTCCGCTGATTTGTTTATGACACGTATGTGTCATTAGAGGCATCTATACGCTTGTGTTCCCTGTGTCTCATGGAATTTGTGGGTCTTGTATTCTCATTCAAATCAAAAACGCTACACATGGGCAAATGGGATGGATGAGCTTTCGAAAATTCTTTATGTGCTTGCGGCATTCATTAGCGGCTTTCTTCCTGTCAGCGGTTATTATCTGTGGTGGAAGAGAAAGTTTGGAAAGAAAGGAAAAGCAGAAGGATAGAGGGATAGGACTATAAAAAGAACAGAAGTTTCGCAAGTTGATGTTTGTTCACTTGCGAAACTTCTGTGTATAAATCTATTCTATTCCCTTAGGTTCACTTTGGCTGGGAACACGCGCGAGGGTCGCCGAAGAGTGCTGTCGACTCCACCATCGTACCTACATTTGGGGATATCTCATCGTGGAAAACAGTCTTCCCGTTATACGTTATGTTTCTATGGGACGCGAGAAATCCACTTCGTCGATATAGAGACAGAAGCTGCCTCCGACCTTACCTTTTTCCCGCTTTGGTTTTCTACGATAGCGGTTTTCCGTCGGTTGTACGTCAAAAGAACAGGCTACTCCCTTTTCCGGGCTGTAGGTTTTGAAAGCCGAGATAATACACTCCGGCAGCATAGCTATCTTTGTCATCGAGGTCGTAATAGCGGTAAGTCACCCGCTTAGGATAGTGTCTTCGGGTATAATTTTAGCAACCAAGGAGTCACTTTAGTATAGTCTATTCCGTGTCCTTGCCCGGCCTGTAAATTTACCTCGTGTCAGTGAAATCTTCGGGCCACTGTTCGATGTACTTTCATCTCGAGCCTCCAGATGCCTGTATAATCGGCACGTCCATACTGATAGTCTTTTTCGCCCACTTCCATTCTGAAGGCTGTATTGCGGAGATTCTGTGCCTCTCCGTTTTAATTTCTCTGCGGCTGCCATCGGGCCTATCGCCGGCGAAATAGTCAGGCATGAAGAGCCCGAGGCGTTGACTTCCGTAGCCACCTTCAGAGATTCCGGTGAGGTATATCCTGTCGGGATTTACTTGTCCGCTGAGTATGGCCGCCTGTATGGCCTGTTTGAAAGCTCACGCTTGGGCAGGAAATACCATCGTCCCTTGCGGTCGTCAGGCATACGGGGCACCATGTAGGCCTGAGGTTGTCCCTCTTTAAACACGTACTGTGTGAGGCGGAAGTTGGTTTCAAACTCCTCCGTGTTAATAAAACTTTCCCAAGGACCGGGCGCATCGGCATATAAACCGCCGCCATGGAGATGGATAATCAGCGGATAACCTTCCGGCAGGGACGGTCGCCTCTTGTAAAGAGGCGAACCTTCATACGTTCCTTTTCGGGGATATCCCATACCGTTTGTTTGTACATTGCGTTAATTCCGCAAAGTCGAAACAAGTGTCCAACCCTCGTGTGCCTGTTTCCAAAGTTTCCAGATACGAAGGTTGCTGCGTGTGGATGTCAGCCGGATTAATTTCTTCACGATACATTCCAGCTGATGGGGCTGTGGGTTTCGTAGTATCGAATATGCCCGATAATAGCTGATGATTTCGCTATCCGTTGCCGGAATAATCGGAGTATCCTCCTGCTCGGACTGCTTGCAGGAAGCGCCGAGCAAGAGGATACTACAGAGAAAATACGTAGTAAAATCGAATACTATATTTATATCTCATATGAAGCTTAATATCAAGGATTATCAGTAGCTTCTTTAAAGTATTTCTGTCAGCTTCTTCCCATCCCCATGCTTTTGATATAAGCATTGATGGTGCCTTTGGGCACAATGAAGTGGAGGAATACGCTGCCGTCGGCATTATCAAATGTTATGTCCGAGAAAGCATCGTAGGGTGTTGTCGCTTTTTAGGGGAGGTGTAGTGCCTTTGAAGATAATTTCTTTCAATGCCTTGTATCGTAGAGGAATGCGCCGGCCTTTATTTCTTTTACAGATGCAGGAATCACAACTAGTTTTTACAACTCATCAGGCAGTAGCTTAGAATATCATCTGTGACTTTCTCTGGGAAAGTGAACTCCTCTAGTCCTGCACCTTGGAACGCACCATGTAGCAATGGTTAGTATTGATGAAGGTAATGTGATTTTGCGCATTTTAGGCAGGCTGGTAAAGCCTTCTGCTTGGATGTTTTCCAACGAATTGCCGGGGAATACAGCCTCTTCAAAGTTGCTCTGCATGTAATTGAACCATGGCCAAGCGCCGGCAATACTCTGTGGGTTGGCAGGTGCAATGAGTTTTTGATATTTCTGAAGTCTTTCAGTCCGGTATCTCATCGGATAGTTCCAGCGTGCAGCGCCACTGATATCAAGCACTTCCAGTGTTTTTATGCGTTTCAGTGTGTCGATGTCTTCGTCGTTGATGTTGCCGCTCTTGATGGTAAGATAGCGTAGCTCTTTCCACGTTGCTGCTCTTCAGTACCCCGGTCAGGTTTACCGGCTTCCAGACTCTGCATGAATTCTCCGGGGGCAAGCGCGTTGATACCAGCTCTCGTCAATGAGGCATCATTTGAACTGGATATTTCCCCAAATCGCCGCTTGCTCCGCGATGGTTTGTGAACTGGCTTCACGTAATGACCATCCGCAGTACAGTGCTACTATACACCGCAGGCTTTTACAGACAGCGTCATGCCTGCATGGTATACCATTCCGTAAAAGGCAGGATTGCATATCTTTTCAACCGTGACGGGAGGCATACTGCGCAAAATGACATTACGCTCATTTTCCCGTCTGTAAGCCACTCGTTCTTAGCTTTACCTTCTTCTAAAAAGGGCTTCACTGTTTTCACGGCTTCAAAGTCCGTGTATCGTGTCACGTAGACAGCCCCATTAGTTCGTCGGCCGTCCAGCATGTCGAAAGCAATGTCCCAATCCTTTTGTTCCGCCACTTCTGCTGTTTTCTCATCTACCATTTGATTTTTGGCAAACGAGAAATAAGCAAAGCCGGTTTTTAGTCATTTTCAACTCTGTGTTGACTGTGCCTTGTGGGCGAGCTGATGGAGTGGGGGCTTCGTCATGCTGAACATGCCGTGAAAACAAGATACTGCAGAGCAAAGCACCTGCAATGCTTGATGATTTTACAAAGGTTTTCATCATGTGTAATGTTTTGAATAATGTGAATAATTTAGAATATTTTTATTTTACGGCACTAAAATTAGAATTTTGCTATCATTGTCACAATACCTAAAAATGGTATTGAGAAGTATTGGTATGTATGATGAGTTTTATAGAGATAAAGTAGCTTTATATTATAAGATGTATGAGGTTGTCTTGTCAGTTTAAAGATTTTATCTTTTGAAAGATAATGGAGTATGATAATTTTTGTATCTTTTGCAAAAGACAAAGGGTATCGTATGAAACAAACAAAATAGTTGCTTCGATTAGTGACCGCAGATGTGATCAGAGTTTATTCGTAAATTATTCTTTTGCGGAATGAATGTAGTAAGAATAAATACTGCTCATGCCTCGCCTGATGGTATCAGGCAGATTGTAACTAAACGTTGAGCAGTGTCTCCGCATATTGGTATCATGATTGATACAAAGGGACCAGAGGTGAGGACTACAGGGTGGCTGCACCTATACATTATTCTATAGGAGATGTTGTAAAGATATTCGGCCGTCCCGAGGTGGAAACTTCACACGGCATTATCAATGTCTCTTATGTAGATATCTGTAAGGATGTAAAAGTGGGTGACCATCTGCTCTTTTGATGATGGAGAACTGGATATAGTGGTCATGGAGAATATGAAGGCCCCATGCTAGTTGTTAAAGTGAAGAACGAGGGGCGTTCTTGGGCGCATAAAAAGCGTGAATATTCCAGGAGAACATATTGATCTTCCGTCACTTACAGAGAAAGATAAGATGAATATTCTGCTGGGGATAGAATTGGATGTAGATTTTGTTGCTCACTCTGTTTAAGAAGCGCAGCGGATATAAAAGCTGTTCAGGATATATTGGATGCCCATGGAAGTGATATTAAAATCATAGCAAAGGTGGAGAACCAAGAAGGCGTGAGACAATATAGACGAGATTATTGAGGCTTTTGCTATGGTATTATGATTGCGCGTGGTGATTTAGGTATTGAAGTGCCTATAGAGAAAAATCCCTGGCATTCAACGTCAGATTATCCGAAATGTGTAGTGAAGAACGGCCAGTCATCGTGGCAACGCAAATGCTGCACACACAATGATAAAATAATCCACGGCCTCACTCGTGCAGAGGTGACTCGATATTGCCAATGCTATTTATTACCGTACCGACGCATTGATGTTGAGTGGTGAGACCGCAAGTGGAAAATATCCATTGGAGGCTGTACAGACGATGGCTCGGATAGCAGAAGAGGCTGAGAAGGATAAGGCGCAGGAGAATGATATTGTCATCCCGATGTCGCCGGACTGCAATCAGCAGGGAGTTTTAGCTCATGCGGCCATTGAGGCAACGCAGAAAAATGGGTGTAGCAGGTATTATTACAGATAGTGAAACAGGACAGACGGCCCGTAATTGAGCGGCCTTCCGCGGGCCGGTTCCTGTTTTGGCCATTTGTTATAAGGAGAAAACTCAACGTTGGCTGAATTTAAAGTTATGGTGTAATTCCTATTTATCAGGAGCATGTATCGTCAGAGTATATGTTTTTTGCTGCATTGCGCATGTTACGACAGAAAGGCTATATAGAACTGTCTGACAAGATTGCCTATTTGAGCGGTAGCTTTGGGGGAAGGTGAGGTACGACTTTTTAGAGATAAATAAGGTGAAAAAAGTCTTTTGAGCGTCGTTATCAGTTCCATTTGCCAGATGAAAGAGTATGAAATAATATAGAGGTACATCTTATTTTATTATGGTTAAAATAAAGACAACCGGTATTCTAACATCGGAGGAGACGCTCCCGGTATGAATGCCGCTATTAGAGCCGTTACACGTGCGGGGATTTATAATGGCTTATATATAGGCTATATCGTGGCTATGATGGATTAGTCAATAATGAAATCAAAACTTTTACGACAGAAAATGTCAGCGGAATTATTGGTACCGGTGGTCGCGAGTATTAAAGACGGCACGCAGTAAAGAGTTTATGACGCCTGAAGGGCAGCAGAGGCTTTTGAAAATATTCAGAAACAAGAAATCGATGCATTGGTCGTGATAGGTGGTAACGGCTCGTGACCGGTGCGCTATGGAGTTTGCCCGTGAGTATGATATTTGTTGTGTCGGATTACCGGGAACAATAGATAACGATCTTTATGGCTGCAGATAACACCATAGGCTATGACACAACGATGAATACCATCATGGAATGTGTAGACTCGCATTCGTGACACGGCACAGAGTCATAGAGCGTATCTGTAGAAGTAATGGGGGCGGATGCTGGATTTCTTGCTCAGAACTCAGCTATCGCATCGAGGCATGAGGCTGCGATTATCCCAGAAGACAATGCGGATGTAGACCAGTTGGCTCAGCTGTGGAACGTGGAATCCGTAAAAGTAAGAAGGAGTTGTATCGTGATTGTTAGTGAGAGTCCTCAATGTGGTGCTCTTTATTATGCTGATCGTGTGAAGAAAGAGTTTTCCCTGAATATGACGTACGCGTATCTCTATATTGGGGCATCTGCAGCGTGGTGGCCGTCCGACGGCCCGTGACCGAATCTTAGCCAGCCACAGGTGTTGGCGCAATAGAAGCTATTCTGCAAGGGACAACGCAACATTATGGTAGGTGTGAGAAACAATGAAGTGGTTTATGTACCATTGAGTGAAGCTATTCGTAGTGATAAAGCCTTTTGATGAAAAACTGATAAAAGGTACTTAATGAGTTAAGCATATAGTATTAAAAAGGTATTAAAGTGAGTTAATATTTATCTAAAGAGTTCCGATGTTTTGTGGGATTCGACATTTATATTTACTTTGCTATAGCATATTTTTGAACGTTAACATTTAAATTAATAGCTTATGTCACAAAATTGTCGGGTATATCTCTCAAATTATCGGTCCAGTAATTGATGTTTTATTTTTCATACGGAAGGCCAAGATACAGAGAAGGTATTGCCAAAAATTTACGAAGCTTTAAAAGTAAAACGACCAGATGGCAGTGAACTTGTCATTGAGGTACAACAACATATAGGTGAAGATACGGTTCGTTGTGTGGCCATGGATAATACGGATGGTCTGCAAAGAGGTCTGGAAGTTATGACAACGGGTAGCCCTTATCACCATGCCTGCCGGCGAGCAAATCAAGGGACGCATGATGAACGTCATTGGTAAGCCTATTGACGGCATGGAAGAATTGGACATGAAGGGGCGTACCCCATTCACCGTGAAGCACCGACATTTGACCAGCTTTCACACATAAAGAAATGTTGGCACCGGAATCAAGGTTATTGACCTTTTGGAACCTTATATGAAAGGTGGTAAGATTGGTCTGTTTGGCGGCGCAGGTGTAGGAAAAACCGTGTTGATTATGGAGCTGATCAATAATATTGCCAAAGCGACATAACGGCTACTCTGTTTTTGGCGGTGTAGGTGAGCGTACTCGTGAAGGTAACGACTTGTTACGCGATATGTTGGAAAGCGGTGTTATCAAATATGGTGAGGCTTTCAGAAAAGCAATGGAAGAAGGCAAGTGGGACTTGTCACCGTAGATAAAAAGGAATTGGCGGAAAGTCAGGCTACTTTGGTTTATGGCCAGATGAACGAACCGCCAGGAGCTCGTAAAGCTTCAGTAGCATTATCTGGATATGGACCGTTGCGGGAAGAATTCCGCGACCATGGAGGTAAAAATGGTGAGTCGGCAGACATCATGTTCTTTATTGATAATATTTCCGTTTTCACACAGGCAGGTTCAGAGGTTTCTGCCTTGTTGGGACGTATGCCTTCTGCTGTAGGTTATCAGCCAACCCTGGCCAGCGAAATATGGGTGTCAGCGCAAGAACGTATCACTTCCACAAAGAATGGTTCTATTACTTCTGTTCAGGCTGTGTATGTGCCTGCGGATGACTTGACCGACCCTGCCCCCTGCGACAACTTTCTCACACTTGGATGCGACAACTGAACTTTTCTCGTAAGATTGCGGAGTTGGGTATCTATCCCGCAGTAGATCCTCTGGGCGTACTTCTCGAATATTAGATCCACTTTCGATTGTGGGCAAGGCTCATTATGACTGTGCACAGCGTGTAAAGCAAATTGCTGCAGCGCTATAATGAGTTGCAGGATATTGACTGCATCCTTGGTATGGATGAACTTTTCGGACGAAGACAAGTTGACCGTAAACCGTGCACGACGTGTGCAGCGATTCCCTATCAGCCGTTTACCGTTGCTGAACAGTTTACAGGCTTAAAAGGCGTGATGGTATCTATTGAAGATACGATTAAGGGCTTTAATGCAATTCTTGACGGTGAAGTAGATGACCTGCCAGAACAGGCGTTTATCAACGTGGGAACGATTGACGACGTAGAGAAAGCCAAAGTTGCTTGCTGCAGCCAGCGCTTAAGCGTTTATGAAGTTTTATACGAGCCAAACTTTAAAAATAAGCGCTATGATGCAGTTAAAAATCGTATCTCCGGAAAAGATTCTTTTCGATGGAGAAGTTGAGAAGGTCGTGGTTCCGGGGGGCTATGGGAAGTTTGAAATTTTGGACCACCATGCGCCTATCATTTTTCTTCATTGGAAAGGGAGGGTGATTTATAAATCACCCGGAATTGGAGACGCTCAACTTGAAATCTCAGGTGGATTTGTTGAGGTTCAAAAGAATGAAATTCGTTTGTGTGGAATTGTAAAAAGCATTGGGTGGAACGATGGCTGAATTAAGAACTGTGCAGTAGGAAATATCTCAAACAGACTGTAGAAATTGTCTTTGGCCTGTTTTTATTGGAGTTACTTGCTTACCAACTATTCAATGCAGTGCGGTTAACTCCCATTCTTGTTAGTATGTGTTTGCTCGTTGCAGAGATAAGCGACGCATGCTTGTGGCGAAGGATAGGAGATAAGGCAGACGAGACAAAAAGCAACCTTTTTATGGCTGTTTCCGGTTTTAGATTTCTGTTTGCTTTATTACTGCTGTTTATCTATTATTTGGTTTCCGATCATGAAGGGAATGGTTGCCTTTTGTTGGCTTTTCGCTCCTTATTATCTAGCCGTATTGTTGCATCATTCCATGTCCATTTACGTAATAAACATTGACCATAATAAAATAAATGAAATTGATGATAGATGAAACAAATAAGATCCATACTTCTTTTATTGGCTTTTGATGTTACAGCCTTTTGCAATCATGGCTGCGCATCATGGTGCAGAAGGAGGAGAACTGAATTTCGGAAATAGTGTTGAGTCACCTGTCGGATGACTATGAGTGGCATATCGTAACTTATGAAGGTAAGTCTATCAGTATTCCATTGCCGATTATCGTAAGGAGTTCTGCAACGGGGGAGCTGGAGTTTTTGTACAGCAGAGACTCTACCTTCAAATTTCTTCTTTGACGAGTCATCATGGAAAAATTTACGAGAAACTACCTAATGGAAGCATGACACGTCCGCTTGATTTAAAAGTATAACTAAGACCGTTACCCAGATTTGGATCGTTGTTTTTGTACTATTGGGAATCTTTGGTTACTGGTTCTCGTTGGTATAAGAATAAGGATAAGAAAAGTAGTGCGCTTGAGGTTTTGTCAGTGCAATGGAGATGATAGTTATGACGATAAATGATGATGTTATGAAATCGTCAATAGGTGAAGCACTATAAACGCTTTGCCCTATTTGCTCACTGTATTCTTCTTTATTCTGACGAGCTAACCTCATTTGGGCTTTATTCCCATTTTTCCTGGTGGTGCCAATGTGACAGGGAAATATCAATATAACTCTGTTCTTGGCCTTGTGCTCTATGCTGGCTATAAACGTCTTTTGGTAATAAGGAATGTGGAAGGATATATTCTGGGCCACAGTGCCCGTCCTTTTGAAATTCCTCTTCCACTGATGCCTGTAATTGAGCTGTTCGGTGTGTTCACAAAAACCTTTTGCGTTGATGATTCGTCTTTTTCGCCAATATGATGGCGGGGCATGCCCGTTATCTTGAGTTTCCTTGCGTCATCTTCTTAGGATGGTCGATGGGGTGGGCTTTGGCTTGGGACTCAACACCTTTAGTATTATCATGCTTTTTGTTCATGAATTGCTTGGAATTGGTGGCTTTTGTGCAGGCTTACGTCTTTACATTGAGTGCAGTGTTGTGGCTTGGCACAGCAGGAGCATGAAGCGTAAGTGAAGGGAGAATGATAATGAGACACCCTATAGCTTACTTTTTAATAATTGTGAATTTAGCGATTGAATAGAAACAGTAAGATATTAATAACAAATAAACGTAAAATTATGATGATTTCAACTTTCGCTGGCGGCTACAGGTTTGGCTCAGCTGGGCAGTAGTCTTGGTACAGAGTATTTGCAACAATTGGTGCAAGTTTGGGTATTGGTAAGATTGGTAGCAGTGCCATGGATGCAATTGCCCGTCAGCCTGAAGCTTCAGGTAAGATCATGGTTAATATGATTCTGACCTCTACTCATTGAAGGTTGTGCCCTGTTGCCACTGCTGCTTGCGCATTTATCATTAAATAAATATAGAAGACTATTCGAGATGGAGAATTTGCCATCAATATTGACGCCTGATCTTGGGCTTCTTTTTGGATGCTTGTCGCGTTTCTGGTGGTCTTATTCTGTCTGACTCGGTTCGGTTTTCCTGTAATCATTAAGATGGTTGATGAAAAGAAAAGGAATATATAGACGAAAGTTTGAGTAAGGCGCATGAGGCTTCAGGCGACTGGCACATATCAAGCAACAGGAAGGTGAAGCTCTCCTGCAAGAGGCACGAGACAGCAGGCTAAAATAATGAAAGAGGCGGCTGCCGCCGTGATGCCATCGTGGGACAGGCACAGGAAAAGGCACATGAAGAAGGTGCTAGAATATTTCTGAGGCTAAGAAACAGATAGAAATAGAAAAGCAAGAAGTGCTATACGAGAAATCCGTACTCAGTTGGTTGAACTCAGTGTTCAGATAGCCGAAAAAGTCCCTTTCTGAGAAGTTGTCAAACGACAAGGCTCAGATGGATTTGATAGATCGACTGTTGGATGACGTTTTCTCAAAGCGAAAAATAAAGAATAAAATTTGTAGTTTATGGGATGAGGTGTAATATCAGTTCGATATGCTCGTGCCTTGCTGAAAGCTGCTTTGGCAGACAAGCAGGAGGATGAACTTTACAGGGATATGCAAATCCTATCTCAAAGTTTCTTCGAGATGCCTGAACTGAAATTTACGATAGATAATCCTATGCTCGGGAAGGATAGAAAGCAGGCTGTTTTAGAAAGTAGCTGTAGATTCAATATAAGTCCACTTACAAAGCGGTTTATTGGCCTTGTTCTGAAAAAGATAGGGAGAATGCCTTGCAATTCATGGCTGCATCGTATATAACTCTTTACAGGAAGTATAAGAGGATTACCCGCAGTAAAGCTGTACAGCCACTGTTGTCAGTCAGAGATGGAGCTTAGGATGAAGCAGTTGGTGGAGAATAAGACAAAAGGTTTTGTAGAATTTAATACGGAGGTTAATGCAGATATTGTAGGAGGCTTTATCCTTGAGTACGATACGTATCGTATGGATGCCAGTGTTAAAAAGTAAACTTCGTAAAATAGTAGCAGAACTGAAGAAATAATCATTTGTTAATAGAATATAAAATGTCTGATAAAAATTAAACCAAGTGAGGGTGTCTGAGGTTCTTCTCAAAAGAACTTCAGAATATAAACAACGGGGAACAGTTTGATGAGGTCGGTACCGTGCTTACCTGTAGCAGATGGTGTTGCCCGCGTCTATGGTCTCCGCAATGTTGAGGCGAGTGAGCTGCTCGGAATTTGAGAACGCAGTACGATGGCTATCGTCATGAACTTGGAGGAAGACAATATCGGTTGTGTGCTTCTTGGTCCAACTGTTGGTATTAAGGAAGGACAGACAGTAAAACGCACGCATCGTATCGCCTCAATACAGGTAAATGATAACTTCTTAGGGTCGTGTTGTTAATCCTTTGGGGCAAGCTATAGATGGAGAGGGAGCTATTGATTTGACGGATTCGTTTTGAAATGCCGTTGGATCGTAAGGCTCCGGGCGTAATCTATCGTCAACCAGTGAAAGAACCTTTGCAAACAGGTTTGAAGGCTGTGGATTCCATGATTCCCTATTGGTCGAGGCCAGCGCGAGCTCATTATCGGTGACCGCCAAACCGAAAGACGGCTATAGCCGTTGATACTATCATTAACCAAAAAGTGAAGCAGGAAAACCTGTTTATTGTATCTATGTAGCCATCGGTCAAAAGAAGGCTTCGACTGTTGCTGCTTTGGTACAGACATTGAAGGAACATGGAGCGCTACCTTATTCAATCATCGTTGGTGCTACTGCAGCAGACCCTGCTGCCATGCAGTATTATGCACCTTTTGCCGGTGCGGCTATTGGTGAATATTTCCGTGATCGTGGACATAGTGCGCTTGTTGTATACGATGATTTATCTAAGCAGGCAGTAGCTTATCGTGGGTTTCGCTGATTCTTCGTCGTCCTTCTGGACGTGAAGCATATCCTGGTGACGTATTTTACCCTACATTCTCGTTTTGTTGGAGCGTGCAGCACGTATCAATAATCAGCAAGAAATTGCTGAGCAGATGAACGATTTACCTGCATGTATGAAAGGACATGTATGTGGTGGCGGTTCACTGACGGCCTTGCCAATTATTGAGACGCAGGCCGGTGATGTGTCCGCCTATATTCCTACAAAATGTAATTTCGATTACGGATGGTCAGATTTATCTGGAAACGAATCTTTTTAACCAGGGGTTCCGTCCAGGCTATAAACGTTGGTATTTCTGTGTCTCGTGTAGGTGGTTCGGCACAAATCAAAAGTATGAAAAAGGTGGCCGGTACTTTGAAGTTAGATATGGCGCAGTATCGTGAATTGGAAGCGTTCTCTAAATTTTTCAAGTGATATGGATGCTGTAACGGCAATGACGTTGGATCGAGGGAGAAAGAATAACCAGTTGCTTATTCAGCCTCAATACAGCCCAATGCCCATAGGTGAACAAGTTTGCTATTCTTTATTGCGGTGTACATGGACTGATGCATGAGGTTCCTGTTGAAAGAGTTCGTGATTGCCAAAGTCAATTCTTAGATGCCATGCGTTCTTCTCATGCAGATATTATTGAGAGTTTGGCTGAAGGTCAGTTAACTGATGATGCAGTGAAAGCTATTGAGGCCACAATGGCTAATGTTGCAGGACAGTATAAGCAATAATCAATAAATGTGATAGATAATGCCGTCATTAAAAGAAATTAAGACACGTATAGCTTCAGTAAAAGCAACACTCGTAAGATTACGAGTGCTATGAAAATGGTAGCTTCAAGTAAATTGCATCATGCGCAACAGCCATACAGAATATGTTTGCCCATGAAAATTTACTAGAGCATATTTTTCGAAGTCTTTTCTTGTTACGGTACCTGAACTTCAGAATGAGTTTCAGATCAAGCGGGAGATAAAGAACCTGGCACTTGTAGTTTTTACCAGCAATAGTTCGTTGTGTGGTGGTTTTAATAATAAGTGCTGAAGTTGCTGCAGACTACTATTGATGAATATAAGGCTGCTGGTGTTGAAGGCATTGTCATATATCCTATTGGTCGTAAAGGCCGAAGAATATGTCAAAAACGCGGATTGCATGTTGCGGGGAGTTTTTGGGCATTGGCAGATAAGCCCAATGCCGGTGGTTGTGCATTGATTTCTCGAGAATTGAGGAGAAGTTTGTTGCTGGTGATGTGGATAAGGTAGAGTTAATCTACCATCACTTTTAAATCGGCAGGTAGCCAAATCTTAACGCGTAGGACATTCCTTCCAATAGATCTTACTACAGAGGATGATTGGATGCGAGAACGACAGAGATCTTTCAGGTAATGTCACAACAGCCAAGGCACAGGAATATTTCTACGCAAGCACAAGGCGGGTGAAACAGAACGTGTGCCATCGGCAGTCCATGTGATTAATGATAATTTTATAGTGGAGCCTAATCTGGATGCTGTCTTAAGTTCTTTGATTCCTAAAGAGCTGAACTTGCAAGTCTTTACAGCTGTTAGACAAGTAATGCTAGTGAACATGCCGCACGTATGGTTGCTATGCAACAGCTACGGATAATAGCATGAATGGTGCTGCGCGTACTCAATTTACAGTATAATAAGAGTAGACAGCAAGCGATTACAAGTGAGTTGCTCGATATCGTGGGTGGTACTGTGAATAATTGATTAATATTTTCTTCTTTATAAAATAAAGAGGGTGTGTCAAAATAGGCACATCCTCTTTTATTTTCTCTATGATGCTTTTTATTACTCTCTACATAGTCGGTCCTTAAATAACGTGAGTTCGACGAATTATAAGTATCTATGAATTTGGTGGTTAGCGAAAATTTGTTGTAACTTTTAAGGTGTTAAAAATCAAATAATTACAAAGCAAAAATCGCTATGCTCACCGAGGACAAAGTTACAGAAATATTTTGTATAGCAGACGACTTCTGCAAGTGATGCTATGACAGCAAAATATAGCTGAAAACCATTGAAAAAGAAAAATATCATCACAGTTCTACCATGTCAAAGGCAGAAGTCGTGTGATAATGATTCTTTCCACGATTCGGGTTATCGCTGCTTTAAACATTTCTATCTTGAAAAAGTATGCAAGCATCTTCGCCATCTATTTCCAAAAGTTGTTTCTTATATAACCATATAGTAGAATTGGAAAGGGATATAGCCATACCTTAACCTTGTTTATCAAGAAAAGTCCTGTTGGGCAAATGTACGGGCATAAGCTTTGTTGACAGTACACCATTGCGTGTCTGCAAAAACCAGAGCTAGATTCAAATAGTAAGTGCGACACTTTTCAGTGAATAAAGTTTTTACAAAATCTATGAAAAACTTTATTTCTGTATAACGATGCTAAACAGACAAGAACGTTAATTTAAACAGTCTTTCTTTATAAAACATCTGTAATTCAATTTCTTTTGCAAGAAACGATGAACTTAATGTTGCTGAAAGATTTCTTTCGAAATATTTCTGACGAAGCAGCTGTATAGACTATTTCTCGTCAGATTCAGGAGAAGATGTAGGAACTACCTGTCCTAAATGTGGCTATACTGACCATAAATGGTTAGATGGTGAAAAGCATTTCAATGTAAGACTTGTGGTTATCGTACTCCCCTAACAAAGGGTACTGCAATGGAAAGAAGTCACATACCTTATATGATTGGTTCTTTACAGCTCGCATGATGACTTCATTCAGCAAATCCTCTCTGCAAAGAGATTCAATATCAATTAGAACGAGAAAAGATTACCCTGCAGTATGGCTGCTGATGATGAAAGTACCGTGATATCATGGGTAAAAGAGAAGCACAATATACCTTATCAGCACAGGTAGAACTGGATGTATCTTACTTTCAAACCTCTATTATAACAGATCCTGAATCCGAAGATATTGAGAAAGAAACCAAAAATGGTACAAACACCTGTATTGGTAATCGCAGAAAAGTAAGCCTGTTGATGATATAGTGAGCGAGTATCTTACAAATCTAACTGAAAACAAGCAAGTTAACAAGGCGCCAAAACTTCTCAGGAGGTCTTCTACACAGAAAGTCAGAAAGGTTGTACGTTATATCAAGATGTTCGTTATGCCCGATAGTAAATATGCCTCCATAAAACCATATGCAGAAAAGGCTGTGAGTCCCACTGCTAAAGTTGCTGACTGACGGAGGAACAAATCTTATTAGGTTGAGAGAGCTGTTCTGTCATGAATCTTATAGGGGAAACGGAAGGAGGTGCATGAGGTGGTGACTAAGGTTTTGCCGTGGGTACATATAGTAACAGGAGATATGTTGTGGTGCAATAGAGGCTATTCATAAGGAAGTGGATCAAAGATTTCTCCAACTCTATCTCAATGAGTATTGCTGGAAGTTCAATCGTCGATTCTTCCGGGACAGTAAGCTGCCGAAGTATGATTTGTTTTATAAACTCATAAGGACTGCTGCAAATTACACATCTGATATAAAGTGGAGACACTATAATACAGGATGTTAACATTTGTTGAGTCTAACATCACCACACAGAAGCCTTTTATTCACCGAAAAGTGTCGCACTTACCATTTGAATCTAGCCCGACTTCTTTTGTTTGAGTAGCTTTTCTTTTTGGTTCGTATAATAATATTTGCTATGCATTTTGTAAAGATATCTTTTAAAACAGGAGTTGTTGAAAAATCATTCTACATATTATTCATATTCTTTTGTGTTTTGCACTTGTGATTTTAATTTAAAAATCATTGGATGCTCAAGAGAATGTTTAATTAAGATAGAACGTTATGATCGCTTGGAAAGTCGTTATCTGACTACAGGCGACTTTTCTGCTTTGCAGCAGATGAATACGGAATATCCGATGAAACTCGTACATTAATTGAAAATGTTTTGAAGATTGGCGCCGTTTATAGAACCAAATATAAATAATAAATTTCTCAGTTTTACTCAGATACAACACTCCAGACTCTGATTTCAGATGCGAGGCAGAATAATGCAATATGGATGATATTAAACAATCATTTAATGATGCGTTTGTTCAATTGAGAGAGAATATTCCTGGAATTCCTATACCTGTAGTTTACACGCAAATAGAAGCTAACTTAACCAAAGTGTTGTTATAGGAGATAAATTGATAGGAATATCTTTAGATCAAAAGTATTTGGGTGAACATTATCCTTTGTTTAGAGTATTATCCAAAGCAGCAAGAATGACGATGACTCGTGAGTATATTATTCCAGATGTCCTGAGTTTTTATTTGCTGAGTTTTATATCCGATGGAGAACTTGGGAAAAACGTTCACAAAGGGAACATGATTTACATATGGGAAAGATGATGTGGGTCACAAACAGGCTGATGCGTGAAAATCTTTACCTTCCATTTGTTGCTTCTGTTGATAGCTTTTATGGCTTCTCATCCAGCTTATACGATAAAAATGCTGTTGGAGAGTGATGAATACAATCATTTCATATAGAACCCGTTGGCGGGAATTAATTTAATGCATATTTGACCTGTCCCTAGTGGTTTTGTCGTTTATGTAGTTAATGTATTGCAGTACTGTAAACGTACTGATTTTTAGCAGTAATTCTTGCGAATAGTCCTGTGGTCTGTTTGGCATAGTTCTGATGAGCATGAGATGGTCACATAGTTGAGAGAAACAAGTCTCAATTCTTTTCTAGCCTTCGCATAAGGTTTAAAAGCAGGCTTCCATGTCTTCATGTTTAATCTATACGGAACCTCCAGTTTGATGTGCGCAGATGAAAACAGATCTTGTTGCAGTTCTGCACTCAGATAAGCTCTATCAGCAAGAATACAGCAATCTGAAAATTCAAACTTCACATCTTTCATATAATGTATATCATGAACATTAGCAGCGGTCAGGTCAAATGAATGTATAACACCTCGTAAACCGCATACAGCGTGCAACTTATAACCATAATAGTATACTCCTTGCGTGGCGCAGTAACCAAAAAGCTGGAGATTTATCAGGCTCGTCCTTGCCCATCTTGCAGCGTTTGCCTCTTGAGAGTCTGCAAACCTCTATCGGTTTGGAATCTACACGAAATATTCCTCTGCACCATCCATTGCCTTTGCTATACGCTTACGAAGCGTTTCACACAGCTGACATGTGTTCCTGCGACGGTCATTGAACTGGCGACGACTGATGAGATGACAAAAAGTCCTTTGGTATTCTTTCAGCCGGTCAAAGAGGTTATTCTCACTGTCAATGCCGAGATGCTCAGCTGTCAGACTCAGGGCTATGACATCAAGGTCAGAGAAGCGAGGAACTACACCACGACGAGGAATATTTCCAAGGTCATTAACCAATCCATAGGAAAATTTCTTGCATATCTCAAGGATTTTTGACGAAATTTGCATATAAGTTGTGCATGGAGATAAAGCAGACAACAGTATTGTTGATCATCATAAAGTTACAGATTTTTAGCGACATGTGCAACTTTTTATATTCATATTTCTGATATTTTATCTATTGATTTAATTCGCCAACGGGTTTTGTCTATTGATTAAGTTCCGCCAACGGGTAGAAGAAATGCTAAAGAAGGGTTTCGCGGTCTTGGAGGAGCAGGTTGAAATTGGAAAAAGGCAGTCTGTCGTTTATGGGCAAGACCGAGGGAAGAGGTGCCAAGCGTCATTATCAGTTGGCCATCAAAGGTTAGACCGAGCGGATAGCACGCCCAAGATGATGTGGGTGGGCATGAACAAGGACGGTTCGCTCTTCCCATTTGAAAGACAATGACCACAAAGACGACAACGACCAAGCCGTGAGGGAGGCTGTTAAGGTGTAAGGGTGTGGGGATGAATAGTTACCTTTTCGACCGCAGACATTTTTACACCCCGACAGCCTGCACACCTAACAACCTCACACCCCGACAACTTAAAAATATGTATCTCTAAATCTAAAATTTGGCGCGGGATGTATGCGAAACACGATCCACACCCTTTGTTTTGTTTGAATATAAAAAGAGGATGCCTGTTTTTGCACATCCTCTTTATGATTGAATTTTTATTGTTTTACAAGACTTATTTCATGGCGTTGAACGCACGTAAGCCGTAGAAATAAGATTGGGGTTCATCGCATATTTCTACCATGGCAGTTCTTAAACTTCTTGCCGGGCCGCATGGACATGAATCATTAGGGCGGGCATTTTTCGGCACGGTAGGATTGCCTGGTTTGCCCAGAGGCTCCCTCGCGTGTATCTTGCGTAGCGGCTTGTCGTTGTGCTTTTGCGGGCTTCCATCTCTTCGATGTTTTCCTTTTGCTCGACGTAGTTTTGTTGTTCGCGAATTTCGGAGGCTTCATCGTGCTTCCTGTTGTTGCATTTCAGGAATTTGTCCACGCATCAAGACGCTGCAAATGCGATTGTTCATGTCGTCGATCATGCCGTCCCAAAGTTTTACGCTTTCCAATTTGAAGATACAATGGGTCTTTCTGTTCATAACTTGCGTTTCGAACGGAATGGCGTAGTTCGTCGAGTTGTCGGAGATTTTTCTTTCCAGTTATCATCGATGATATGCAACATGATTTGCTTTTTCAAATTCTTGACAACGCTCTTGGCTTCTGAACTCATAAGCCTCTTTAAGGTTGCAAGGTATCTGATAGGTGCGCTTGCCATCAGTGATAGGTACAAGAATGCGCTCAAACATGGCGCCTTGGTCTTCTTCAACTTCTGCTTTGATTACTGGAAAGCAACACTTTGAATGCGTTCGACTTTTGCGCTTGAAGTTATTCATAGCCATTTGGAAAGCGCGTTCTTCGATTTCTTCTCGGTTACCACTAAGTTCAGTTCTTCGGTAATCGGGACGTTCCATGGCAAGTACTTTCATGAATTGTTCCTTCATGCCTTCGTAATCGTTCTTTTCTATGATGTTGGTGACGCGGTCCCAAATGGCATTTGTAATATCCATGCCGATGCGTTCGCCCATGAGTGCATGGCGGCGCGTTCTCATAGATAACGGTACGCTGCTTTGTTCATTACGTCATCGTATTCGAGCAAGTGCTTGCGAATACCAAAGTTGTTCTCTTCAACTTTCTTTTGAGCGCGTTCAATACTGCTGCTAATCATAGGACTTTCGATGCGTTCGCCATCTTCAAAAGCCAAGGCGGTCCATGACGTGGGCTCATACGTTCACTACCAAAAAGACGCATGAGTTTATCTTCCAATGAAACATAGGAGACGGAAGATCCTGGTCGCCTTGACGGCCCGCACGACCACGCAACTGTCGGTCGACACGACGGCTTTTATGACGTTCTGTACCGATAATGGCCAAACCACCGGCTTCTTTACTTCTTTTGACAGCTTGATGTCGGTACCACGACCTGCCGCGTTGGTTGCGATGGTTACCGCGCCAAGACCATTGGTGCTTTGACCGGCAAGTGCTACGATGTCGGCTTCTTTCTGGTGAAGCTTGAGCATTCAGAACTTGGTGTGGATATGACGCATCTGCAAGCATCTTGGACAGCAACCTGAAGATTTCTACAGAAGTAGCACCTACAAAAGGCAAGGACGGCCGCTTTCACGCATGGCGATAATCTCACCGATGACGGCATTGTATTTTTCGCGTGCCGTCTTATAGACACGATCGTCTCAAGTCTTTGCGGATAACAGGCGATTGGTCGGAATCTCTACTACGTCAAGCTTATAGATATTCCAGAACTCACCGGCTTCTGCTGAAGCCGTACTCTGTCATACCTGCCAGTTTATGACATGCACGCAGGCAGTTTTGCAACGTAATCGTAGCAAATGTCTGTGTGGCAGCCTCGATTTTTACGTGTTCTTTTGCCTCGACGGCTTGGTGAAGTCCATCGCTCCAGCGGCGACCTTCCATGATACGGCCCGTTTGTTCGTTCACAATCTTGACTTCGCCATCTATAACGACATATTCGTCGTCTTTATTAAAACATGGTATAAGCTTTTGAGGAGCTGTTGGGTGTATGAACACGTTCGCTGGATGCCATAATGATTGAGAAGTTCGTCTTTTTATTCAGATAATCTTCTTCCTTCAACTCTTTATGAGTTTCCAAGTCGGAGAGTTGTGAAGTAATGTCGGGCAAAACGAAGAGATTTAGCATCTGCCTGTCTGTTGTGCTAACCACGCGCCACCCTTGTCGGTGAGATCTGCGGAATTGAGCTTTTCATCAACAACAAAAATACACGGTTCAATAGCCTGGCATTTCCCTATTGTTGTTTTTGCATGTAATATTCTTCAGTTTTCAGCATACCAGCCCTGATGCCTTCTTCAGAAAGATATTTAATGAGAGGCTTGTTCTTCGGTAGAGCCTTTATATGAGCGGTAGAGCGACAGGAAACCCTCTTCATTGAGTTGGGCTGCTTTTGTTCTTATCTGTTTCATTTTGAGAAGCTGTAATCTTCTGTTTTGCATCGGCCAATAGTTCTGTGGCCTGTTTGCGTTAGTACTTCGTAGAGTTTTTCTACCAAAGGCTGATATTGCTCAAACATCTGATCATCTCCTTTGGGGATGGTCCGGAGATAATCAATGGTGTACGCGCATCGTCAATCAGCACGGAGTCAACCTCATCGACAATGGCATAATTGTGCTTGCGTTGTACAAGGTCGGCCGGGCTGTTACGCCATATTATCACGTAAGTAATCGAAGCCGAATTCATTGTTTTGTGCCAAAGGTAATATCTGCTAAATAGTTTCTACGACGTTCGTCGAGAATTAGAAGATGCTTATCAATGCAGTCAACGGAAAGACCATTGAACATATAAAGTGGCCCCATCCATTCAGAGTCACGTTTGTGGCCCAGATGGTCGCTGACGGTTACAACGTGAACACCATTGCCAGTGAGTGCGTTCAGGAATACCGGTAGAGTAGCGACGAGTGTCTTACCTTCACCGGTAGCCATTTCGGCAATCTCTCCTTGATGGAGTACCGTGCCACCGAAAAGCTGTACATCATAGTGAATCATTTCCCATTTGAGGTCGTTTCCGCCGGCCGTCCAATGGTTATGGTAGAGTAGCTTTTATCGCCATCAATTGAAATAAAATCATTTTGAGATTGGCTGCTGTTCACGATCAAAATCGGTAGCTGTTACAATCGTTTCTTCATTTTCGGCAAAAACGGCGTGCTGTATCTTTTACAATGCTAAAAGCTATCGGTAAACTTCGTTCAGAGCTTCTTCATAAATATTTAGAACCTCTTTCTCCAATTTATCGATTTCGTTAAAAATATCTTCACGCTTGTCAATCGGGGAGATCTTCTATTTGGGCCTTCAGTTCTTTGATCTTATCCTTTTTGCTCATTGGCAGATTCTTGAACATACTTTTTGATCTCTTTTAGTTTTGAGCGCGTAGTTCATCGTTACTAAGAGCTTGAATTTCGGGACATGCAGCTTTAACCTTTTCGACAATAGGTTGAATCAACTTCATATCACGCGAGTTATCACCAAACAGTGATTTTTAGAAATTTGTTGAAATTCATTATTTTATGTATTGTTTATTATTCGATTATAACATTGCAAAATTACAAAATAATCTCTGTAAAATCTGCAATATGCCATTGTTTATATAGCTTTTTGAGGTTCGGTATGCCTCAAAAATATAACAAAATATTAGAGGTGATTTAGAGCATGCATTAGGTGCCCGAATCCTAATAGACTTTGCTATGGTAGGTGCAATGTGATCTACCGTGACAGGTGTGAGAATCTTTTCAGGTTTAAGTCCATTTCCGTAAAATAATGGGGAAAGGAATAAAATGCAAAACGACTAATCGACGTTTCTTGCGTATCTTCATTATAAAGTTTCCATCCTGGTGCGACCTCGATAATGAGTATCTCCACTATTCGACGGATTGAAGCCGTTTCTGACTTTGTGCAACGCCCGTTGTCTGACAGTAGCCGTTCAGCGTATAAACATCAGAAACGCCTGCATTTTGGATGAGTAATTCCTGGCAGCGTTTAGAATGTTGTGCAGAGAAAGCTTCTTTTGTTCTATTAACTTGTGATTAAGATAGATTTGGTTATGATAGTGAGGCACTGACATATTGTCCTTGTCCATAAATAGCACTAAGGTAAACATTCAATAGTTTTGGAAGTCCTATTAATGTAGAAAGTGCCTGTTGGTATCTTATAGTTTTGATAATCTTCTGCCCGTCATCCCGTCCTGTGCTTGTTAGAACAAATAGTACGCGTTCTTTGCCAACTTGTAATTCTATTTTCATTGATAAGCTTGCCGAGTGTGTTGTCCAAATTGCATGTAAACACTTTCCATTTCGGTTTGCCAATTCTACTATCGGCCTATTTGTTGGTGTCGAAGCAGACAGGGTAATATGAAGTAAGTCTGCTAACCTCATCTGCCTCATGGCCTGCAGCTTTGATGTTAATGGGCATGGCTGCTAGTGCGTCATTCTTAGAGGGTGTTTGTTTATCGATAGCTAATTTGTCCGATAGGCTATTAAACCATTTGCTGAGCTATGAGAGTAAGAACGCTCCCTTCCATCGTTGGCTCATGATCAATCCAAATAGCATTGCTGGCAGCATGTCCTGCACACAATATGGCTGCGTCGAGGGGTTGATGCAATGTATAAGCAATGCTGGCATCATGGGATGGAGACCTTCATCTCATCTCCTAATGTCGATGTTTGAGATTATTAGGGAGTATAAGAGAATTGATTATCAGATATCACAATAGGTTGGCCGTAATGTTTTGATTCAGCCAATTTGTTGAAATAATTCCGTGGTAGAAAATTGAGTGGCCCTGTTACTAACGTAGCTTAAAAGCAGACGATTTTATCAACAGGGTGAACGGATAAAGAGGCTGTTTCGTAAACCTTTCCTTCTTTAAAAAGTAAACCATTAGGAGTAAATAATGGTGAAAAAGCTTCTAAATAATCAGAGCGTAATTGATCTACCGTGATGTTAACCACAAGTCTTGGTGCCAACTGGAAAGCTTGTATCTCTGCAGTTGTAAAAGCTGCTATTAGAAAATGCTAAAACTATCGATTCAACGCTTTTTAAATGTATAGTTATTTACTCGCATATATAGTAAAATTCGCATTGTCGAAAATTAATGCCAATAAGACAATGCCACTGGCGTAGGTCTGAATGGTGATCATAGCCCGTAGACAATATAACAGATTAGTAATATGAATATAACTACTCGAAGAGAGGGGGCTAAAAGTCCTATGTTCAGAGGATTTAGAATGAATATTTGAAGATTACAATTGACAGTAGGATGTTGGCTGAAAATCATAGCGGTGGTATAGAGACTGCCAATCCGGATACAATCCATGTCAATGTGTCACAAATTTTGCCAATAGTAGAGTAAATGTCATGTCTCGCTTCATGAATGAAAAGGCATATAAAAGACAATGGCTATAACTATAATGACAAACAATGGTTATTGATACTATTTCCACCAATGTTTTTGATGGGATTTGAGCTTCGCGAGAGAAAATCAGCCAGTGTGTCTTTTAATTAATTTATGTTTTCCCCATGTCTTGAAAACTAGTATTGTACGATCAAAATCCCGCCTTAACTGATCAGGAAGGGATTGTCGCATTTTGTCGTTGATGTTAGCGTCTGCCTTAACGCCGAGCAAAGAGGTCATTCTACGGCGTGACGCCAAAGATGTTCTTTTGGTCCATCGATGATTTCTTTTTCGAAAAGAAGTATTAGCCGATTGATTATGAGGGAAAATAACAGGTTCATTTAAGTTGTTTAATAAAATATCCCGTGCTCTTGTAGTACAATTGTCATAAAAGAAATTATACCGGTAGACACACGGTTTTTCGGAAGGTAATTCGTACGAATACTTTCCATGATATTTTTGTTTATCCGTATTGCTGTTGATATTTTAGGATTTGCTCTTTCACCCATCTCCTTCTGATAAATATTCTGCAATGAAGTTAGAGAGGGCAGGGATTATTCCCATTTCATAATCAGTTAGCCCAAAGATGAAACGCAGGATGAAATATTTTTGATGAAATGAGAACATTCCATAGTTTACAACAAAGTCTTCGCCGCTGATTCGGTTGCAGTATCTTACAGCTGTATGTCCATAGAGGCTGTAGACTTCGTTTCGGGGCACGCATGTAATAAGGCTAATCGTTATAGAATCAGTGCTGACACAATTTTTGTTTGCGGGATAAAAACACGCTCTTGTGCTTTAGCAAAACTTGTTAAAGACACTAAAAATGAGGAAGATTGCGTTTTAAAATAGCATTTAAATTGTTTCATGATGCAAAAAGCAACCTTAATTTCTCAGTTGAGGTGCAATTGTTTCCTGATAATTTTGCATGCCGAACATGTATGGAAACTTTTTGTTGAAAAGTTGATATTAAGTCTTATGAATAAGTTATATATGAAAAATATTTCTGAATATTTGTTATTCTGAGTTCTCCATTGGTTGCGTTTGCACAGAGTGGTACAAATTCTCCTTATAGTCGTTATGGTATTGGAATCTTAAGTGAACAATCGGGAGGTTTCAATCGAGGCATGAATGGATTGGCTATAGGATTTTATGAACACAACCAAGTAAATTATCTTAATCCAGCGTCTTATTCACAATTGGATTCTCTTTCTCTTTTATTTTTGATGCGGGCGTTTCTGGTCAAAATTACAAATTTTAAAGGGAAGGAAAGTAACGAAAAATGCATGCCGACTTTGAGATATGCAGTGACCGGCTTTCGAGTTGCGTGCGTGGACTAGGACTTAGTTTTTGTGTTTACCTCTCTCCAATGTGGGTTATAATTATGCTAGTACAAATAATGGAAATAGTAGTAAAACAACAACATATCAAAAACGCTTATAATGGTAAAGGAGGATTGCATCAAGCGTATGGATTAGGCTGGATGCCTGAAAGGACTCGCTATAGGCGCAAACGTTTCGTACGTTTGGGCGGAACAAATCGTTCTCTTGTCAATAGTTATAGTGAATCTGATGTAAACTCGATTTCTAAGAATTATTCCGTTTCCGTTAATAATTACAAAAATCGATTTGGGTGCTCAGTATTCGATAGGTATTGGCAGATAACGACATTGGGCCTTATTTATGGTCTTGGTCATAAGTTGGGTGCAAATCTAACTTGCAAGTTATTTCGTCCAATCAACAGACTGCTAGCCGATACTGCAAAATATACGATTATTAATGGGTTGGAACTTCTAAGATATATGGCTTAGGGATGATGTGGACACATATGGACTCATGGCGGCGAGAATTGATTATCAACTACAAAAATGGGGGTGACTTCATGCTCTCTGTATTCAAATGGCACATCTAAGGCAACGTATCAGCTGGCAACACGAGCATGATATCGCATCATGAAGATAACGTTAGAGTGATTGCGTCCCTCTGCCCATAGCCGTCAGTATGGTATAGATAGAATACATTATAGAGCTGGTGTGTATCTTATGTTACGCCTTATTATAAAAATAAACTGGCAGAATGGACCTAAAGAAGTTAGTGCTAGTGTTGGCTTAGGATTCCCTGTGAGCAATTCTGTTGGAACAATCGCTCGCAACTGAATATTAGTACCCAGTGGGTTCGCCAAGAAGCTAAAGGTTTATCTGACAGAATACTTCTCTCCGTATAAATATAGTTGACCTTTAATGAGCGCTGGTTTGCAAAATGGAAAGTTGAATAGTTTTGAAATTGCTATTCTCCTGAATTATCGTCTGTTGCAGCATGAAAATATATTGATATATTTGGGTATTCTTTCTGTTTTTCTGCTCGTGTCAAAACAGAAAGAGCATACTACTCCTGATCATAGTCGTGATTCGGTCTCGGTTATGATAGTTATGGTGTAAATACTTTTAATCTCTGATTCTGGTGTTGCAAACATAGGATTGCAACGGAAGGAGTGGAGGTAAACCAAATAAGAAAACTCGCGTTGGATTTTTAACAAAAGGCTTTTTGGAACAATTTGATGAAAAATTCCATGTGCAATCCTATGTTCAATGTGATACAGCTTATTATTATGATCAATTAAGATTGTGGGAACTGAGAAGCAGGGTTCGTATTCTGACCAAAGATGATTGAGATTCTCAAAGTGAGCTAAACTCTATTGGGATGAGTCTTCTCATGAGTTATATTCTTATGTATTTTCCGAATAATAACTTTCCCGAAAGCGTACGCCGCAGGGTAGCTATTTTAGGAGTGATGAGAATGACAAAATATTTTTATTTTCGAATTCGAGAAAGGAGCTTTTTGAGCACCTGAACTTGATTGGAGGAGAGGAACGTTCTTCTGCAGATTCTACTAAGGCCATACAGGATTCTATCCATATGCGGCAACAGGTTTTTGCCTCAACGTAAGAATATTTCAACTACCTTTAACCCATTAAAAATATATCCATTGGAGCAAGTTGATGTTTCGTTGATTGTTAGTATTAGTGTCATGATGACTTTCTGCATTCTTTTTCGGAATGGAAATTGCTTTATGTGTCAAGTAATAGAATGTTGGCAGAAATGGAAAAAGAAAATGGACACTTGTCGCGTAAGATTATAGATTTATTCTATCGTCATCCTAATGATTTTGTTTTTCAACAGTGCTTGTGGGAAACAATATAGTCTTGGTTGTTTATGGTATCTTAATAGCGCGCTTGTTTGATACAACGATATTTAGTCAATTTGAGCCTGCGTTTACAGTTCCCACAGATACTATTCTATCAACAATAATAGTACTCTTTTACCGGAGAATTTCTTCCTAAAAACATTATTTAGAAGTAATCCCAATCGTTTGTGGACAATTTTATGCATATCCTGCATTTTGTTTTTATATTATACTATGATAATTAGCAGATTTGCGTCTTCATTGTCAAAACTTCTTGAAGATGATTGGATTAAGGTCGCAAAAAGATACTGATGAGTGATGAGTTCTCAAAAGTTGATTGGGATTATTTAGTAGCAATCACATTAATAAAGTGCAAAATGATACACAGATAGATGATGAAGTGAAAATATTTCAAAACGCACTTGATTTCTCAGATACCAAAGTGAGAGATTGTATGATTCCACGAACGGAGATTAATGCTATTGAAATGAAATGTTCACAAAGTGATTTGATGCAAAAATTCGTGGAAAGCGGCAATTCTAAACTCATTATTTATGATGAAGATATTGACCACGTTGTTGGTTATATACATTCCTCGGAGTTGTTTAAAGCCCCTTGATTGGCATAGAGTGGTATACGGCGAATACCTTTTTGTTCCAGAAACAATGTCGGCGTCTAAAATGATGCAAAAATTTCTTACAGCAGAAAAAGTCATTGGGTATCGTTGTAGATGAGTTCGAGGCACTAGTGGTATTGTCGCCTTAGAAGATATTGTGAAGAAATTTTTGGAGAGATAGAGGATGAACATGATAATTTAAAATATATTGCCCAAAAGGTTGGAGAGAAACGAATTTGTTATTTCGGCTCGTTTGGAAATAGATAAGGTTAATGCGATGTTTTGTTTGGAATTACCGAGAGCGAAGACTATATGACTGTCGGTGGATTAATATTGCATGATATTTCAAAGTTTTCCTAAAATTAAATGAACTCATAGTTTAGGAAAATACCAATTTAAAATCTTGAAAAATACAAGAACATCGAGTTGAGTGAAGTTCACGGTTTTAGAATCAAAAATGATAAAAAGTTCTTGCTGGTAAGTAGGTAATTATTACGCTATTTTGCTATTTTATTATTATTTTTTGTACGCAATTTGTACAATAAGGCTATTTTATGAGTTAAGATAGCACGATGTGCTGTCGCTATGACATGAGAAAATACAAATATAAATAATTTATAAAACAATGGCAGTATTAGGAAAAATTAGAGGCAGAGGTCCAATCTTAATTGGTATTATTGGATTGGGTCTGTTCGCATTTATTGCCGAAGAGGCATTTCGTTCTTGTGAGCTACTCAAAAATGACAAGCGTCAGCAAGTTGGTGAGAGTTTTGGGTGAGAAAAATTAGCGTTCAAGAATTTCAGAAAATGGTAGATGAGTATACCGAGGTTTGTGAAAATGCAGCAGAGGTACTCAAAAACTTGAATGAGGATCAGTTCAAATCAGGTAAAAGATATGGTTTTGGAATACCTATATCCAGACTAAGATTGTAGAGGATGAAACTGAAAAATTAGGCTTTGGCAGTGACTAATACAGAGTTACAAAATATCCTGAAAGAAGGGACTAATCCTATATTGATGCAGACCCCTTTTGTAAATAACCAAACAGGACGTTTTGATGTATCTGCATTGCAGAAGTTTTTAGCAGATTATAAAACTCAAAAGGGTACAAATCCGCAACTTGCTCAGCAATATGACGCGATTTATAAGTATTGGTCATTTATAGAGAAAACTTTGCGCCAACAGGTTTTTGGCTCAAAAGTATCAAGGACTCTTTGCCCATTGCCTCCTTTCTAATCCTGTAGAAGCCAAAATGACTTTCAAGGAAACAAATGAAGAAAGCCAGATTCAGCTTGCATCTTTTTCATATTCATCAATTGATGATTCAAAAATTGAGATTGCCGAATCGGATTTAAAAGCCAAGTATGACGAATTGAAGCCTCGTTTTAAGCAGTATTTGGAAAGCCGTGATATCAAATATATTGATGTTCAAGTACTCGCCATCTGCTACTGATCGACAGGCACGATTTCAAAAGCAATTTGCTGCTTTATAGAAAAAGACTCTTGCCGAAGCTTCTGATCCTACAGAAGCGGTGCGTAAGAGCACGTCTTTAATCAGCTATTTAGGTGTTCCTGTTTTGAAGTCTGCTTTCCCTCTGACATTGCTAATCGTATTGATTCGATGACGAGCAGGTCAAGTTTTGGGACCCTATCGGATAAGCAAGATACATACGATGAATCTGATTAAGTTGGTGGCAAAGCAGCAATTGCCTGATTCTATCCAGTATCGCCAGATTCGAAGTAGGTGGTGCTTCTATTGCCGAAGCACATAAAAACCGCAGATTCTATTTGCAACACTCCAACAAGGTGCGGATTTTTGAAACGACTTGCTAAGAAGTATGGGCAAACAGGCGAGAAAAAGTGGATTACTACAAGTCATGTATCAAAATGCGCCATCTTTGGATAAAGACACCAAGAATTATATCAATACTTTGAACACTCTGGGTCTGAATCAGGCAAAAGAATATTGAAATGGGACAGGGCAGTGCTATTGTTCAGGTCGTGAGATCGCAAAGGTATGGTAAAGCAAGTATACGGCTGCGGTGATTAAAAGACCATTGATTTCTCAAAAGATACTTATAGTGCGGCATTTAATCGTTTCAGTTCTTTTGTCAGCGCTAATCAGACCAGTGCCGACGTCTTGAAGAATGCGGCTAAGAGCGGATTTACGATTTCAGAAGCTGATAATATCACAACAGCGGCACATTATCTGGCAAAATATTCGTGGCACCTCGTGAAGCCTTGAAATGGCTGTTTTGGTGCAAAAGAGGGGATGTGTCTCCAATGTACGAGTAGTGGCGACAATGATCATTTGTGCTGAGTTGTTCTTGATAAAATTCACGCAGTGGGCTACCGCTCTTAATGATCCCCAGGTGAAGGAGATGGTTAAGGCAGAGGTCTTGAAAGACACAGAAATCGCTGTCCGGCTAAGCTGAATGGTGTTACAAAGTATTGCCGCAGCTAAGGCTAAAGGTGCTTTAAAGTTGCATCTGTAGACCAAATTACTTTTGCTGCTCCTGCATTGTATTGCCGTCTACCGGAGCCAGTGAGCCAGCGCTTTCAGGTGCAGTAAGGCAACGGCTAAGGGGCAGTTCTCTAAGCACTGTCGTAAAAAGGTAATGCAGGTGTTTATCTTTTCGAAGTTACTAATAAAAGCCATGCTGCCCCCGGTAAGTTTGATGCTAAGACCGAGGAACAGAAGATTCGCCAGAAGCTTGCTCAATATGCAGCAACTTTATGAATGAGACTTTATATCAATGCTAAAGTGACAGACAACAGATACACTTCTTCTAAAGAATTATCGATAAATAGAAAATCCTCATAAAACAATACATAAAGTTTTTGAGGGATTTTTATTGTGAACACTTTGGATGATAACCACATAGTGTTGACATCATTACCACAGGCTGGTAATTGTATTACCAACGCATGGTAATAATGAAGAAAAGGTAGTGTACTGGACTTGTTGTTATAAAAATCAGCATGAATTAGTTATAATAATTTGATTAAACCATAATTAATTTAGCCCCTCGAAAATATGAAAACGTCTTAAATCGCAGGAAAATGTGGTTATACGCAATTTTCAACTATTTATGGCAAGCTAATTGATAAAATAAAAATAGAAAACTCTATGGACGAAAATCGAACTATTGATCAAGATCGATATTTGAAAAATAAATATAGAAGAAGAAATGAAATCTTCTATATAGATTATTCGATGTCGGTAATTGTTGCCCGTGCGCTTCCTGATGCCCGGGACGGATTTAAACCTGTTCATCGGCGTATTTTGTATGGTATGCTTGGAATTGGAAATACAAGTACGAATCCTTACAAAAAGTGTGCTCGCGGTTGGCGAAGTTCTTGAAAGTATCATCCACATGGTGACAGTTCTGTCTATGGCGCTCTTTGTGCGTATGGGACAAGACTGGAACATGCGGTATAAACTCGTAGATGGTCAAGGAAACTTTGGTTCTGTCGATCGGCGACTCGCCTGCGGCAATGCGTTATACTGAATGTCGCTTGTCAAAAATGGGTGAACATGTTATGGACGATCTTGAAAAGATACGGTAGAACATGACCAATAACTTTGATGATACGCTCCAGGAACCAACCGTGATGCCTACAAGAATTCCAAATCTTTTGGTGAATGGTGGCAATGGTATTGCAGTGGGTATGGCTACGAATATGCCTCACTCATAATCTTGAGAAGTAATTGACAGTTGTTGTGCATATATTGACAATCCCTGATATAGATACAGAGGATTTAATGAAGTTTTTGCCTCGCCCGATTTTCCGACAGGTGCGACTATATATGGTTTGCAGGGGGTAAAAGACGCGCATGAAACGGACGTGGACGTATCATTATTCGAGCCACGGCAGATATTGAAAGCGGGGATGATCTTGATAAAATTGTCATTACAGAGATTCCTTACAGGGGTCAATAAGCAACAACTATAGAGTATATTGCAGAACTTGTCGAGGATGGCAAACTCGATGGTATCTCGAATGCGAATGATGAATCGGGCCGTCAAGGTATGCGCATCGTGATAGACGTAGCGTGATGCCAATGCGAATGTCGTTTTGAATAAACTCTTCAAAAATGACGGCACTGCAAAAGTTCTTTCTCGGTTAATGTATAGCATTGGTCAAAGGACGTCCACGACTTCTTAGTTTAAAAAGAATGTATTAAATACTTTGTTGAGCATCGGCATGAAGTCCAATCCGTCGTACGCACATATGATTTGAATAAAGCTCAGGAAAGAGCACATATTTAGAAGGATTAATTATTGTGTGTGATAATGATCGATGAGTTGTTCATATTATTCGTAACAGCAAAACTCCATCTGAAGCTCAAAGTAATTTTGGAGCACCGCTTTAATCTTGATGAATTGCAAAACAAGGCAATTGTAGACATGAGATTGAGTCAGTTGACAGGATTAAGAATGGACCAGTTGCATACGGAATATGAGGAATTGGAACGACAGATTGACTATTTCAACCAAATTTTGAGTGATCCTGAACTTTTGTAAGAAAGTCATGAAAGACGATCTTTTGAAGTAAAGGAAAAGTATGGTGATGCTCGTCGTACAAAGATTAAACCGTATGACCATGAGTTTAATCCTGAAGACTTCTATCCCAACGATCCTGTAGTTATTACTGTCAGCCACATGGGTTATATTAAACGTACTCTCTGTCTGATTTCAGAGAACAGGCGTAGAGGCGGTGTCGGAGCAAGGGCGCCCGCCATCGTGAGCAAGACTTTACTGAGTTTATCTATCCTGCCACAATGCATCAAACTATGTTGTTCTTTACAAAGAAGGGCAGATGTTATTGGCTGAAGTGATTATGGAGATTCCGAAGGAGTGTAAAGATTCCAAGGACGTGCCATCCAGAATATGCTTAACATAGGAAACCCGATGATGCGATTAATGCGATATTGCGATTGAATGGATTGAATGATGAAGAATATATCAATTCACATTATATAATCTTCGCAACCAAGAATGGTACTGTAAAGAAAACGGCTCTTGAAGCCTATTCACGTCCCGCACAAAATGGCGTAATCGCAGTAATATGTGCTGAAGGCGACGAGGTCGTTGACGTTCTGCCCACAAAATGGCCATAATGAATTGATTATTGCCAACCGGAATGGCCGTGCTGTCTCGATTTGACGAGAATACGGTTCGTACAATGGGACGAACTGACGACCGGAGTTCGCGATGAGACTTGATGGTGATGATGATCAGGTTATAGGAATGGTTGTTGTCAATGACCCTGAGGAAGAAACGATTATGGTTGTTGAGTGAAAAATGGCTATGGTAAACGTTCCTAAAAGTCGAAGATTATCGTGTCACGAATAGAGGAGGGAAGGTGAAAAACTCGAATATTACAGATAAAACAGGATTGTTGGTTGCAATTAAGAATGCAACAGATAAAAATGATTTAATGATTATCATCAAGAAGATGGTATCGTAATTCGTTTGTCCGTTGCTGACTGCCGTATTATGGGCGTGCAACTCAAGGCGTGAAACTTATTAATCTGGAAAAAGAAAAATGATGTTATCGCCAGTGTCTGCAAAGTAATGTGTTCTGATTTAGAAGCATCTGCAGAAGAAGAAAGTCACTCTAATTGAGCTCCAGAAGAATGAAGAAATTCAGAACGATATTAATTCTACCATCACTTTGCAAAATGACTTCTCATCGAGTCCTGAAGTTGAAGATTCTACCCAAGACGACTCACTGTATCTGATGGACAATTAAATTAATTACGAAATATCAACCTATTAAACTATTCAATTATGATTGATGCTTGCAGTTATGATGTTACTAGCTACATCTGCCGTTTGCTGGTAACAACGAACTGAAGGCTATCTTAAAGTCAAAAACTTATGAAGAAGCACAGACTGCTTTTTGAAATCAAGTTTGAATCAACTTGCTAATGCGGAAGAAAGCTAAGGCGTATAATAAGTTGATCCTTGCCATGGACACAGGTGACTAAAGAACAGTGTCATGACCTCTAATCAGATGGCAGCTCAGTTTGGACAAGAAGAAAGAAACAGGCTTTTGATACATTGGGTTTTACAATGCTGTCATGAATGCAATGGAAAAACGCAATCGTGTGCACATACGTTTGATCCAGCAGCTAAAATGAAAAAGGTAAAGTAAAACCTAAATTTCAAAAAGCTAACTCGCCAGAACTATGGGGACTTAGGACTCATTTGATTAATGGTGGTCAGCAGGCAGGCAATTCGAGAATACTGATAGTGGCATTTACAGTCGCCTTATGTAGATTCTTCTGTAGACCCATTGTTTGATGGTATTGATAAAACCAAAACTCAGATCAATATCTTGGTGAAGTGGCTCGTGTAGCTGCTGTCTTCGCTTTTCAGGAACAAGCAAATAGAATGCCAACAACATATGATATAGCAATGAAAGACACTGCTGTTTACAAAAGATGCACTGAATCTGAAAATGTACGATTATGCAGCAGGGACTTAAAAACAAAAGAAGATTCTCTGAGCTATGTAAATAAGTTAAAAGAACTTTTATGTGCAGATAGCAAGAATGATCAGATTTTTGCAACACTGGCGGGCATGTAGGTGGTCTTAAGATGAATGAGAACAAGATCAAATTATTAATGATAAATTGGCAAAAGATCCCAATAATTTCTGCAACCTGGGCATTAAAAAGGCAGAAATGAAATGAACTTAGGATGAGGAAAGCAATCGTTAGTTTTCAAGAAGGCTTCTACCATTGATGATAAGAACGTTGTAATTCTGACTTATTTTGAGGTTTTTGCTTCAGCTCAAAAAGCTGCCAATCACTAATACTGCGTCTGAACAGAAGGCATTGTACCAAGAGTCTATGGTGATCTTGGAAAAAGCTTAAATCATTAGACCCAAAATCGCGAAAAAGCCAAACTGGAGTTATCCTTGCACCAATGCTACTATACGATTTATGGTGCCAACGACCAGCGTACAAAAGAAATGGAAAATTTAGCTAGTAATTTTGTAGGCAGCAGTCGTTTGGCTGCTGCCTTTCTATATTTCTTTATTCCTCCTTTATCTACGGATACGATAATCTTACTATTAAAATAGTAAAAGTGCAACTTTCAACAAGATGAAGAATATGTGTCCTATTACTTACTTTAGGCCTCTCTTGTTATTCTCAAAAAGAGAAATTTCTGCAGCGCACAGCTATAAATCTGGCAAGAACCTGAATAAAGCAGAAGAATTGATGTGAAGCTTCTGAGTGATTCAGTAAATCGATGGTAATGAGAAAAATTTTGACACCTATGCGAATCTGTCTATAAACAGTATGAAATGAAAACGAAACTATACCTGAAGCTGAAGTATGACACTATTGCGTTGTTCATGCAAAACAAAGAAAATATTCTCTGTTTTTGGAAAGTTTTAGACTCTATAGACGCACTTCCAGATAGAAACGGGAAGTAGTATTTTCTTTTCGTAAGAAACATGCAGAAGTGCTCAATCAATTCCTGACCAAATTTTATATAATTGGAGGTATTTATTTTCTTCGAAAACAACAGTATGATATAGCATCTCAGTAATGAATACATCGATTGTGCGACCAAAGCCCTTTTTGCTCATATCATTATCTTGACAATGACAAAATGATTTCTGAAAAGCTGCATATTGGTCTGTGTGTTGTGGCTACAAAACTTAATGATCCGAAGATAACCCTACATCATTCATGCCTTTGAAGGACACTTCTAATTGTTGTCTGATACTTCAATATTTATCAGAGACCTATCTGATGTACAAATGATAGTGTTCGGTCATTATCAAATAATAAGTAAAGCTTTCAAATGTCAACTTTTCCATATTTTCCTAGATTAGTTGATTATTATTCAAAAAGAAATTTGTTTGATAAAGCTTTAGGGTATGTGAGCAGGCTCCTAGCAATTGATGGTTTGAATGAATTTTCTTTTCGCTAAAGTACAATTCTTCTAAATTCTTCTCGTATGATAGGGCTTGAAAGTATGTGATCAGCTTATTGCAATAAATAGATAGTTTTCCTGACGCATATCTAAATGCTGAGTTGGCATATATAATCAAGCATTGAGATTGACTCTTTCTATCGCTCGAAAACAGCATACAAAGGTGATACAGCTTTACAAAACGTGCTTTTGACATATTTATACAAAGATTTGCTCCCAAAACAGTGGGCACTACCATTATATACTATTTTATTTAAATTTAAATATGGGAAAAGAATTTGATACCATTGATCAAATTCTACGTGAAATGAAAACTATATATAAAAGCCAAAACTTTTAGTGATGCAAATGGAAAGAAGTAATAGCCAAGTTAGGTGATGGCTGAATCGGATGCGAAAGAGTCTATGGATTCCTAAAATCGAGAGGACAAAGAGACTGACTGTGCTTTTCACCAACGGGAACAGGAAAAACATGTTTATCTTCTCCCGGTCTTGAATCGTATAGATCAGACTAAAGAAACAGTACAATGTATTGTTGTAGTGCCCGGACGAGTTGACTTATTCAATCTTCATATTTTCTAATGGGAACAGGACATAAGTCTTGGCCCTTGTTTATGGGGCGATCCCACAATGGATGAACACAAAAGGTTATTCGACACACACACCCTCTATTATTTTTGAACTCCTGGACGATTGATGGATCATATGGTACAGGAAATATTGATACTACTCATATTTACATTGTTTTAGATGAATATGATAGGCTGAGAAATGAGCTTCCGTGACGAAATGGAAACATTATCGCATTTTGCCCAGTAGATGTGCAAAAGCATATTTTGTTATCAACGACGTTACGGAAATCGAATATTTCTGCACTCTAATTATAAAACAAATGGATTATTTGCCAGAGATAGATTCTTTGCCTTCAAAAATAGATTTATTTCAGGTTAATAGTCTAGATAGTATAAATTAGATTGCCTTTTAAGACTTCTGTTGTATATAGGAGAACAAAAGTTCCATCATATTTTTAAATTATCGTGAATCTGTAACTCGTGTTGCCAGTTTCTCCGACGACAACTTTTCTCAACAATTTATCATGGAGGACTTGAGTCAGGATTCAGCGTGAAGAGGCTATTTATAAGTTTATGAATGGAAGTGCGATCATTTTAGTCTGTACGGATTTAGGGTCAAGAGGTCTGGATGATTCAAAATGTTCAAAATATAATTAATTACCATCTTCCGGAATCTTCCGAAGCTTTTGTCCATAGGATAGAGCGTACAGCCAGATGGGATGCAGAAGGTAGAGCTTTCTATTGCTTTGGTCCTGAAGAATCAATTCCTTCATTTATTAATTCTGAAATACATATTTACCTTTCCCTATCAGTTGTTGGTGACATTTTAAAATTACCGATTACACGATTCCTCAACCTCAAATGGTTACTTTATATATTGGTAAGGGGAAAAAACATAAAAATTAGTAAAAGGTGATATTGTGGGATTCTTTTCGCTAGCAATGTGATTTACCTGCAGAATAGGAAGGATAGGATATATGAATATTTTTTCATGCAAGTAAAGGAGGCTTCAGAAATCATAGAGAGAGTTCAAGGACAAAAATCAAAGGAATTAAGACAATAGTAGAACAAAATAATTTTCTTATATAAAATATTTTGTAATTGAAAAATATTATTTATCTTTGAAGCGATTGATAAAAAGAGATTATCTTAGCAATTTATATTTGCACCTTTAACCACATTATTGCCTTGAGCGAGATATTCTGATACCTATTTTATAGCAGGTTCTTATAGCACGAATGAATGCTTGTAGACAACCAAGTTAATAATATTTTTCACTATGAATTATTTGCTAACTATTTACTTCTAACATTAAACTTAAAACTAAATGAAAAAGTACAACTTTAATGCTGGTCCTTCAATGCTCCTCGCGAAGTTATTGAGAACACAGCTAAACAAATTTTGGATTTTAATGGTTCCGGACTTTTCCTTAATGGAGTTAGCCATCGTGCAAAAAGATTTTCAACCGGTCGTAGATGAATGTATGTTGCTCTGTTCAAGGAACTTCTGCAGATTCCTGACGGATATTCTGTGATATTCTTGGGCGGGGAACCTCATTACAATTTATGCAGATTCCAGCAAACTTTTTGATTAAAAAGCTGCTTATATAAATTCTAGTGTTTGGTCTAAGAAAGCCATTAAAGAGGCAAAGATGTCATGGTGAAGTGATTGAAGTTGCAACATCTGCCGAAGAAAAATTTTACTTTTTATCCTTCTAACTTTGAAAGTTTGGTACTCTGCTGATGTTGATTATTTACATATCACAACGAATAATACGATTTACGGAACTCAGCTCCGAAAAGATCCCTGCGTGTCTGTTCACTTTAATTGCAGATATGAGTTCTGATATAATGAGTCGCCTATTGATGTTTCAAAATATACCGCAATTTATGGGCGCACAAAAGAATATTGCCATGGCTGGCGTAACGTTTGTGATCTTAAAAGATGAGATGCTTGGCAAGGCTCCTCGAACATTGCCAACAATGATCAGATATAGAACCCACGTAGAAAAAGGCTCTATGTTTAATACCCCTCAGTTGTACCAATTTATTCTATATTAGAGACTCTGAGATGGGTCAAAGAAGAATGGGGGAGTAGAAGCTGCAGCACAAAGAGCGCAGGAGCTGATTTGCTTTATGCGAAATGAGACAGAAAAGTTAGTTCTGTGTCACAGTAGATGAAGCTTCAAGGTCATGGATGAATATTTTGGCTTTAGTGATGAATGAAGAATATAGAAATTGGAGCATTCTTTGATTTTGCAACAGAACGTGGAATGATTGGTATCAAGGGACATAGAAGTGTTGGTGGCTAGTGCTGCTTGCTATAATGCTCAAACTATAGAGGGTGTGGGAGGCAGTTTGATTGCGGCAATGCGAGATTTCAAGCTCAGAATTAATCTAATCCTTTGATATATATGAAAATATTAATAGCAATGAAAAACCCTTTTACCAGCTGCGGTAAAATGTATGCGCTCTGAAATTAAAAAGGGTGGACACGAGGTCGTGTTGTTAGAAAAGTATACAGATAAATCTGAGTTATTATCTGCGGTGGTTGCCGTCGATGCACTAATCGTTCGTTCCGATGAATTGATGCAGAAGTTTTTGAGGCAGCAAAAGCAGTTGCGGATTATTGTTCGTGCAGGTGCGGGTTATGACAATATAGATTTGAAGCAGCCACGAAGCACGACATTGTTGTTGAGAACACTCCTGGACAGAATGCCAATGCTGTTGCTGAATTAGTTGGGACTATTGGTGTTTGTGCTGTACATATAACGGCAAATCTGGGAGACAGAACTTCAAAGGAAAAAGATGGGGCTGTTGGCTTTTTGGAAATGTAGGAAGGAATGTGGCGTATGCTAAAGGCTTTGGTTTGGAAGTCTATGCCTACGATGCATTTTGTCTACCTGCAGGTGATAGAGACAGGCCGGTGTGCGTCAGTTGCCAATCAAGAAGAATTATTTACAACTTGTGATATTGTTTCATTACATATTCCCGCAACCTCGAGACACGTCAAAGTAATTATGCGCTTGTCAATAAGATGAAGGGCAAGGTATCTTGATTAATACTGCCGAAAGAGATTGTTGATGAGGCTGGTCTGTTGAAATTACTTGCTGAACGAAGTGTATTAAATATATTAGGATACTAAAACCCCGATGCAGAAGAGGCATTTGCTGCTTTAGAGGACAGTATTTCTCTACTCCCTAAGAGAAAATGGGGGCTCAAACAGCAGAAGCAAATCTTAATGCTGGTGTTGCTGCTACACGGCAGATTAATGCATTCTTTGCGGAAGGATGTAAAAAGTTTCAAGTTAATAAAATAAACAATATTCTCCCAACTCTCAAATTGTGAGGGTAGGGGAGTTTTTATAAATCTTAAAAAGCTGTCAATATTCACTTATTATGGCAACAGTCAAACCTTTCAGGGAATTGCCCCCAAACAATTTGTTCATGAAGTTCAAAAGTAGACCGTACGATGTTTTTAGATTCGAAGAAGCGTCAAGAAGCGGGAAACGTGAAAAAGCCTTTTTATCATATTATCGACAGAAATAAACTTTCCTGAAGGAACTTCAGAATATGATCAAGAGTTTATCAAAGTGGTGCAGAACATTTTCAAGCTTTTTATGGATAAAGGATGGCTTGTTCAAGACGTAAAAAGACTGTTATTATCTTTATGCAAACTAATGAATGACAAGACCCAGTATGGTTTAGTTGTTGGTGCGTATGTAAATAAACTATCTTACGGGGTTATCAAGAAACATGAGGGTTAACCAGGAGAGATAAAGAAGAAGACCGCATGAAGCATGTGCGGGTGAATAACACTAATATTGAGCCTGTCTTTTTGCATATCCCGATAATGCCAAACTTGATGTGCTGATTCAACGATATGCAACGCTTATCCGGAATATGATTTCATTGCAGTAGAAGATGGATTCAGACATCGTTTTGGATTATTGACAACGCAGATGATATCAAGAGGTAATTACGATGGAATTTCAGGAAATGCCATCACTTTATACTGCCTGATGGTCATCATAAGATCAGCTGCTGCTGCATTGGTAGGAGCAGAACAAGCTAAACAAAATCCTCATCATTCTGAGGGATGAAGAGTATAATTATTTTATGGCAGTTTGTTTCCCATCAAAGTCAGCTGACAATCTTGGACTATAATCGTGTCGTAAAAAGATTTGAATAGGCTTGCTTCTGAAGACCTTTTTGGAAAAAGCTAGAAGAAGAACTTTGAAGTGAAAGATAAGGGTACAGCCCCTTATAGGCCTCAATGTCAGCATGAGGGTCTCTCTTTATCTAGACAATCATTGGTTTAGTCTAACTGCACATTCTGGCACTTTTGATGAAACCGATCCTATAGGAGTATTAGATGTCGATATTTCTTCTCGTCTTATTTTTAGATGATATATTAGGAATAAAAGATTTGCGTAGTGATAAACGGATAGATTTTGTGGGAGGTTTGAGAGGTCTTGACGAACTCAAAAGGCGCGTCGATAGTGGAGAAATGCGTATGGCTCTTGCCTTATATCCCTGTTACGATGAAGCAGATTATAGAACATAGCTGATAGTGGGAAAATCAGCCTCCCAAAAGCAGCATGGTTTTGAGCCCAAGCTACGTAGTGGGTTGATTATTCACAAGTTAGATTAAATGACAGACGAATATAAGACAATAACTAATGATAAAAATAGGCGAGGGATCATATACAGAAAAGTAAAAAGTAGATTCCTCGCCTTTGCACATCATGTTACAATATTGATGATATCAAATCATTATTAAGTAAATACAAAAAGACATATTATGACTTATACATTTGTTATGCTTATATGTTGGGAAGCAGGAGCGTGCACTGTATTTAGAGCTAATGACGATGGTGGACCGGTAATACTGCGGGCAAAACCATTGTTAGCAAAATCAATAGCAATGAATTAACAGATATTTTTAGTAATTGTTGTGCGTTATTATGGAGAAATTTGGGAAGCAGTAGATTGACCATAGCCTATCCGTCAGCAACGGCTTGTACTATAAAAGATTCTATTATTAAAAGTTCTGCAAAGTTAGAAAAACTACTTTCTGTTTTCCCATGACTAAAGAAGTGATGAAGATTTTAAAGGAAATATCTGGAAATACTTCAACAACATTTTGAACAGGTGTTCTATGACAGTTGCCGTCCGATTACGAGATGCGACCTTGTTGGAGACTATGATAAAGAAAATTTTTCGCAGAATGTTTTGTCATATTGCTAAATATTTATACTTTTGTATCAACAATAAGATATCAAAAATATCTTTTTTATTAGTAAGGAAGATTGGCAGAGTGATTGAATGCGCTGGACTCGAAATCCGGTATACCCATTATGGGTATCGGGGGTTGAATCCTCATCTTCGCAGTAGAGCACAAGGTTTATTTGGAATAGCTGTAAGTTTTATAAAACCTCAGCTTTTATATAATCATTATGATAAATAGCAAAGGTCGCAGGATGAAGAATTTTTGCAGAATCATTTTAAATATTATTAAATCAATTATGCAAACAAAGATTTTTGAAAAGTTTTTGAGGGTTTAATCCTCAAAAAGCGAGTTTTAGAACAGAGATTGTTGCAAAGTGCAACTACATTTCTGACCGTGAGCTATATCCTTGCTGTTAATCCAGCTATTTTGAGCTCAACAGGGAATGGATAAGTCTGCCCTGTTCACAGCAACAGCCATTGCTTCTGCAATTGCCACTTTCTGTAGCTTTCATGGCTAGAGTGCCATTTGCTCAAGCTCTGGCATGGGCCTGAATGCTTTTGCGTATACGCTGTGTCAAGCGATGGGATATATGGTTGGCCAGTCTTTGGCAATTATATGCTCATTGAAAGGCGTTCTCTTTTTCTGATTTACGTTTGTTAGTGTTCGCGAACGTATCCTTGCAGCAATTCCAGAAAATCTAAGATAATACAATTTCGGCGTGTATAGAGTATGTTTATAGCATTCATTGGTTTAAAATACAAGATATTATAGTAGCTAATCCTGCAACTTTTGTTGGCTTGTAAATTTACTCCGACTGCAATTTTAGGACTAATAAATTATTTTAAGTGGCGTCTAATGACTAAACAATGATAAAGGTGCCGCTCATAGTATCCGGTACACTTGCAACATTGATTGAAGTTCCCATGAGAGTTACAGTAATTCCAGAAGGTTGGCTGCCGGTTTCCAACTCCCGAGAGTCTCAGAGCCGATATTCATGCAATTTGATTTTTACCGTCTGCTAAATTTCAAATCAAAATTTTAGTTGTGATATCTTGCTTCTCGTCAATATCTTTGTACGGTTGGAACGTTGGTTTGGATTGGCTTACAAGGTCGAAAATAGTAAAAGAAGATGGAACAATTCACTCAGATAAAGAAGCAATGATGAGCGATGCTATCAGCGGTACCACTTGTGGGAGCATTCTTGGGTTCTACTTTTGCCCGGCAACTCACGTAGAAAAGTGCTTCTGGAATAGCAGAAGGGAGGAGCTCAGGTTTGACCTCTGCTTTTGTTGACCCACTTTTCTTGTTATCTTTATTCCTTGCTCCTGTCTCTTTTGATTCCTAGTGCTGCAACAAGTGGTGCTCTTGTTTTGGTAGGTGTACTTATGATTGATAGTGTCAAGAAGATTAATTTGACAGATGGTGAGTGAGCTTTCCCAGCCTTTATTACAATGATTACGATGTATTGTGTTACTCCATCTCCGATGGTAGCCTGTTTGGAGCAGCCTTGACCTTCTGTTGTATTAAGCGTGCACAGGGAAAATGGAAAAAGAACTAAAACCTAACTTTGGTAGTCTCTCTCTCCTATTTATCGTAAACTTCATCTCTGGATAATCTAATTTTCTTGCTTTGGCTTGTCGGTCCTTATTCGCGTTTTAATCACTGTAATTCGTGAAAATACCTCTTCTAAATCCTTTGCGCAAATCTGCCAGTTTTGTTATCTTTAGGGGTACGAAAGCTTTGCAGCGTTTCTCAATCTAAAGCCTCATAGCACGCCATCGTTCAGCAGTCCGATCTGCCACTGTGCTGAGACTAATCGTATCTCTCTCCAAACTAGCCGATAAAATAGGACTGCCCCCTATAATAGCAATGGGGAAACGTTACAGAAATCGCCAAAGAGCTCTGTGAAAGTAAAATCTGGGTCAGTCCTAAAACGCAGTTGCAAGCCTATACTATTAGGCTGTCATAATTTCATAAGTCTATATAAAAAGAAAGGAATGTCTGTGACTCCTCTGAACTGTGCCCTGAATCGCCTTAACCTTAGCATTGAATGACTCTGCATTTAGCGTTTGTAGCTCTGTTCACAAAAGAAATTAGTATGGTTTGATAATGATTTTCAAACGTGTCAATCACCGTATAGAAATTGTCACTCCAGCTCTTCAACCTCATTGAACCCATTTGGCCAGCTTCAGCCTTGCAGCATCCTTGATGCTCTTGATGTTATAGATATCTGTAAGCTTCATAGCCAGATCATATGCGCTTTTTCAGTGTCGGATAATGTTCAAAGATGATTTGTGCCCTGTCTCTTTCTGTGCTTCAGTCCACTTGCTCTTGTGCTGGTCAATATGAACTTTGCCCTGGCAAAGCAACTGCTTACGCATGTCATCATTGCTGTATCTAAATGGTGTATGTCCTTCACCCTGACATTTTAGCATCTCTTTATCTCCTGGTTCTCTTCATCTCTTGCCATCCACCGGTAAGCGATGCATGTCATCAGAGCATCATAATATAGTTTCTGCACATGAAACCTGTCATTGATAATGAGTGGCTTTGGGAAAGGCTGCACGGGCTATGCGCATCATCGAAGATGACAAGTCGAGTGTTATCTCCTTGACAATCTCCCGTCTGGACTGGTCCATTTTCTTGAGAACCTGAATGACGTCCTCTGCCTTGGTCCCTTTAACCACAGCTAGCAAAGTCCCTTTTCTGCCCTTTTCCCGCCTTGTTGGTCAGAAAAAGTGTAAACCTCGCCACTGCTTGAACAGGTCTCATCAATACTTAGACTCTCACCTATGTCAAACAATAGCCAGTCTTGAGCATGATCCAGCTGATCCCAACTACGGTAGTCACTGAAATGTTCCTTGTACTGTGTGGACAACTGCTTGCCATTTACGCCATAGTGCGCACCGATGCTTGCGATGCTCTCTGCTGTGGACTCAATTCTATTCTTTTTAAAAGAAACGAACTCGGGGGATAGTTTACTGCCCTCGGCCGTCAGAATCATTATATGAATAAGTGAATATCTCTCCGCTGGAACTGTCACGCCACTTGCGACGGCGAACATGGAGGTAGACGGCTTTGACACGAAGAGAAAGTCCTGAGTTACACGCTCGCTGGTAAAGCCATAACTGCTTACAGTGCTAGCTTATGGTCTGACTTTTCCATAGATTGCGCTCGTCAAGCCAAAAGTCAAACTGGCAGGCACTCTCTTGAATATCGACAACATCAAAGTGGTCAGCAAGTACATCTGGAAAGATGCAACGTAATAGTTGGTCACTCTTCGCGGTGCAAAGGTGTCAAATACTTGTGCAAGTATGCGCTTAGTAATGGGCTTGCAACTGCGTTTTGGGACTGACCTAAAATCTTCCGCTGAGCCCATAAAACAAATATAAAAGTTCTATAAAAAGAATGTGCCATTAAAATTAATCATGACACATTCGCTTTATTGTCCACCCTAGGGTTTCGAACCTCAGACCCACTGATTGAGTCAGTTGCTCTACCAACTGAGCTAAGGTGCTATTGCTATTTAAAAGATGTACACCCTTAGGGTTCGAGACCCCTAGACCCACTGATTAGAGTCAGTTGCTCTACCAACTGAGCTAAGGGTGCTATTGCTATTTAAAAGATGTACACCCTTGAGGTTCGAACCTAGACCCACTGATTAAGAGTCAGTTGCTCTACCAACTGAGCTAAGGGTGCATACATTTTTACAATAGAACTATACTCTTTCTAAATTGCGAGTGCAAAAGGTAACATCTTTTTAAATAACATCCAAATATTTCTATCGTCCGCTATTTTCAAAAGTGTATGTACAATCTACCTTATCTATCACATATGGTATTATATTATTCGAATTATTCTACAACAACCTTTACCCAACTGTTCGTATCTTCAACAGTAGATCTTGCATCGTTACCGCTTTCACAAAAAGGACTAACGGCTTCGAGTTTTGTTTTCTGTGCAGCAGTCATCTTAACTAGTCGGTCCTAAATATCTATTTTCATTACAAAGCATGTATTTTCCGTATTGTAGCGAAGTTAAAGAAAATCAAGAATCAAAAACTCAACATAAAACAATAGTAACAATCACTCTATCATGACTCACACATTATACTTCGCCGTGAATATTTAAATCTATAAAACAGCGACATACAGTATCATCTATAGTTGTACTTTTTCATAAAAATAGTTATCCAACAAAAGTGTTTTTATGGAAACGTATTGGTAATTAATTTTAAAAGTCAAAGACACAATAAAAGTCTATACCATCTTTACTTCAGAGACCTTTTTCACAGATCCAAACTACATGCCTAACTACAATCCTTTCAATGCGGGATTATGTTTAGCCAGTTTTTCGCAATGCGGTCTTCCGTATCTGACGCACTCGCTCGCGCTTTAGTTCCAGCCGGTTGGCTATCTCCGCAAAGGTCGTATGATCTTGACCTACTCCATAAAGGCAGCTATTACCACCCGTTCACGATCGTTCAGTACAGTCATTGCCTCTTCTAAAAGCTTTTCGGTCAAACTCTGCCACAAGTTCCCGATCTGCTTCCGGCTCATCATCGTCGTGCAATACATTCAAAGACGACATTCGCGCCGGTTGTCGCGGCGCGTCTGCAAAGTAAGGCCTGCTATTGGACTGTTCAATAGGATCCTTCTCACCGCGTGGCAACTAGTAAATACCGGCCTGCTCGTTCAACGCACGTTCGATTGCCCGCCGTATATACATCTCCGCATAGGCCACAAACCGTTGTCCACGCCCTGGCTTTAAACTTCTCCTGAGCCTGCAACAGCGCCACGTTTCCCTCACTGACAAGGTCGTTCATGCCCAATCCAAGTCCCCTGATAATGCTTGACCACAGCCACCACGAACCGCAGATTGGCCTCTACCAGTTTGTTCAATGCCTGACGGTCACCTTGTTGTATCTGCTTCGAAAGAACCTGTTCTTCTTCTATTGATAACAAACTCTCCTTGCCGATTTCGTCCAAATAAGCATTCAGAGATTACTTTCACGCTCGGAAAGCGGTTTGCCGGTTTTTATCTTTCTCATATCTTATACTTCAAATGACTGTACATTCATTACATTGCTTTTTGCAAACTTACATAAAAAGAACAAGGACACAAAAGAAAATCAAAATAAAATATTCTACAGCCCAACAGTTGCCTAATAACGGCGCACATTGCGGTAATGAATATCGTAGATATGGTCGAAGAACGACTCCCACTCATTGGTTTGCTTATCCTCCGAGTTGATGATACGCAAGCCGTAAAACTTCGTTCCTGTATCGCGATAGGCTTTGAGCCGCTTCAAATAGTCGTGCGAGGCGGCGGATATGAAAATCTGTCACCCAGTACCTCGGCATTGACATAATGTCCACCCTCGCTATCGAGCAATTCAAACATCCGATCCATCAGTTTGCGGGCACTGGTTCACCTCCAATAAAGAATATCCCCCTTCTCAAAGTAAGCTTCCGGGCTTCATGCCCAAGCGTCAAGGCGTTTCTCGCGCCGACGCTGCCGACAAATCGATGGGACGGACAGACACTGAAAGTCGATGAAAGCAATCACGGTTTAATGTCTCGGCCGTTTCCTCCACAAGAGCCAGCATCGATGCCGTAATCCGCTGCGGCGTACCGTACATACTGGCCGAAGTGTCGACGCAAACAATCCATTGGCCCTCGGCGCGAAGCGTGCGTAAAAGCCAACCGCCGCGAAGGCGTTGTCATCCTCTTGTGCCCAAACGTCTGAAGCCTGCGGGCATTATACTTGTAAAGAACAAACCTTCCATATCATCGTCGGCATAAAGTGCCAGCTCCGCAGGCAACAGCGCCTGCAAATCGTACCGACGGAACGCCTTCAATGTCGCTGCCGGCCAGATGCTCCATTTTCATAGACAGACCGGACGAAACCGTCAGCCTGTCCCTACCGTTATCGTCGCCACCCGGCCATACGCGCCACCACTTCGTCAATCTCCGGATAGCGTTCTTGTACGCGAACGTCGTTCAACCGACGCTCAAACTCTGTTTCTGTCCATTGATTATTGAGCATATTCACGCCTGAACAGCCTGCCGCTCGGTCACTTGGCGCGTCTTGACAAACCAGTGACCTGCTCCATCAGCAACAGTAAGCGTGACTCAATGCGCCGCGATGTCGTTCTATATAAGTAACAACCAACTGAACAAAATCATTTCGATAAGCGTGTTGCCGGTCATTTCCTTTCTTTTCCCACATAATCGGTTCCAAGGCCAACGCCCCCGCAACCGCCGCAGATAGAAATCAACATCGAAAAGCTGCCGTAGGATGAAGCGCGACGATATCATTCAACAGTTCCTCAATCTTAGACGATTTAAGTCGTTGAATATCAGTCATTCTAAAACGAGCTCCATTCGGTTTGCGTTCCGTCCACGAACACGATACTGAAAACCCGCGTGACCAATGACATCGGCCCACAAAACTTGCCGACTGTTTCCTGACAAAACACGACTCCGCAGTCGGCTGTTCCTCACTTGCGTAGCATACTTGGAGTGTCGTGAAAAGGCTCTGAAGAAATCAAACAACGGGTCTTGCCATTCCTCCCAAGGCCTCATCCGGACACCATCGGTCGACTTTTCGGGCAACAAACCATACGCGAAAAAGTCGTCCAAATCACTAAATAACGATTCCGTATCTAGAGAGAGTTTTCAAGAGCGTAAAAACAAAAGACAGATAATCAAAACAGTGGCCAAAAGTACCACCGACATTATTCTACATGAGGTTTGCTGACATCCTGACGGGTAAAAGCCACCTCGCGATAAAAGTCTTTTCAGGTAATCATCTAATCTCCTTCAGGTCGTCGGTCGAGACGTAAAGATTCTCCTTGATATGGCTCTCCTGCTGCCGAAGCCAGTCCGACAACCGCTCCTATCTCGGCCTCATAGTCACGCTGATGAGCAGCCAAACGCCCCATCACCCGTACGCGATGGTAACGAATATCCTCCTCTACCGCCGCTTAATATCGGCCAACCGGTGGCGGCAGCCGCAAAACAGCATTCAGCACGATGCGGCGAATCGCGTCGCGCTCGTCGGGTTCCTGCCAAAGGCAATGATAAACAGGCAAAAGATCGGCCAGAGATAATCTGCCGGCGGTCTTGCGTAAAGCCGATGTGCGCAACAAACGTGCGATATTACGCCACCGTCGGTCGCTGACATAAATATTCCGGCGCTCGGCTGCCTCATCCACGCACTTGGCGCAGGCTTTTGCGAATGACATGAATACATTGCAGTACATCGTCGGACAACACCACCTCGTCAATCTCTCACTCCATCGCGCATACTCGGCAGCCGAAATGGCATTGGGCAGGCTTTCTTCTGTCTCGAATCCATTTCCACGAGCATCATCACGCAGGCGCAACATCGCGTTGAAGTGCGCTTCGGTTGCTATCGGCCGGCTCTCAATCCGGAATGATAAAACGATCCCCACAACGCCTCAAGGCCTTCGCCCTTGGCCGGCAACTCATTGCTGGCAGCCACCAAAAAGCTTGAGTGGCAATTGCAACACGCGATTGCCGTTGCGAATATCTTTTCGTTGATAACGGTCAGCAGCGTATTCTGAATGGCGGGACCGGCCCTTCCATATCTCATCGAGGAAAACCACGTCGGCCGTTGGCGATAACCATGACCACCCGCTCGCCAACTGTCGGATGTCTTGAGCCGTGTTATGCTCACGGGGCCGAAGATTTCGTCGGGCGTAGAAAAGCGCGAGCATGAGATATTCAAACGACCGCCCGTTCCGGAAAGCCAACTGCAGACGACGCGCCACCATGCACATAAGCCACCCCGGAGGACCCAACAGAATGACGCTTTGCCGGCCAAAGCCGCCAAAAAGCGACAATGCCATCTCCGATTCTTTCTCGAAAACGCCCTCATTCATCTCACCAGAAGACGGCTGAAACGTTCTTTCATGCGCGCCAGTCGAAAGTAATCTGCGCACTGCCGTAGCAACGATGATGATGTTCGTCGGCGACACAGAACTGGCCCGGCGCAACACCATGGATGGGTTCCGCCGAATGAATGATAAACTCGTGATCGGACGGCTGTTCGACCTCGGCGGATGATATTCTGGGGTATGACGAGATCTTGAACGTCACTTTACTGCCCGACGTGAGCACGTCTTTACGTGTAAGAAAATGGAAGTCGTGCGCATAAGTCTTGCTTGTGGCCGTGGCGGGATCATGGCCATGGCTGACGCCACAGCAGTTACGCTCCACATCTTTCTTCACCACAAACCACGGACCGCCGCCGAAGCCCAGTCCCTTGCGTTTGTCCGATGGTGTGATACCACAATGCCCGGTGCTCGCCTATCTTCTTACCGGTCTCGGGTTCGATGACATCCGCGGGCAATCGCCCAAAGTAACGATGCAGATATTCATTATAATTAATCTGTCCCAAGAAGCAAATGCCCTGACTGTCTCTGCAGCTTGGCGTTGACCAAATGTTCGGCCTCAGCAATCTCGCGCACTTCGTTCTTCACGTGATGGCCTATCAGGAAGATGGCTTTGCGCAGACTGCCAGTCAGTCACATCTGTGCTAGAAAATCGGTCTGATCCTTTACGGGATCGGGACTCGTAACAAAACCATTTCTCGCCATCAACGACCTCTGTACGAGCATAATGGCCCGTAGCAATCAGGTCATAATCATGTTCCCCATCTTCTTATCGAAGGCACCGAACTTAATCAACCGGTTGCACATGACATCGGGATTGGGCGTAAAACCGGCCTTCACCTTTTCCATTGTGTGGCGTCACCTGATCCCAGTCCCTCCTTGCGGCGGTCGGTAACCTGCAACTTGCAGCCAAATCTGGCCGCAGCGAGTGGCCATCTCAGATCTTCCTCGCTGGAACAGTCCATTCTTCCTGCTCTTCAGGCCCAATCTTGATATAGAAACAATCGGGATGAAGCCCCAAACGGGCAAACTCCCAAACGACGACGCTGCTGTCGACGCCGCCCGACAACAACACGACAATACGCTTCTGACGAGTTCATCGACAGTGAGGCCGTCTATCTTATCTTTCTCGATTAGCATCATAAGTGCAAAGTTGCGAAAAAGATGGGATAACGCAGAAAGCCTATAATAGACCGACTGGGGTTAATATACATTAAATATAGGAACACTGAGCACGTAGTATAATAAAAATTACAAACCTTCCATACAAGCACTATAAAATTAATGATATTTAATTATAGTTCGATGATAAAAATGTTTTGTGTTAAGGGCTCGCCAAAGAAATTGTTCTTAAAATTTGGTAATCTACGAAAAATCAACTACTTTTGCGCCTACTTAAAAAGTTTTTGCAGCTTATTTAATAAAAATGGGATGGTTCCGTAGCTCAGTTGGAGTTAAGAGCAACAGCCTTCTAAGCTGTGGGTCTTGAGTTCCGAACCTAACGGAATCACATTGATAGTCAGTATGTTAGGCAACACAAGAAGCATAACAAACTGACTATATTTTCTATTAAAGGAATAAAGTTATAAAATTATCAATTTATAAAAAGGTGAGACTCATCCAATAACTCTCTAAAAATTGTCAAGCGATGAGATTACTATTTTAAAGCTCCATCTTCCATCCTTTTTGTAAAGAAAGCAGTACGAAAAGCAGGCCCAAAAATCACTCCAACTAGAGAGATGTAGAGATGAAGCAACGTTTTTGCCTTCTTACAATGTCATTTTTACTCAAGGTCAAAGCATAGCTTTTTATATTGCCCAAAGCAGTGCTTTTTATATAGTAATAGCTATGCTTTTACATGATAAGATAATTCTTAAAATGTATCTAATTGATAAAGAAGAAGTTACCTTGTGATACAAACTAAACAGGTAACGATTTGGAAACGAGCGAAGTGCTTTCTGTCGCATGTTTCTACATCAACAAAAGAACGCTTGTTATTCTGTTTGCAAAAGATAATCATTTGCTTTGAATAGCAAGCGTCAATGAAAATTTCGTTCATTTGCGTCATCATTGAGTTTTTGGTGATTGGAAATAGAGAAGAGCTATCATTATATACCTCTTCCCTCGTTTCTTCTTTTCTTGGCTTGGTTTATGAGTTTATGTTGCCATACCATCTCGGCATAATCATCACCGTGTGTCTGTGGATTGATAAGTCCACTGCTCCCGAAAATCATTTCTTCGGCTACATTCAAGGCGGTGCTTGCTACATTTCCTACGGCTTGTGCAATAGATGAACTATCATTTTGCTATTTTTCGGTAGTATGCACGAACGGCTGGGAGGGACGAGTTGATAGCCTGTATCTGATTGAACTTTATTCTTTGCTAGTCTTGTCTGCTATGTGTGAGCTTTTGTTTATCGTCTCCTTTGTTTCGGCTGTTGTATGATCCAAAGTTCTTTTGCAAGGAGCGGTAACCTAACTCCTGCCGATTTCGGAAGCTTTGAATGTCTGGCCACAGTAGGAGAACTTCAAACCATATACTTTGCCCTGCTTATTCTTCAAACGTTCTGTGATTACACCACTCTTGTTAAGGTCGTGAGAACATGGAGTGCCCTGTGATACCTGTACCTTTGTATTTTTTCAAGTAGGGCATAACAAATCTTCTGTATGTTGTTGCTTTGGTCTGTTCTCTCGTAGGATTGGCCTTTGCTTTTTGGTGTTGTCTTTCCGCCTTTACTTCCTTTGCAATGGTCGAGGCCGTGCCACGGCTAAGTTCCTCTGCGACCCTCGCTGCCTTGTTGCTCACAAAGGTAGTGTCATAAACGTTGCCATACAGACTAATGCGATTGGCGATGACTATGGATATGCATATTGTCGGTGTCTTTGTAATTAACCGCTACCCATTGATGGTCAGCAAGCCCCCATACGCCCTGCAAAAGTTTTGACGCAAGATTACGGACAGAGGTTAAATTCAATCTTGGTTCATCTTTCGTGCTATACCGATTTCAATGCGGAGAATTTGTTTCTGCACCCAGGTGTTATAGTCGTTCACTATCTTCATTTCCTCGTAAAATTTCCTTTGGTGTTTTCCACAGAGATTATGAAGAAGTGTTTTACCGAGTTTTTCCCTCTCTAAAAATATATTCCAGCGCATTGCTGCCATGTGCAATTGCTCTACATTTTCCTATCATTCTCCATCAGATTTAGAGGTTTAGTGCCCTTTCCTCAATGTGGATTTGGGATTGAAGAAACGGCTTAAATGCCTCCCTTGCCAGATAAGAAAGACTTTGGGTAGTCAGTACCCATGCATCATCCTTTACCTTGATAAGATTGGAAATATGAGACCTCTAAAAGCCTACACCTCTCAATTTTCACCATATACTCTTAGAAGGGACGAATATTTTTGACCCAAAAAGATGCCCGCTGGAGGTTATTTTTGAGTAGATAATAATCTTTTTATCGGTGTATTTTCATATTATCTGATACAATTTGACACAATAATCCCTGGCGTTCGGTATAAGTTGTAGGCAATGGACTCCATTATATACTGCGCATGTGTTTTTGAAAGTCCAACGTATCTTGCTATTCCTGCACCAAAAACCATCTATGCATGGAACCAAAGGTACGTTCTACTGTAGCGTATCTTACTTATAGCGACGTTGATACGCTGCTGCCTTTCTGTAATTTCATGTCCTCTTGTTCCCTTATGCATGATACGACTTTTAAGCTTCTATACGTTTGAGGGGTTTCTTTGTTCTCCATCGAGTCATATCCTTTATCGGCAAAAACAAAAGTGCTTTCCGTGGTAGCTCGGCTTTCTTTAGGGGTGTTTCTAAGTGTTTCATATCACTTTCATTGGCAGCTGTCGTTTCCTCGGCAAGCACCATTCCGTTTTCATCCGTTACCGTATGACGCTTATAACCGAGAGTGGAGCTTTCCCATCTTCTTTGCCAACGGGCTTCTGTAGTCTACGTTAAAGCGACAACTTCTTTGAGCATGGCTTTCTCAGAAGCCTCTGTTCTCTTCCTCTTTCCTGTCCTCAAGCGACCTCATAGCTCTTACCTCCGCGGGGCGACAGGGGTATTCGTAATGCTGGCATCAACAATGGCACCACGGCAACAATGAGTTCCTTTAGCTTCCAATTGCCGATTAAACTCATCAAGAAGCGTATCATACAAATCTGCTTCAACAAGAATGTTGCGAAAACGGCACACAGTGGTACTGTCGGGGACGATATCTTCCATACCAGACCTGCAAAACGGCTAAAAGACGGGCGGTCGTTAACCTGATCTTCAACTTCTCCGTCGCTCAGACCATACCAGGTGCGGAGTAATTCTATCTTAGAATAAAACAAGGCTGTCATAGCTGGGCCGGCCTGTAGACTTACAAGCCTTTTGTATAAGTCGCTTCTATTATAGCACGAATAGGTGCCCAATCAATGACTGTATGTTTTATTTGTGAAAAAGAATGTCTGCTTGATCTTTCTTTGCCCAAGGAATAGGTCAACAAAACTGGGAAGGATAACTTTTGTTTCATACCATAAAAGGTACAAAAAGATTTAAGAAAGACAAAATTATATGAGGAGTTTTGCAGGGTCTCATTATATCTATTTTTGCAAAATAAACAATAGTAATAACTGGCAAAAGAAGATACGATTGAGAAGCCAGAAAAAGATGAACGCTAATAACAAAAAGTTATAAAATAACTACATAGGGTCAGTTTCAAAGATTACATGGGGACAGTTTCAATGATCAATAAAGGCACAAAAAGCGAGCAGTACGAATAAAATATTGTTAAAAACAAACTTTACTACAAAATTTTATAGTAAACGTTTGAGGCAATACGATATAGTATCTTTGTCTTGTCTTAATAAAACAACAGAATATGAAACAAGAAACCGAAACAATGAAGGTTACACTCGAGGAAAGAGACCTGATTGAGCAGATGAGAAACTATAACCGTTCCTATCCTAACGGTTGTCCAGATTACTGAAATCATCATCGAAGTTCTACTCAATGCTTCGCCACCCTATTAACAACAAAACATCGCCTCTCCCTAAAGGGAGGAGCTTTAATAAAAGAAGGAATACAACAATGAAACAGTTATTAGAAAAGCCGGTAGTAGTCAGCGATATGAAGCGGCGTTTGGCAGACATCAACTTGTCCGTGTCGTGGATGGACTTTTGCCAGTGAAAATGCTACAGAAGTCATCATCGTGGTTCTACCACAAATTAAACAGTATCGACGGCAATGGTGGCACAGGCGGTTTCAATGAGGAAGGGCTAGAGCATCTCCGTGGCTCACTTTTCGATCTGGTGACCGCATCCGCCGAGCTGCAGAAAGAATTTAGGCGTGGTTGTCTGTTGACCATTCAAGACAAAAAGCCGCCCGTCGCCTACGGGCGCACATCAGCCTCTGCATTGCGAGGGCTTTTCACTATCAATCCACCTCCTCCCTTTTATACAATCTTAAACAACTCCCCATTTAAGATAAGCGGTTATTATTATCCTAAATGAAAATTTGTTCGAAATGTCTGTGCACGCTTATAACGAGGGATTCATGGCGGATTACGCAGACGCAACACCGATAGTGTTGATATGTATATTTCTCAATGCGTTTATATCAGAAACATAATGTGATGGTTCTTGTTTATAAGCATACCTAAATCAAAATCACAATATGTTTTCCGCTGAAAAATTTCGTGATTACGAATAAATCATTTCAAAAATCACTTGCTTTTGTGAGTTTGATGAGCCTTATTCTCCAAGACTTCTATATGGGTCTACGACTACAGGAAAGCTGCTGTTGACGAGTTTCAAGCAGTTCCATTTGGGCATCAAGTGCGTCGCGTTCGGCCTCAAGTACATCGAGATAAGTAGCTCGTCCGTTCATATAAAGTTGACGAGATACCTCAACCGAGGTGTTCCAAAGTCTTCACTTCTTCCTCTTTTAACGCATAATAGGCGGCGAGATTCTTGTTCTTTGACAGCTGGAAAAGCCACACTAATTTGACCCACCCTGTCAAAGTATTTTTAGAGCCAGTAAAACGATTTGTATTGACCCTCAATACTGGTCAGGTGGGTCATTTTTATTTCGCTATTACTTGGTAATATTCTTTGCTTTTATCTTTCTAAGACTCTCTCCAGTTAGTTCTATTTGATATGAGGTATGCACAATTCTATCTAGTACAGCATCTGCCACGGTAGGGTCGCCTATTGCATCATACCAGTTGTCTACAGGAAGTTGAGAAGATATGATAATCGACTTCCCTTTCATGCCTATCTTCTATAATATCAAGTAATATGGGACGCTCTTTTGCATCTACAAGGTACAAGGAAGGCATCATCGAGGATTAACAAAGCGACATCGCTCTATCTTCTTTAGCTCTGTTTCTAACGTTCCTTTGTTCTTGGCAACCTTAAGTGTCCCCAGCAGCTTTGACATGTTAGCATACATCGTTCTAATACCATTTTTACAAGCATGATAGCCTATAGCTGTAGCGATAAAACTTTTACCAGTTCCTGATGAGACCAGTAATAAATATATTGCGTCCTTGCTTGATAAAAATCAAGTGAGAAATATTCTCTCCATTTTTGTTTTGGCTAAGGTTGCGATTGATATTATAATCTATTTGCTCAGGATGGGTTTTTATATCTAAAGCCCTGCTGATTTTATGAGTCTTTCAATGGCTGCTGCAGACGATAAGTCCCATTCTCGAGATAAGAGCCAAGATAAAGGCATCTGGTGTCATCGTATCTGCAATTGTGGTTGTTAGACTTTCTTCAAAAAGGCAGTTGCCATACCCGTGAGCCTCATTCTATGCATTAAATCAAGAGATAACTGATTCTTATCCATTTCTTGCACAATAGGTGCTGTCTTATTATTATTTAGTTCCATAGTTGTTTACTTTAATTGTTTGCTATTATTGGATAATTGCTTTGAGAAATAATCCTTGCCTCGTATGTTCTTATGAGTTTTTGGTTTATATTCAGGAGATAGCTCCATATTATCTTCATCCATAGATATATAGGAAGCATCATCACCCTTCTGTAGTATATCCTTTATCTCATTATAGCCATAGCGTCGTCCTTCCGAGGCACAGTTACAAGCTGCTACTAGACGAGCCATGCCATACTTCTTCTCCAGCGACATGATACCACGGCAAGAGCGGAAGGCTTTTGGTGGATATTTCATCTGCGTAGCGACTTCCTTGAGATAAAGCAGAAGGATGTTGTCTTGCCCTGCCCGTTGATATATTTCCTCCAAATCCTTTTCAAAGCTACCATGATGACCAGGAAGATTATGTGCATCTTTCTGTGAGTAGGTATAGGGAGTATCATCTCGCTGATGGATGGTAACTAACTTTAACCCATAGTAGATTTGAACATTGTCATTATCGTAAATAAGCTCCATACGTTTGCCGATATACTCTGTTGGAACACTATAACTATGCTTTCTTAGCATAACGAAGCTATTAGCCATGACAGTAGTAGACTTTCTAGACTTCATCTGATAGCGAGCGGTAGGAAGAGGACGAAGAAAATCTTTTTCCATTTCCTCAAATAGTTCTTGACGGGATTCCTTACGCCCACTCAATCTACGGCTGTTACATGCTTCTAAAGATGTGCGTATAGCAACATTAAGTGATTCTAGATTATGGAAAATTTGCCTTCAATATCTACATATACCAGACCGATACATTAGCTTTCAGCATTCTCAACCAGTGCCTTGTCCTTGGGACGGCGCACCCTAGCTGGATAAAGCAGCCATGTCATAAAAATTCAGCCATAGCAGCGAGTCGTCATTGATAACAAGGCTCATTACGATCACTGCGGATAACGGCTGATTTTTAAGTTGTCAGGCACAACAGCCTTGGGTACACCACCAAAGAAATGAGCATTCTCGCAAAGCAACGATAAGGTCTTCGCTTCTTCTGCAGACCACACTGCCTCGCAATAGGTGTAATGACTGCATGGAAGGTAGCCACAAAAACCTCTACCTTCACGCACCTCACCGTCTGTTCTTCGACTATCTCTAGCTTATCACCTGCATAATCAATATACATCTGATCGCCAACAAGGTGCTCTACATGTCCTACAGCTCGTGTTTGACATCTGTAGGCATGGATTGCGTGTTTGAAAGTAGAATACTGGTAACCATTAGGATGAGTTTTGAGATACTCCGTGTGAAGAGATGAGATAGAAACACCCTTCTTGCTAAGCCGTTTCACATAATCAGGAACAAGTGCCTCTGCTCCAACTTGCGAGCAGAGGCGGACGGTTACGAGAATGCCCATCTGAAAACAAGTCCGCCAGCTTATCATCTGAAAGCGACAGAATTTTGCTCCATGGACAAGCCACTTTCTTGGATTTACGGACATACTTGCGGAGGGTGTTACGAGATATATGGAAAGTACTGAAATACTTCTTATTCCCATACCAGATGCGTAACAGCGCAATAAATTCTTTAATTTTGTCATATAAATAATAGTTTTATGTTTTTAATGCCGGCCAGGGCAGTAACACAAAACTACAAAATGACCCTACTAGCGTTTCAAAGGGTCATTCTTATTTTCAGTGAGGTGGGTCTCATTATTTTAACCTTACTGGGTCTAAAAATACTTGCCAGGAGTGGGTCAAAATTAGTGTGGCTTTTCCAGCTAATTCCTTGTTGGTTATTAGGCGGTTTTCATATTCTTCCTTCGCCTGTTCCTCTTTCTCCACATATCGAGTATCTTCTCTATCTTGACTTTTCAAAATCGTGGTGAGCTTTGCTCTCAGTGTAATGACATCCATCGCGCTTTTTAATTTGATTATGGTGCAAAGTTCGGGTATTGAAATCGTTTGGATTGTATGCTAAATATGTACTGAATAGAGTGTTGTCAAGTATTCAAGCCCGAAGACACAGGCTGTCATATCAAAGCCACAAGCACGCAGTTAGATGAAAGTATCTCTTTCTCATGCGCTGTCATTACATTTGCATATCGTAATATCCAAACTAAAGGGATTGATATATAGAGGTAATCGCAATCGAGAAAGAAAACGTACGAAGCCATGATGGAGCGTTTCCGCATCCTGACCGTCAAGGTCGATGCCCTCTGTCGAGAATCGGACGAGAGAGAATGGGCAAATGGTTGGTACAACCAAGATGTCTGCCAAATCCTGAATGTCGGCTTGCGTACACTGCAAACCTATCGGAGTAACTGGACTTTACCCTATACGAAGATAGGCTACAAGATGTACTATAAACCGGAGGATGTTCAGAAACTGATAGACAAGTCGGTCTCTCCATGATGCAGTATCTTAATCACCACTAAATCCAAAGTAGAACTATGGTAACAATGTAAAGACCAAGAATGATGAGGAAATTATGCACTTCTTCAATGCCTCCGACCGTATGATAAAAGGGATAGATACCCTGAGGGAAAAGAAACAGACCGATGCTACAAGGCAGCGGTATTTGACAGACGAGAACTTTCCCGACGGCTGCATGTCAATCGACGCACCCTGCAAGACTATCGTGATATGGGGCGTATTCCGTTTGTCAAATTAGGAGGAAAGTCCTCTATAAAGAGGAGGAGGTAGAAAAATTGCTGCAAGAGAACTACCCACGATTTGAGAATGATGAAATGTTTGTCGCTGTTGCCTTGATTTTGGTCATATTGTCGATTTGTTTTGACCACGATAAAACAAGCTCTCAAAAAGTGAGCGTAGATTTCAGAAAAACTTACGTAAGTTTTCCGAGATTCTTACGTAAGATTTGATAGCTTCTTCGACCACTTCTCTTCATTGGCTCATCATACGCCCAAATCAAGTTACAACGGAATGTGCAGTAAGCAAAAAGCAGACAGTAGGAATTATCTTCTTACTGCCTGCTTTTCTTCTAAAATGTATATGTCTGCCAACGGTGTAACAGACAATCATGGGTGGAGAGGAAACTTTCTTCTCCAAAGCCTGCCGATTATCCACCTTCATAAAGTCTTTGCCTGTGGTGTGGCAATACAGAAACGACAGCATCGTTATCATTTCGATACTGTACAAATCAATAAATCCTTGTTCAGAGTGGATTGTTCTCATCGCTTCCGTCTCCATCAGGAGACAACTTCTTTGAATATCGCTTTGATCTGTGCGCTCACCTTGCCGGAGAATGCCCCGAAACAGGTCGGCAATCTCACAACAGAACATCAAACGCGGTAGCTGGGACATATGTTCTCCGTTACCGCCAATGGTTATGATTTCTCTTTTCATAGACATTCTTCCTTATCATTATATGGTAATACCGCTAAAACTGTTCTATCCGGCTTAACTTGTCGGAAAGGAATTCATATCAGCTTTCCTTCTCGTGGGTAATTTTGGCGTAGATTTGTGTCGTGCGGATATTCGTGTGTCGAGCATCTTGGAGAGCGTTTCGATGGGAACTCGTTGGTCAGACAAATTTCCGTTGCCATGGTATGGCGACTGGTATGCTCACGTTATGTTCTTTTTCTATACCGCAAAGTCCGATGATTGTTTTAAGGTTCTTGCAGGCGGTATATGTGCGAGGAATGGGCAGGAGAGTAATTTTTCCTTTGCCATGCCATCATATTTTTCCGATAATCCTCAATGGAATGTCCATCAGCATGATGTTGGATTCACCCGTCTTCTGTCGCTTGGTCATAATCGACAGTTGCCGTCGAATGAAGTTTGCACATTGTCTTTGGTCAGGTTCTTCATGTCGGTAAAGCGACAAGCCGGTAAAGCAGCAGAAAACGCCTGGGTCACGCACTAACTCCATAGATTTGCGGCGAAACTTCAAATCCGTCATTTGACGTATCTCGTCCTTGGTCAAATAATCCCTTTCCGTACTCTCGGCGGAGATACTCGCCAATCCACGAAAAGGGTCTCGAACAATCCAGCCGTGAGTTCTGGGCAATGGTAATCATTCGGCGCAAGGCATCATGTGAGATCCATACGGTATTATTGCACTTTTCTTTTTCCAGTGCGGAGAAAATCTCAAAAGTCCGTGATGAATGCAGGTGTAGCTCTCGCAGAGGCAATGTCCGCTCAGATGATAGCGTGTCTTGATAAATTCTTCCAAGTGCTTGTAAACGGTACAATACTTATGGTATGTGGAATCACGACGCAGACCGGCAGAATACTGCGCGAAAATCCTCATTGTGCTGGGCATAGACCGTCAGCAGTGCTCGTGCCGCATCTCCAAACAGAAAGCGTTCTTTTACTTTCTCTGCCGTGACACTGGTTGTCCCTTTCCGGCAATCTCCTTGTGTTGGCATTGATACCCACGAATCTTGTCCAAAAGCGGTTGGTTTTCAATGCGATAGACACTTTCCGAGCCCGGTTGCTCTTGACATCCATAGATTGGGAGAATGTCGCATTTGCAACTGAACTGGCAATGGTTCCGTCAATAGTATACTGACACATCACGGGAACGAAACGCATCTTTCTTCGGGGCGTTCTTTTTGAGGTAGAACAGAACCTTAAACGTACGCTTGCATAACTCTGGCTCTTTATAAGTTACAAAACTATTTATTGTCAGGTTATCCGCTGATACATAATTCATTGTACTGACGGGAAAGATTCCAAGCATTCATCCTTTTTCTTCCCTTTCTCCCTTTATTGGGCTATCTTTGCAGAAGATTTCAGTTGAGATTAGCTCGTTCGTTACCGTTTTTCCATTCCTTCCTACTTGGATATAGGGTAATGTTTAGTAACGCTGCTCTGTCAAAGTTGGCAAAAGAGTCCGTCTTTTGGCAGTTTTCCCCAGAATAGTCGAATAATCAGAACTGACTGACTCTACAAATCATTTGCTATGTCCTCTCATTTTTGACCGTTGAGGATAGATTTTTGTAAAAACAATGCAGGATTTTGTAAATAAGTTATGACATTTTCATTTATCTTTGTATTCAAGAACGAGACAAAAAGTTTGTTTCTATAAAAACGTTATCATTGCTTATGGCATCATCTCAGTTGATTTCTCTGCCGAATGCGTTGTCGGTGTCGTCCCTTCTCACGATAGAAAAGGGCGCTTTCCAACGTGAATCGTGCTACGTATCAGCGCTGGTGGCAGGTCTATCAAAAGCAAAACGTCTATACCTTATATATATAATGGGCTTTCATTTTCATCAATTTGTCGGCCCCTATGCCTCATTGTTTTCGCGAAGGGCAGGATAGGCATGATGAAGCTGCGGCAGAGCCGACTTCTTGCAATCAAAGAATTTATTTATTTACCGGAATCGGGCACCTTTTCGATGGTAAAGAGATCTCCATTCATAGTAAACACTTCAAAAAGCAACACCTATGTCAGAAGAAAAATTTAAGTAGAGTCCGATCTTTTGGGCGAACTTAAAAGTGCCAATCGATGCTTATTATGGCGTACAAACACAGCGGGGAATCAACAACTACCACATTTCACGAAAAGAAAATGCGTGATTATCCGACTATGTTGTGGCACATTGCCTACGTAAAAATTAGCTGCAGTGCAAACCAATCACAGCTTAGGCGTGATCAATGATGAAATATCTGGTGCCATAGTCAAGCCTGTCAGAGAGATTATTGACGGTAAGTTTCACGAGGATTTTCCCTATAGATATGATGCAAAGGTGGAGCCGGAACATCCGGAGTTTAATATGAATGCCAATGAGGTGATAACCAACCGACTCTTGAGATAATGGGACACAAAAAGGGAGAATATCAGTGTTGTTATCCTGGCGATCGTATGGTGTGGTCAGGCACTAATGATGTTTTATCCCACTACCGCACGTCTTGCGCTCATCCGAATGAATAAGAGTCTTGTGCCAGTCTAACGGGATTGATGCTTTTTGCGTTATAAGAGCGAAAGTTCAAGGATGTTTTGAAGATGGGACGCACCCAGTTGCAGGATGCAGTGCCTATGACGGCGGGCCAAGTTTAATGTATGCCAACAATCTTGAGGAAGAGATTCTCAACTTGGAACGAAACATCAAACTCTTGTGAGATTAACATGGGTGGTACAGCCATTGGAACAAGTCTTAACGCTGTACCGGGCTTTGCAAAACTATGTGCTGCCAAGCTACAGTAAACTCACTGGAGAACCTTTTGTGTCTGCAATCGACCTCGTGAAACTACTCTGACACAGGCGCGTCAGTTTCAGTGGTGCTTTGCAGCGTTTGGATGAAACTCTCTAAGATTTGCAACGACTTCCGCCTCATGGCATCTGGTCCCACGCTGTGGTCTTAACGAGACTAAATCTGCCTCCTAAGGGACTGGGTTTCATCGATTATGCCGAGGTAAAGTCAGATCGTTATCCAGAAGTTACTAATCAAGTATGCTTCAAAGTCATAGAAACGACACCACAGTAACGTTTTGCTGCCGAGGCCAGTCAACGAGATTAAACGTTATGGAGCCTGTAATCACCGAGTGTCTCTTCGAGAGTTTATGGTGGCTTCCGATACTATTGACTCGTTAACTGAGGAATGTGTGCTCGGCATTACAGTCAACAAAAGAACGTTGTTACGAAATGGTTAAGAACTCAATCGGCATCGTTGCCTCAATCCATATATTGGATACAAGAATAGCACAAAGGTTGCGAAGGAAGCCCTTGAGACTAACCGCTCCGTTTATGACATTGTACTCGAAAAAGGCTTTGCTAACGAAAGAAGAACTTGACGGAGCCCTCGATCCAAAAGAATATGCTTGCATCGCATAAGTTCATGCAATAAATTATCTGCTTCAAAAGAAAAGAGGCTGCAAGGGAATTATCCCTGCGGCCTCTTTTCTATCTTAACCTCGTCCTTCAACCAAATCATCTCCTTATGTTATGCAATTCTAAGTGTCTGTTTTAATTAGTCGGTCGATGAAAGCAATGGAAAATTAAGCCCAAAAGAACCCACTTTCTTTCTGAATATACATGAAATTTTATTGTGAAATAAATGAAGAAAGTCAATAGGTTGCGAGCTTACCCCATTGTTCTTTTGAAAGGAGACAATAATCTGCGTCATATCATGGTGTAAAATAGGGCCAAATCACCGCGCAAAAAGCACTGCCATGCTAGAGCCAAAAGCTATGCTTTTATCGTGTAAAAAGCATAGCGATGAGTCATCAAAAATATAAAAATGCCACTCTCATAAGGCTTTTTGAGCTACGTAGTAAAATAGAAGTTATTCATGCTATTTGAACTATCGGTGTTTTTTATGTAATCTTTTGCTAAAAAGGAGAATGAGTTGATAAAAGAGTGCAACCATACGGGATGCTCTCCTTTCAAGCTATTGTATGGGTATAGTCTAAAAATAGATGGAATGGGTTATTTCTTCCACATCACTCCTCGATATGTTTTCCATTTATTTCATTTCTTCCACCAATCTTTTCCATTACATAGTGAACTATGCTCTTTCAAAAGGTGAGCAAAATCAGCGCCAAATAAATACAGACAAATACTCTAATGGTTATTTTTAAAGACTACCTTTATATGAAATCAAGTCTTAGCAAACCTTTTTCAATCGCTTGATAATAGAAGATGAATAGTGCAGAAAGCAAACAACAGGTGATAGCACCTCCATACCATCCACAACTGCATATCGCCCCACAAATAACCGATGATAGCAACAAGATAGTTACCAATGGCTGTGGCCACAAACCATCCACCATCATCATGCCATATATTTGGAGGAACGACCTTCGATACGAACGAGATTCCCATCGGCGAAAGCAGTAGCTCGGCAAAACGTCAATACGAGATAAGTGATATACGAGCCAATCGGGAGAAACGAAGTTGATTGTCACGATGCGAATTCTGCACTTCTGTTGGAGTGGGCAATCCCATTGAAGCAATGGCCAAAATAAAGGAAGCACTACAGCAGCGATGAGCATACCATAACCAATCTTGCGAGGAGCGGTAGGCTCTTTGCCCTTACGACCCGAGATAGCCAAACACTGCCAAAAGAAACAAAGTTGTCAAAGCTACAACAAAAGAAAAGGATTGAACTGCTGGAATATCTGCGGAAGGAGTTTTAATTTCGGCCTCTAACGAAGAATAGTTGGAACTACACCACCAATAGCTTAGCTAACAAAGATGATACCAGAGATGATTTTACCATTGCTTCGTTTTCGACTGAAAGGTGAGAAGGCGCTGTAAACAGACACTACAATCAATACTCGGTAAGGATATCGAAGCCTAAACGGTCCAAGTCCAACAACTGATTTGGCGAGGTATAGTCGCGCGCAAAGAAAAGTCATGGTAAGACCATTCTGGTGGAATGCCGTCCAGAAGAATATAACAACTGCGAACACCAACAACAAGGCTATAATGCGCTGGCGTGTTTCGGCTGGCGTCAATTCGGGATTCGGCTACAACACCTTCCGAGCTCTAGAAGCTTTCTGCTTGTATTGTTAACATCCATCAGCATGCTGGGTAGAAACAAGAACACAACATAGATAAGCATCGAGGCGATGAAAAGCGATACGCAAAGCCACTGCAAAGCCGTGGTTAGCAGCACGTGAAAGCTCTGCAATATAAGTGGTGCAGAAGCTAGCCATGTGGCGGCATAACAACTTGGGCGGCCTTCAGCACCGGTCAAGCAACACGCTTCCATCTGGCTTTATTGTGCCATCAAGGAACTGATGGGCCAAAGAAAGGTATTTGCGGTTCGTAGGTGAAAATTAGCTCACTGCCAATACATAATTAGTAATGTTTGTGGCTGCAGTAGCACCCAGCGCACCGATGTTGATCGCCATGTAGAAAAGGGCTGAAAGCGGTATCGCGCTTCGAGCTAAGTTCTGGGTTGTCATAGAGATTACCCGACGGCACTTGTAGGTTACCTTTGAACAAACCTGGCCCACACGCTATCAGTGCCAAGGCACCAAACATCATTGCTTGCCAGAAAAATCGGCAGCTGTAGGGATGGCTAACAGCACATAACCCAAAAACATAATAAACAATACCCGGGTTACCATCTTCCCATAACCAAACTTATCGGCTAGGGATTCCACCGATGAGCGGCATGGGAAATAGACAAATCAAGGAAACTAGCAAAGATAGTAGACGTTTCCTTTGCAGTGTAAAGCAAACTTCGCCTGCAAGAAGAGTGAAGATGGTAAGCATCGTGTAATAACCAAAAGCGCTCGCTCGTATTGGCTAATGCCAATGCATAAAGTCCTTTCGGTTGATTTTCAAACATAAAATTGATTTTAAATTAATATTAGGTTGAATTCTTTCTCTGATATAAATAGCCTGATCGTTTGGGATTACTACTTTTCATGAAAAGGTCCGCGAGATATCAAACAGATAGGCCGCCTTGACAACAATATTACCCAAATTTGATTTAGCAAAATAATCACGCTTTGAATTATTGTAAATATTTCCCCAAACCATGATAATACCGCGCTTCAAGCAGAAAATGCCCTAACGGGATGCGCGTATTCCAAAACCTACCCGCGAGCAATGCCATAGTCAAACTTGTTTTGTACCATCATCGTATCTTGCTGCACAACTTGATTACTGGCGCCGGCACATTTCGTTTAGTTAATTCAAAAATTTATCTCTAGATTCACTAAGAAGATAACCAAACTGAGGACCGAGATTAATATTGCATGCCTTCTTTTACCCCACGCTAAATGGGCAAAAATAGGCATGAATATAATTCAACGTACGACTATAAGCTTCAGGCTGCCCTGTTTCCTCGTTAATAACTGGCTTCCGGTCACGATCAATAATATCTTCTGTCCACCCTATTTGTGCATAATTGACCTCGCCAAGAATGGAACAAATTGTAGACACTTTTCAGAAGTATATTTTTATAGTGAGTCCTCCCACCAGACCATTATGCATTTTTGGTTGACTTTAGGAACAAAAGCCCACGCTACTCATAGCTAAGCCACCATTCAAACCAATTTGAAATCATTGCGATGCAAAACCAATTTGAGCATTGGCTCGCCATGATAGAATACATAGTATAAAAATAAGGACTTTTCTTCATAATCAAAGTTGTGAAAAACAAGTTAAAATTCAATTTGGTCTAACTTGCCGTCATAACGATAGTGAATAAGCATAAAGCTTTTATTTTGATACTCCCCATTCCCTACACGCGAAAACGGAACGGGTCTGAAGGGAGCGATGGCTAGTTTTGCACTTTAGCTCCCACAAAGTCTTTTCCATACGAGCGAACACCTTGCATGAAAAACTTGCCTGATCATAACCGGTCAAGGCAAAACGTGGCAATGCGTATAGCATATCAGCTTTGAAACCACCGCCGATAACTACGTTCAATATTGGCGGTAGCTTTTGACAAGGGTTATAATAAAAGGTGGTAGGGATATAGAGTGTCGAACTTGTGGAAATTTTCAATATTATTCTTTGTGTACATAAGCCCTCCGTATAGCCATCAAAAGCGAGATTAACAATACGAACGCATAGCTAAGAGGCCCTCTAACTTATTGATTGCAATCGTCAGTTCTGGAGAACGACCTGTATTAAGGATAACAACATTGCGTTTCTTTGGGTCAAAAGCTTTGGCAAAATTATCCTCTGTCGACTTCAAGTTCGGTTATACTATAGGTTATACCAAGCTCCAACTGCTTTCAGGCCAAAAGTAAAGCGCTTTATTGCTCGTTGTGTCATTACAATCAATAAATACAGGATGCGCCTCTTTAAAACGAAACAAAAGATCTCTATACTTCTGTCAACAAGTTGTTGTGGTGACTGATAAACCTGATATATTTCACGAAAACGTTCCACATCATTTCCAGAAATAGAAAACAGGATAACAAGCTTTATATGATTGCTTTTTGCAAAAACAGTATCAAAGCACTGACATGAGTGAGTATAAAGAGGGCCCGAAGATGATATCGCAATTACGAGCCTGCGGTTCTTTAAGAATAACATTAATATCGTATCTATCGCTGCGTTTAAGCGTAAGTTCTGTAGAAATCCTTTGCCTTTAAACTATCGTAAGCTATCAACAGGCCTCGATAGTACTCAACCATTCCTTGCCATCACCATCCACATTGTGAAGCAGGAGCGATACGCCCAACCTTGATTGTATTTGCTTTTGGTGGTAGATAGCGGTTTGAAACCAAAATTCTCCTTTTTCTGTTCGAGTATCTTTTCTTTCTTTGGATTGAGAAGGCGTAACAGGCGTGCGCTACTGACTTGGGGAATTAAGATGTAATCACCATGGCGAAAGTTCGTAACCATTCTGTTTCATCTGAGGTTTGCCTCCATCAACTGGGAAATAGATACGTCGAACTTTCTTGGCTATTTCCATAAATTGTATCTTTTCTCTTTACTTTATATTGTTCACGTATCGCCAATAGACTGGACCAACAAAGTAAAAACTTAACATCAAAAACAAAGCAAAAGACAAAATATCTCTTTTATCTTGACATGATCAATCTCATTTATTTATATTGCAAAATTAGCAAAATTATCGAATAACACTATAATTATGTCATAGTTTTTGTGTAACTGTTATCTTTAAGAAAGTAGAGATGACAAATATAAAAAGTGTATTATTGATTGTCTTTTTATGGACACAACAAATGTTTTGTCATGGACAATCTTTCGCAGTGTCAACCCTTCCGTTGATATAACTCCGCCGGGCGAAGAACAAATTACGAATATTACAACCTCATTCGGGCTCTGCTCCTCTTTCGTGTCCGCTTTAAAGCCGGAGCCACCAACACCTTAATAGTTGGGACGCTTTCTATGAATAGCGATTCTATCTTGATAAAGAAAAGAACAACCCCATATCTGAAACGAAAACAGAAGAAGATACTTCGATTGAAAAATCAGCAAGGCAGGCACATTACATTCAACTTTATGCCATTTTCGTACATGATAAAGATACCATCATATTTACAGAAGATGATATTCAACCCATTACAATTACCGTTTATGAGCAAACTGGAAATGCCCAACGCCTTCTCACCCAACAACGACGGAATCAACGACATCTATAGCTCAAGACTGGGTATCAAAAAGCATTGTGAGTTTCATGCAATCATCTTTAACCGTTGGGGCAAAAAGTTATACGAATGGGATAATCCGGCAGAAGGATGGGATGGCAAAAGTCATGGAAAAAGAGATAAAAGAAGGTGTTTATTTCTGCCTCGTGAAAGCCAAAGGAGCAGACGGAAGAGGTTTAATATCAAAACAGACGTAAATCTACTTAGAGGATATACAGAACCGACAAATCATGAATAAGATAGAAGTATTGGGCGCAAGGTCCACAATTTAAAAATATTGATGTGGAAATACCAAGAGGCTCTTTGACTGTTATCACCGGCCTGTCAGGTTCGGAAAGTCTTCATTAGCCTTTGATACGATTTTTGCGGAGGGACAACGTAGATACATCGAAACATTTTCGGCCTATGCACGAAACTTTCTCGGTAACATGCAGCGCCCGGATGTCGACAAGATTTCTGGACTAAAGCCCTGTCATCAGTATCGAACGAAAGACGACAAACAAGAATCCGAGATCGACTGTGGAGTACGACAACCGAGATTTATGACTATCTCCGCTTGTTATACGCACGGGCAGGAACGCGCTTATAGTTATGTTACCGGTGAAAATGGTGAAAATATACCGAAGAAACTCATCAAAATGATTTTGACGCCTATGCCGGGAAGTCTATATATTATCTTGGCTCCTCTTGTACGCAACAGAAAAAGGACACTATAGGGAGTTGTTTGAAAGCATGCGCCGAAAAGGTTATCTGTACATACGCGTGGATGAAGAAATTCTGAAAATCACGCGTGGAATGAAAAACAGACAGATATAAAAATCACTAATATTGAGGTAGTTATTGATAAACTCAAAGCTCCTGACACCAATACCCTTGACGACAAACATGTGCACCAATTGGAAGAGAGATTACGGAAAAGCGTCGAAACAGCCATGAAACAGGGAGACGAACTCATCATGATACTGGATAAGAGTCCAATTCGGGCAAATACTTTTCAAAACGTTTGATGTGTCCTACTTCTGGAATCTCCTATAAGGACCCTGCTCCCAACATCTTTTCATTCAATTCACCAGAAGGAGCATACACTGCAAAGGCTTAGGCTTCGTAAATGAGATAGATATAAAAGAAGGTGATACCTGATGCAAAAGTGAACATTTACGATGGTGGAATACTCTCTTGGAAAAATATAAAAACCAAATGATTTTCTGGCAGATAGACGCTATCCTTGCCAAGCACAGTTTTAACCTAAAAGACGCCCATCAAAGATATATCTCAAGAAGCCATGGAGGAAGTGCTGTACGGTAGCTTGGAGAATGTGAAGATTGACAAGAGCCTGGTACATACTTCTACAGACTATTTCGTAACTTTTGATGGTATTATCAAATATATCAAAAGTGTAATTGAAAATGACGACACCGCTGCTGGCAGAAATGGGCAGACCAGTTCTTAGCTGTGGCAGAATGTCCGGAATGTCATGGACAACGGCTGAACAAAGGAAGCGCTTTTCATACAAAAATATGGGAGAAGAACATCGCGGATGTAGCGGTCTTGATATCCCTTGACGAAAGCTTGGACAGATCATGTTGAAGAACATCTGGATCCGCAACAAAAGACCATTGCGGAAGAAATTATCAAGGAAATCCGAACACGGATTACTTTCCTGCTGGATGTTGGATTGGATTATCTGTGAGCCTCAACAGACCCAGTGCATCACTCTCAGGTGGCGAGAGCCAACGTATACGTCGGCAACTCAGATTGGCAGCCAACTTGTCAATGTTCTGTATATTCTCGACGAGCCGAGTATCGGGCTACATCAACACGACAACGAACGACTGATACAATCACTGAAAAGAACTTAGAGACTTAGGCAATACTATCATAGTCGTTGAACTGACGATAAGACATGATGCTAGCGGCAGATTGGATTATCGATATTGGACCAAAAAGCTGGAAGAAAAGGCGGACAAGTCGTGTTTCAAAGGGACTCCAGAGGAAAATGCTCAAGACACAGACGATTACCGCACTAATATCTAAATGGGAAACAAGAAATTAAAAGTGCCGACAAAAACAGAAGAACGAGGCAATGGCAAAAGCATTGAAAATACATAATGCACAGGGTAATAATCTTAAAAATGTGGACGTAACATTCTGCTTAGGCGAATTAATAGTCATTACCGGCGTTTCCAGGTTCAGGAAAAATCGACACTGATAAATGAAACTCTACAACCTATCACCAAAACACTTCTATCGTACTCAAAAACCGATGCCGTACGACACGATTAAAGGTGTTGAAAATATCGACAAAATTGTAAATGTCGACCAGAGTCCTATAGGGAGGACACCGCGGGTAATCACAACCTATACAGGGTGTTCATGATATTAGGTCGTTATTTGTAAACTGCTCAGCCAAAATAAGAGGTTATAAGCCTGGAAGATTTTCTTTCAACGTGAAAGGCGGACGATGCGAAACCTATGGCGGGAACGGCTATCGGAGTATCGAGATGAATTTTCTACCAAACATGTTAGTCCCATGTGAAGTGTGCTACGGAAAACGATACAACCGCGAAACACTGCAGTAAGATATGAGGGCAAAGAGTATTGCCGATATCTTGGACATGACGATCAACTAGCTGTCGAGTTTTTCGAGAACGTCCTAATATTCTTAATAAGATAAAGACATTACAGGATGTTGGTTTGGGCTATATCAAGTTGGGCAAAGTTCGACTACGCTTTCCGGTGGTGAAAAGCCAACGCGTAAAACTTGCTACAGAACTATCTAAGCGAGATACAGGTAAAACGCTATATATTCTTGATGAGCCAACGACGGATTACACTTTGAAGATATTCGGATCTTAATGGATGTTCTTCAAACATTAGTAGATCGTGGTAACACTGTTATCATCATAGAGCATAACCTGGATGTCATTAAATTAGCGAGATTATATTATTGATATTGGCCCTGAAGGAGGTCGGAATGGTGGCAACATCATTTTTGAAGGAACGCCTGAAAACATGACAAAGTCAATGAAAGGATACACCTCCCTATTTCTAGCCCAAGAAGTTAGGGATAAAATAATTGTGAAAAATATCAGACCAGCAATTAATAGCAGTTAAGGAGATTAATAGTATTGTTAAATTGGGATAATAATTAACACAAAACAGAGCTAAAAATATCACAATACATGTATATTTGCAATCAAACATCAAAACAATATCTCGATATTTAACATTCAAATTAACAGAATAGTAATGATAAAATACTAACATTAGAAATAAGACGCATTATGAAAAAGCATTCTAATTTAATTTTAACGGCTATGTGTATTACAGCACTGGCATTTTTCAGCAGGCAGCTTCATGAGCGTGAACGCAGCCAAAACGCAGAATCTTCAGTCACGGGACAGCCCGTCGACTTAACTTACGCAACAGATAAAGCACTACCAGCTGTTGTTCATATTAAGTATGTTCAAAACTCAAAGATTCAGACGGTAGATGTGCAAAAGTGATCCTTTTGAAGACTTCTTTGGCCCCTTTGGTTTCTTCGATCCCAATCAAGGCAATGGCGGCACTCAGAAACGCAAAGCACAAACTCCTAAAAAGGGAGGCAACAGGAAGTGGTGTCATTATCAGCCAAGATGGTTATATCGTTACTAACAATCACGTTGTAAACGGTGCAGACGAACTGACAGTAACTCTGAACGACAATCGCGAATACTCCGCCCTGAATCATCGGAACAGACCCAACTACGGATTTAGCTGTAATTAAAATCAACGGCAAGAACCCTCCCAACTCTCCCTTATTGGTGACAGTGACAAACTAAAAGTTGGCGAATGGGTGCTTGCGGTAGGTAATCCACACAACTCAAGTTCAACTGTAACAAAGCCGGTATTGTGAGTGCAAAAGCCAGAATCGCTCAGCGGTAGAGAAGAAGGACCAAGCGTAGCCAGTTTCATCCAAACAGATGCTGCTATCAACCCAGGAAACTCGGGGGTGCCTTAGTAAATACCAAAGGGGAACTGGTAGGCATCAACACAATGCTTTACTGCAGACAAGGTTCCTACAGCGACTATGGCTTTGCAATTCCAACTACAATTATGAATAAGGTTGTGTCAGACTTAAAAAGAATATGGTACCGTGCAAAGAGCTGTCCTTGGAATCAGAGGTGGTGACGTGCTTGACTACATCAACAACCAAAAAGAAAATAATAAAGAAGCAGATTTGGGCACCAACGAAGGTGTCTATGTTGACAGTGTAGAAGACGGTAGTTCGGCAGCAAGTGCCGGAGTTCAAAAAGGGAGATGTTATTGTCAATGTTGATGACAAGAGGATCACCAAAATATCCGAACTTCAAGAATATCTGTCCAAGAAACGGCCTGGCGACAAAAATAACAATTACGTACCTTCATAATAAGGTGAAGAAGTCGAAGATTGTTACACTTTAAAAACGCCCAAGGTAATACTAAACTTGTAAAGACAGCTGACTTAGATGTACTTGGGGCAAGCTTTAAACCTGTAAGCAAGGAAATGAAAGAGCAGTTGGACATCACCTTTGGATTAGAGGTCACCAAAGTTGAAAAAGGTGCTATCAAGGATGGTGGAATAAGTTCTGGACTTTATTATTATGTATGCTAACGATAACCCCATAAAACAATCACAGACTTACAAGAAGCAGTAAAGCGCCGCTTCAACAAGTAAAAGACCCTGTGCTGATTATCAAGGGAATGTGGCCTACGGGTAAACAAGATTACAAAGTTGTAAAGAAGTTAGCGAATAAATATTTCTGCAGAGCTTTAATACTTTCAGGTTGCATAATTTATGGCGCAAAAGCAGCAATTTATGCAACCTTTTCTTATTAAAAATGTAAATAACTATCAAAAATATTGGTATGTACTAAATTTTGCAATTACGCATCCAATTTTAACACTTTAATGAGACAACTGAAAATCACAAAATCTATTACGAATCGAGAGAGTGCATCTCTTGATAAGTATCTACAGGAAATTGGCTACGAAGAGTTAATTACAGTGGAAGAAGAAGTAGAATTGGCACAACGCTATAAAGAAAGGTGACCGAAAAGGCTCTGAGAAAAGCTTTACAAAGCCAATCTCAGATTTGTGGTTTCCGTTGCGAAGCAATATCAAAATCAAGGTCTTAGCCTACCCGATTTAATTAATGAGGGCAATGTGGGATTAATTAAGGCTGCGAGAGAAATTTGATGAAACAAGAGGTTTTAAATTTATATCCTACGCAGTATGGTGGATTCGACAAAGCATCCTACAAGCCATTGCTGAGCAAAGTCGTATTGTCAGGCTACCACTTAACCAAGTGGGTTCGGCGAACAAAAATCAACAGAATGCTTATAGCAAATTCGAACAGGGAAAAATGAACGTCGTCCCAATATTGACGAAAGTACAGACAGAATAGATTTGCCTGAAGATAAAATAGAAGAAGCTCTCAAGGCAAATGGTCGACACATTTCTGTAGATGCCTTTGCTGATGGCGAAGAGAATGGCCCTACTTGATATTTTACCAAATTTCGACACCTTCTGCTGACAACGACCTTGTGATAGAATCGCTAAGAGAAGAAATAGGAAGAGCTCTAAATCTCTTGCACGAAAGAGAACGCAATGTAATAGAGGCTTTCTTTGGTATAGGTATGCCCGAAATGACTTTAGAAGAGATTGGTGACAATACGAACTCACAGAGAAGAGTTAGACAAATAAAAGAAAAAGCTATTCGCCGTTTACGGCATAATACCAAAATAAAATGTTAAAATCCTATCTTGGAGGATAGAATACCAACTATTGATAATAACAAAATTATGAAACTAAAAAGGATTTTGTTTAGCAGTACTATTATTAACTTGCGGTCTCTCCGCCAATGCTAAACATATAGCTACAAAAAGGATTTCTTTTGGCTTTTGCGACATCATTTAATGATTCCACCATTTATTTTACAAGCATACAAGAAGTTGACTCTGTTTGGATTGACTTAAAAGAGCAATTTCCTATATAGTAAAGAAAACTATTCTTACCAATTAAGGGACTATTTAAAAGATCAAGGTCTTAAAACTCCAACATGCGCAACGTTCTTTTCCCTCAAGCGCAAAGATATTGAAAAAGTATCTCCAACTAAAGAGGCGTTATCAGACATCAAAGAAACAGAATTATATTATTAAATACCTATCCAATTCTGATTTCATATAAAAGCGATAACCCTTGAAAATGAAGAAAGTGAAAAATACAATAGCACAACAAGTACTCAAGAAGAAGAACAATAAAAAGAACTACTTAAAGTGAACCATTTTTACAAAATCGCAGAGCACTATATCAAATTAGATTTTTGCGAAGAGACAATACAAAAAGGACGTTTTTACATTCCTTTATGCCTTTCAGGACATTCCCCGTCAATGACAATGAATTGTTATTCAATATTCAGTTTACAAGCAAAAATATCTCCACTCCCTGATGCCTCAGTCACAAGAATTAAGACTGTTGACACGGGAAATTGTATTATCATTGTAGATCTTCGCCATGAAGGTGGCTATCAATTCTCAATAAGTAACTTTCAAGGGGAAAAATGTTGTCTTCTTCACACAAATAGCTCTTTTTAGTCAATGCCAATGTAGTCTTTATGGAGATTCTATCAATCAGAAACTTGGCCTCAACAATGCATTAATGTTGACATACGCTTTTGCAGGAAGCCTACATAAAACATTACTTATCCATGCGGCATTAGTAAGACATGATCAACAAGCTTATGCATTTATAGCAGATAGTGGTACAGGCAAAAGTACCCAAGCCAATAATTGGATTCAAAATGTGCCCTATTGTGATTTAATGAATGATGACAATCCAGTACTGCGGATTATTGATGGCATAGTCTACGCTTTTGGGAGCCCATGGAGCGGCAAGACTCCCTGTTATAGACAAGTTAAAGCAAAACTAGGAGCCATTATTAGAATTGACAGGGCAACATCTAACACAATAGAACAAGTTAGACCCATCGAAGCATTTATTTCATTGCTGAGCGCTTGCTCTTCTATGAAATGGGACAAAGATATTTATGATTTGTGAAACGATTAAATTAATTACAGAATCTGTTCCACATTACATCCTTCATTGTTTACCAGATAAAGAATCGGCTCTTCTATGCAGCAAAACGGTTTACAGCCCCAAAATAGTCACCATCGAAAATGCAATTTTTGATTCCAGAAATAATCAAATATTTAATGAAAGGAAAGCAAGTTTCCCTCCGACTAACGGGAGTATAGCATGCGGCCCTTTCTAGAAAAACAAGCGCGATGTTGGCGTATTCAAACAAGCAGAAACATACTCCGTTGGCGATGTTGTTTTGGCCCAATTAACAGAAACGAAGTATGTTGTCCACAGAATCATTTCAATCAAGAATAACCAGGTTACATTGAGAGGAGACGGAAATCTTTTGTGCGAAAATTGCTTGATTACAGATATCAAGGCTATTGCGATAGGCTTCTATCGCAAGGGTAAAGCCAAATGCTCTCCACGCAGAGTATAAAATGGCGTTTGCTTTTCCAAAAATATGGACAACCCTATTCCCAATCAGAAGGCCATTACTATTCTGCTATCAGTGTCAAGCTAAAAATAGGAGATAAAATAAAATATCCTCACAAATTATTCCACATTTTTAGTCAGCCTCAATAAGCCCTGCAGCCTCCCATTGATTAGCAATTTCCTTGCAATCTATCATAGCTACAGAACGTTCTACATCATATTCTTCTAGCATCCAATCAACAAGATTATCGACCATAAATGAAGAAGAGGCTTCGGCATGCTGCAAAGGAAGGCAGCAGACTCATTCATACTTATTATATTATCGAAATTAATATTCTCGACCCCTTCGAAATTACCATGTGTTCTCCACACACTGTCAAAAGTTTAAAACCTGATTTTATTTTCATTACACATCTAATTTTCTATACAATAAATTAAGTTATTTCTTGAGTTGCTCTATAAAGAAGCTACTTATTTGTCGCAATAAGTGATTACGAGTATTTCCTCCATAAATGCTATGATTGCGATTTGTATAATATATTTCTCTAAAATCTTTATCTGCCTGAACTAGAGCTTCTGCATATTCGAAAAGCATTTTTGAGGATGGACATTATCATCAGCTACACCATGGCAGAGCAATAATGCACCAGATAATTTACCTGCTCGTTGGATAGGATTATTTTTCATATCCTTTAGGATTTTCCTTTGGGGTACGCATATATCGCTCTGTGTAAATAGTATCATAAAACTTCCAATTTGTTGGCGCGGCGATAGCAACTCCGGCCTTAAACAGAGCACTTCCATCACTCATGCTCATCAGTGTATTAAAACCTCCAAAGCTCCACCCCCAGATTCCTATAGAAGAAGCATTAACATAAGGCAATGTACTCAGCCATTGAGCTGTTTCAATTTGGTCTTTAGCCTCAAGTAAACCCAAACGCAGGTAGGTACATTTCTCAAACTCTGACCCACGGCCACCGGTTCCACGACCATCAACACAGACGACAATAAATCCTTGCTGAGCTAAAAATGAATCAAACGCACCGCCTTGCCCCCATACTTCCTGCACTCCAGCTATTCTTCACTTGCTGTGAACCAGGACCACTATACTGAAACAAAACCACAGGGTATCGTCTATTCTTATCAAAATCTAAAGGTTTCACCATCCATCCATCTAACGTTATCCCTCTTTAGAAGTGAAAGAAAAAGGTTCCCGCTTAGAAAAGCCATACTCAAAAATTGTCTTTTTCAATGATTCATTTGACTCCAACCCAACAATTTCCTTTCCATAATTAGTAAGAATTGCATAACGATATGGCGTATTATAATCGCTCCAAGTATTAACAAAAACTGGAAGTTACCTGAGAAAATCGCATCATTCCATCCCTCTTGGCGAGTAATTCGTTCTACCTTTCCATTTTTATGAGCTACATAAACCTGCTCTGTCATGACTATTTAATGCAGCAGCTTGATAATAAAATGTCTCCTGTTTTCTCATCATATCCATAGACTTTGGTTATATCAAATTTACCATCTCCTATCTTACGCTTCAACGTTCCATTCATACTATATTCAAAAAGATGCATAAATCCATCGCGATCACTCGGTAAGATAATGCTGTTTGCGCAACAATCACACCTTCTATTGATTCTTCCTTCACATACTTATCCGCTTTTTCAGTTGATAAGGAGCTGAGATAAAGTTGTACGGGATTTACAGAATATAAAGTTAAATTATCTTGAAGCCTATTTAACGTAAAAACAAGAATTTTTATTAGGTTCTGACGTAGCCTTGATTCGTGGCATATAGCCATCCTTAGTCTAATGGAACTTGCAGACGAGTTGTTTTATGCGATTGAGTATCATAAGCCCAAGCTGACACTTGAGCGTTGACTTCACCAGCCTTAGGGTATTTATGCGAATAAAAATCCTGGGTAGTTATCAAACTCTTTATGGGTAGGATGTGAACCCTTAAACAGCTGCAATGAATACTCTTTTACTGCACGTTCATCATATTTTTATCCAACAAATCATCGTTCCATCTGCATTAAAACACCATCGATGAGCTAGTAGATAGTTCTTCCTCATTTACCCAATCAGGAATTCCATTAATAATTTCATTAAGCTTACCATCCTTCGTCACCGTGACTCTGCATTATCATAAAGCAACTTCACAAGATAGATATTATTGGCTCGCACAAACGCAATCTTATGCCCGTCAGGCGACCAAACAGGCGATTGCTGAGGACCATTTACAGACAAACGTTCTAGTTTTCGACTTCTAATGGTGTATATATAATATTCTGCGGTAAATGATCGCCGATAGATTTTCTTTGTCCCGGTCTGAATCAATAACTTGCTTCCGTCAGGCGACATAATATAACCTTCAACTGATAGATTCATCTTGTGTATTATTTACGTCAAACAATGTCTGAACTTGTTTTCCTGTTTTTAAAAGAATACAAGTCTATCCTCGTTTGATCATTAGATACACATGCATACTGATCTGTGTTGCACAGGACGAATCTCGCTTATCATAGTAGCAGCAAACTTGCTGCCAGAAGCAATATCCGCAATTGTTATTTTTCGAAAGCCATCAACATGCACTGCAAACAAAATAATTTTAGAGATAAAGAAATCAATCTTTTCATATATGCACAAAGTTATTTATTATATATTCCAAGCAAAGGTAGGGAAAAATTGATACTTTGCAAAAAGAATGACTTATAAATTCCAACATCGGCAAATGGTTTACAATGATTTTTGGACACTGGATCAACAAAAAGTTTCCTTTCAAAATACAAAAATATCTATCAATGCAGGTTTTTCATGTCCCAACCGTGATGGGAGAATTGGTCGAGGTGGATGCTCCTACTGCAACAACAAGACCTTCAGTCCTGCATATACAGAAGGCAGTAGCAGCATTACCGAACAAATACAGAAAGGCAAAGAGTTCTTTAGCCGGAAATATCCCAATATGAAGTATCTGGCATATTTTCAATCATACACCAACACCTATGCCCCTATCGCCCATTTAAAATCCTTTTATGAAGAAGCATTAGCACAAGAAGATGTTGTTGGCTTAGTCATAGGCACCAGACCCGATTGCGTATCAGAGGATTTACTTGATTATCTGTCTGCCGTCAATCAATATAAAATGGTCATAATAGAATATGGTGTTGAATCTATTTGCTGATGAAATATTAATAAATGTCAATAGAGGGCATACCTTTGAATGTAGCAAAGGGCCATCAAGCTTTCGCATGAACGAGGACTCATCACTGGTGCCCACATGATATTAGGACTTCCTGGTGAAAGCAGGAAATGATTCTTGCACAAGCAGACTGCATGTCGACCCTCCCTGTTGACATCATAAAACTTCACCAAATGCAGATTATTAGGAACACAACTTGCTAAAGACTTTACAAATAATCCATTCCATGCTTGCACTGTCAAAGAATATATGGAAATTGTTGCTGAATACATCAGCCGTCTTCGTAAAGATATCGTGATAGATCGCTTTGTAAGCGAGATCTCCCAAAGATCTTCTTATCGCCCTCAATGGGGATTCTTAAAAATTTTAGATTTACAAATCTTCTTATCAATTACCTCAAGGAGCAAAATATCATTCAAGGTTGTAAATACAAAAGAAAGATAAAAACGAATCATTTAGATGCAGAGTTTTACAGCGAACAATAGATAACTTTTTGTAAATATGGCAATGTTTCCACTATTTAGCCCATGTCAGGTTACTAAGATTCTATATGACCCGTTGGCGGAAATTAATCAATAGATAAAATATCAGAAATATGAATATAAAAAGTTGCACATGTCGCTAAAAATCTGTAACTTTATGATGATCAACAATACTGTTGTCTGCTTTATCTCCATGCACAACTTATATGCAAATTTCGTCAAAATCTTTGAGATATGCAAGAAATTTTTCCTATGGATTGGTTAATGACCTTGGAAATATTCCTCGTCGTGGTGTAGTTCCTCGCTTCTCTGACCTTGATGTCATAGCCCCTGAGTCTGACAGCTGAGCATCTCGGCATTGACAGTGAGAATAACCTCTTTGACCGGCTGAAAGAATACCAAAGGACTTTTGTCATCTCATCAGTCGTCGCCAGTTCAATGACCGTCGCAAGAACACATATCAGCTGTGTGAAACGCTTCGTAAAGCGTATAGCAAAGGCAATGGATGGCGCAGAGGAATATTTCTGTGTAGATTCCAAACCGATAGAGTTTGCAGACTCTCAAGAGGCAAAACGCGTGCAAGATGGGCAAGGACGGCCTGATAAATCTCCAGCTTTGGTTACTGCGCCACACAAGGAGATATATTATGGTTATAAGTTATAAGTTACACGCTGTATGCGGTTTACGAGGGTGTCATACATTCATTTGACCCTGACCGCTGCTAATGTTCATGATATACATTATATGAAGGATGTGAAGTTTGAATTTTCAGATTGCTGTATTCTTGCTGATAGAGCTTTATCTGAGTGCAGAACTGCAACAAGATCTGTTTTCATCTGCGCACATCAAACTGGAGGTTCCAGTATAGATTAACATGAAGACATGGAAGCCAGCTTTTAAACCTTATGCAGAAGGCTAGAAAAAGAATTGAGACTTGTTTCTCTCAACTATGTGACCATCTCATGCTCATCAGGAACTATGCCAAAACAGACCACAGGACTATTCGCAAGAATTACTGCCAAAATCAGTACGTTTACAGTACTGCAATACATTAACTACATAAACGACAAAACCACTAGGACAAGGTCAAATATGCATTAAATTAATTCCGCCAACGGGTTATCTTTAGATTAGTTATACTAATTGTGTCAGGGTGAAGTTGCATCCTCAATGTCATGGCCTTCCATTTCAAGATCCGTAATGCATGAACCTGTTGCATGAAGTACATCGCTATAATAATGTTGATAGCAGCATCAATTTCCTGTTCAGATGCAGTTGAAATATGAGCTTCGCTATTTCTCCCTCTTTAACCAACAATAGTATTGATAGAACTTCTGAAGGTCCTCAAACTATCACTGAACTTCAAAGTCCAAAGAGGACGAATTACGTGAATCACATCCTTCCAAGTTACATCGTCACCTTCATGCTGGGCTGCACTTCTTGACCTTCATCAAATAGAAGAGTTTTTGAGTAAGCCTCAAACTTGGTCACAAGAAAGTTGAATCCGACATGCTTATCCACTAACACAGCTTCCTTGACAAAAGATTAGAGAATGCACGGCTGATGAATAGACCTACGCCATCAAGGGGTTCAAGGGTTTCTTTTCCGATCACATAGAAGACACTGTCAATAACTTTTTCTTGTGGACGACTTGACTTCTTCAAGCCAGAGAGAGACACATTCAATATGTCTTTGATTCCGAACTTAATCTTATCAATGCTCAGGTCGGTGAAAATCTGGTCAACAAATTGAGTACTTACTCAACACGTTCTGCACATATAACGTGCAGAATATGAGCTAAAAAGAACCAAGGCAAGCACCTGTTTTCCAAGTCCTTGCTGCCTTGTATCTCTCACTCATTATCAGCATTCTGCGAATTATTCCTCTACAGCAGCCTGGTGCTGCGGCAAGTCGATGCAATTGGTACACGATATGGTGAACATGAAGCATAGTTCATACCCAATTTAGCACAGAATTTAACAGAGCTTTAGTTCTCCTCCATGTTCGCCACAGATACCCGTACGGATATTCGGACGTACATGATGTCCCTTTTCAACAGCCATATGGATTAACTGGCCCTCTCACCCTCTTGATCTAGCACCTGGAATGGGTCTACCTTCAGAATCTTCTTATCAAGATATGCGGGCAAGAATGAAGGATGTCGTCACGTGAATAGCCAAATGTCATCTGCGTCAAGTCATTAGTACCAAACAGAAGTATTGTGCTTCGGAAGCAATAAGATCTGCGGTGAGTGCAGCTCTTGAATTTCAATCATCGTACCAATTTCAAACTCAATTTGAATCCATACTCATCAAATGTTCTGCGTGCACTCTTTAAGATAACAGCTTGCTGACGGAATTCTGCTACCGTACCAATAATGGTACCATGATTTCCGGTTTTGGATTCTTCGCCTTCCTTTTTTCAGATCTGACAAGCAGCACTGATAATTGCTCTGGTCTGTGGCTGGCTGTAATTTCTGGGAATGTGATACTCAAGCGGCAACCATGATGTCCCAACATTGGGTTATTTTCAGCCATGAGGAGCAACCTCGACGCTGTATTGTAGACAAGTCTACTCCCACATTGTCTGCCATAAACTCTGCTGTCCCGTTAAATCCATGAGGAACAAATTCATGCAAAAGGAGGATCCAATAAACGAATATTTACAGGTAGTCCATCCATAGCCTCTAAGATTCCCTTTAAAGTCTGCTTTCTGGTACGGGAGCAACTTGTTGGAGTGCTTTCTACGCCCTTCTGGAGTATCGAGACAAAATCATCTCGCGCATTGCAATGATTTTTATCATCAAAGAACATATGCTCTGTACGAGTCAGGCCTATACCTTTGGCTCCAAAAAGTTCTTGCAACATTTGCGTCATGTGGAGTATCTGCATTATGTACGCACACCTGAAGCTTTGTATACTTGTCGCAAAAGCTCCATCAACTCATAAAATCACCACTTAACTCTGCAGCCTTCGTAGGGAACCTCCTGCTGCATATACTTGTCCTGTTGTACCATTCAGAGAGATATAGTCTCCTCTCCAGCACATTTACCATCTCTACTGTCTTGTCCTTGTAATTCACGGTAATACCACCTGCACCAGACACACAGCATTTCCCCCATGCACGGGCAACAACAGCAGCATGCGAGGTCATACCACCACGTGCTGTCAAAATACCTTCTGCAGCCGACATTCCTGCCAAATCTTCTGAGTAAAGTTTCTATTCCTACAAAATTACTTGATGCCCATCTGCATGCCAATCCTGTGCATCATCAGCATGAAAGACGATTTGTCCACAAGCTGCTCCAGGAGAAGCAGGAAGTCCCTGGAGTGATAACATGGGCTTTCTGTAATGCCACCTTATCAAATATGGGATGAAGCAGTTCGTCTAATTTATTTGGCTCACAGCGTTTTATGGCTGTTTTTTCATCTATCATTCCTTCATGCAGGAGATCAATGGCTATTTTTACCATAGCCGAACCTTGTTCCTACCATTTCGTGTTTGCAAGAACCAAAGTTTTTCCTTCCTGTACCGTGAATTCCATATCTCTGCATATCACGATAATGGCGCTCAAAGTTTCTCTTGAATATCATTCAATTGCGCAAAGATTTCAGGCATAGTTTCTTCCATTGAAGGATATTTTGCTAACACGTTCCTGTTCTGAAATACCTGCTCTTTTGAGCCCACCTCAATGATCCCACTTTAGTAACCTGTTGAGGAGTACGTGTTCCTGCGACAACATCTTCTCCTTGCGCATTAACAAGGTATTCCCCATTGAACAGATTCTCACCATTCCCTGCGTCACGGCTAAAACAAACACCTCGTAGTGCAGAGGTTTCACCCATATTACCAAATACCACTGCCATTACAGAAACCGCAGTACCCTATCTCATCAGAAATACCTTCCATCTTTCTATAAAGGATAGCACGCCCATTCATCCAACTACGGAACACTGCACAAATAGCTCAACTGATCAATAGGGTCATTGAAATCTTTACCTATGTACGTCCTTTGATAGCTTCTTTAAATAATCTAACCAGTTTCTTCAACTCATCAACAGTCAGATCTTTGTCAAGTTTTTATACTACGTTCTGCCTTTACTGCTTCTATAATTTCTTCAAATGGATCAATATCTTCCTTGTTACACAGGTTTCATTTCAAAACCACATCTACCATCACATCTGCACAAAACGACGATATAGAACTCGTAAACGAAATGAGGATTGTTAGTCTTAGCCACACCAAAGCCCTCAGCAACTTCGTCATTGAGACCCAAATTAAGAATGGTATCCATCATCTCCAGCATAGAGGCGCGAGCACCAGAGCGCACACTTACAAGAAGCGGATTAGTCGTATCACCAAATTTTGAATTCATTAAATTCTCAATATGCTAACAGCATCATTAACTTCTCTTTCAAGAACCTTAATAATCTTTTTCCTGACCAATTTTGTAATATTCATTACAGCAATCATGTATAATCGTAAAACCAGGAGGAACAGGAACTCCTATTAAGTTCATTTCAGCCAGATTGGCACCTTTTCCACTCCAGCACTTCACGCATCTGCGCATTACCTTTCAGCTTTCCCATTACCAAAGGTGTATACTCTCTTTTTCTGTCATAATAAGATTTGATATCGTATAATTATATTATTCCCATTTTTGTTTGCAAATATATAGGTTTTTCCTAAAGATAGACAAACTTTTATTTCAAAATTGCTACTGTCTACATTACATTTAGCCACGTTTGCCTATACAGAATCAGATAAAGCTAAAAGTATATAGCAGTTAAGTTATTTTTAGTATTTTTGTATAGCAGAAATACGAATTCTATAACAAGAAAAAGAAAAACATTCCTGTTTAGAAGATATTGTAATTATCGACATTGCGGCTGAAGGTAAATCCTTTGAGCCCGTGTGAACGACATGGTTGTGTTCGTTCCCTATACTGTCCCAGGTGACATTGTTGATTTTGCAAATTATCAAAAGAGCATCAGTTATTGTGAGAGCTTCTGTTGTAAAATATAAAAATTAAGTGACATTCGTGCTACCCCTCCCTTGCCAACATTTTGGCATCTGTGGTGGATGTGCTTGGCAAAACTTACCCTCACGAGGAACAACTAAAAGCCAAAACAACAGCAAGTGTACGATCCAACTCGCACGTATCGCAAAAAGTTGAATTGCCAGAAATTGAGTCCTATCATGGGGTCGATCAAGATTTTTGAGTACAGAAATAAAATTGAATTTGGGTGTAGTAATAAACGCTGGTTTACTCGCGTGAAGAACTTGACGAAACCTACCTCCTCCAAAGATAATGAAAGTTCACAACTTCGCAACGACATTGTGGCAAATAGTGCGATAGGTTTCCATATTAAAGGTGCTTTCGATAAAAATATATCCCATCAAGAAATGTTATTTGATGGAAGATTTACACAATCAAATCAGAAACTATATCTTCGAAGAAGCAAAACCGTATAGGAATGACCTTCTCATGACATTCGTCAACAACATGGGTTAGTTTACGTGATATATTAATAAGGAATAGCAACACAGAAGAGTGGATGGTTCTGATTCAGTTCCATTATGACCAGCCGGGGACGAACAACTAAGTTTGACATTGCTTGAACAAGTGGCTCAACAGTTCTCTCAAATTACTTCTTTTGCTTTATGTAAACAACTCCAAAAGGTAATGAGTACATTCAACGACTTGAACATTCTGACCTATCAAAGCAAAGATTTCATTTATAGAAAAATGGAAGACCTCCAATTCAAGGTTGGCGTAAAAAGTTTTTATCAAACAAACACTGAGCAGGCATACCAATTATATAGCGTTGCTCGAAATTTTGCTGGACTTACAGGCCAAGAACTTGTTTACGATTTATATACCGGCACCGGAACGATAGCAAACTTCGTAGCAAAAGACGTCACTAAAGTAATTGGTATTGGGTACGTCAACGAGGCGATTGAGGATGCCAAAAATAAACGGTGAAATTAACCATATTTCAAATACCTTGTTTTTATGCCGGCGATATGAAAGACATCCTCACCGATGATTTCATTGCTACACACGGGCGTCCTGATGTCATCATCACTGATCCACCGAGAGCCGGAATGCATCCAGATGTTGTCAATGTCATTCTCAAAGCCGCACCTGCCAAAATTGTCACGTAAGCTCGTAATCCGGCTACTCAAGCCAGAGACTTGCAGCTTTTATTGGATATTAAATATAAAGTAACTAAGGTACAACCGGTTGATATGTTCCACGTATACACCCCATGTGGAAAAATGTAGTTTTTATTAGAAGAAAAGTAATTCAAATATATTCATATGAAAAAGGTTTTTGATGGCCGTGCTGGCAATATCCATGAATGCAGTGGCCCAAGACAAACAACCATCTTGGTTCAACAACATTAAACTTTCAGGCTATGGCATGACGCAATATCAATATAGCGATCAAAGAGTGCCAAAGTAACTCATTCAATCTAAGAATGCTCCGTTTGTCGCTAGAAGGAAAAATCAAGAATGAATTCTACTGGAAAACACAAGTCCAACTAAACGGAAACACCTCGACGCTTGAGTAGTCCGCGCGTAGTCGATTTGTTTGCTGAATGGCAGCGCCACACGGCTTTTCAAGGTGAAAATAGGACAATTTAAGCGTCCTTTTCTTTTTGAAAATCCTTCCACCCCTATTGGTGCAGGGTTTCATGAGTTATTCACAGAACGTACTGAAACTGGCCGGTTTTAGCGACAGAACGGGAGAACATGCCAGCAACGGACGTGATATCGGTTTTGACAACTCAAGGTGATCTTTTGCCCAACGCCGAAGGTAGAAACCTACTCCACTATCAAATTGGTTTTTCAACGGACAAAGGTATTAATACTAAAGATGTAGATCAACAAAAAGATATTATTGGAGGCATCTGGGTATGCCCATCAAGGGACTGCGGTTGGGCGTATTTGGTTGGGAAGGTTCTACTGCGCGCAAAGAGCCAAAATGGAAAGACGCAAAGGTGATACTGAAGAACACTCCAGATTGCGCTCACTCCCCAAACACAGATATGCCATCAGTGGCGAATGCCGACAAATGACTGGACTTTCCGTTCCGAGTATATCCATTCCACGGGACAGTACTTTCTCTGACTATTAATAATATGAATGACGAGAACAGCAAGAACTGTAATTTCGAGCAAACTGGGACTAATAAAGCCGATGGCTACTACGCTTTAGCAATAGCCCCAATTATTCAAAAGAAGTTTCATGTAAAGGCCCGTTACGATATGTATCGACCGGACAGCCAGAATGGTCAAAAAACCAAAACTTTCTATGAAATCGGAGCCGATTATCAGATTCATCCTAACTTCAAATCAATTTTGAATACGCACGAGTTAACGACAAAACCGTTTCTACACATACCAAACATGGTTACAACATGATTGATGTAGAAGTTGACTTCAGATTTTGACAACATCTTATAGAAAAGAAAAAGCTTGAAACTTGGAGAGAACCGAGTTTCAAGCTTTTATCTTTTCATCCAATTAGAAAGAAATAGACGTGTTAATAGATACGTTTCCTCGAATATGAGTTCCGACACGAACCATATTAGAACCATGGAGCAAAGCTATTCGATAATCGTGGCTCCTTACCCCATGATTTCTCACGAACGAGTTGACGTCCGAAAAATAGGTCTTTAACTTCATCAAAAACGATTCGCCATATCAAATTCGGCCACAATCTGCTGTTCATCATCCGTATAAGACGCAATCGTCATCAATCACAATTTCTACATGCCGCAAAGCACGCCAGCCACCATCAGCAAGCAAGGCCCTACAAGCGTCGAGGTCAGCCGTTTTGGTTTTCTTCCGACGCGACCTTTATCTCAAAAGCAACACTTTGACGGTCTTTTTCGATTCGGGCAGCCTGCCTTTTTCCAACTCTTCCAAGAGTTTCATACTGTCGACCGACTCCACCATATATATATAAGGTACGATATATTTGCCTTATTCGTCTGCAGATGACCGATATAATGCCACTCAATATCGGCGGGCAGCGCATGGACTTTCGCAATGCTGCATTCCCGACTCTCTCCGAAAATGCGTTGTCCGGCAGTAAGCCGCTTCGATTACAGCCACGGAATGGAATTTACTGACAACAACCAACGAATTCTTCAGGAATATCGCTTTTAGAATAGCATGAAGATTGAGCAACGATCTAGTCATACACGTCAAATTTAAAATAGCCGGTCAAGCTTCCGACTCAGCCCCCTCGTATTCAGGCTTATCGTTGTGCTCCAGCTTTAGAGGCAGCCGATTTATGTTCAAATACATCCATAATCTGCGTTTCTGAATGGACTGATTACATAATCTATCATCGTTCACCCATCACCTCATCAATATGTTTAACGGCCAACGGCAAGCTACCTACTGCACAGATAGGACACTGTGGAACGCTTCTCCTTCTTCTGTCTTCTCGTCAATGGTGATAAATTGCAGCTTCGTCTTGTACCGCATTTATCATCGGTGTCAGCGTCGCTAGACTTCTCCATAACCGGCCATCTTGATATCGCTGCATAAAATCTGTCCCGTAATATAAACTGACATCTCGATGATGGCATTCTCGGCCTCAGTAAAGCTCAATGCGTCAACAACATATTGTTCGGTGATCATCTTCTGTGAGCCGTCCTCCATCATTTTTCATAACGAATCTTGTTTCAAACCAAATTGCTTGTTCTACTTTGCTCATTCTATGTTTTGCTTTATTGTTATTGCGTCGCAAAAAGTACCAATTAAAAATCCGAAAATCAAAGAGAATTACTGCCTGTTTAAAACCTATCTTAGGGATGAAAAACACAAAATCGTTCTTTAGAAAGATATTTTATACAAGTAAAATTCTTTTACCCAATCCAAAAAGATTCCATACCTTTGCCCACAAATTTTAAACAAAACGAAAGTTGAGAACGATAGAGATATACACACTTTCCACGCCATACGCCCCACATAACGGCATATTGGCTGCGCAAGAAAATCGTGATTTTTCTTGTAAAAGTAGTCGGATTATTTGGTAGTTCCAAATAATTTGCACTCTCTCTCTCTCTCTCTCTCTAGTAGAGCAGACGTAAAACACCACACTCTTTCTTTCCTTACGCGCACGCAGCAGAGGCACGCCCTCGCAATCCCCGATAAACAAAGGGCTCGACAGAGTTCCCTTTGGTTCATTTCTTTCTGTGTCCTTTGGCTCTTTGACAAAAAGCATAAGCCAGTTTTTATTCATTAAAACCATCGAAAAATATGTGAGACAATCAATTTAACTGATGTGCTTCAGCCGTACATTGCACCACGTATCGAGGTGATTCAAAACACAGGCCGAGCAATTTATCTGTACGTACCGTCAGGCCCAACCCAGGCTCCTGCAAGAGAAGACTGGGACCCCGGACGACTGACGCGGACAGCGGAGAGCAGAATTCCGAATAATCAAGAACTAAACAACATAGAAGAGTATGAAGAAACTTATATTTTAGGCGCAGCCATGCTGCTGTTGATGGCAACCGGCTGCAGCAACGATAGAGAACAACAACGGCACGGAGCCGTTACAGAAGGTGCAGTTCAGCTTCGCAACGAGGACTTCGGCGAGGACGAAGCATTGACAAGAGCCACCAGCGCAGCGGAAGCCACAGACGATCGACCTGGGCGACTGCGGGCCGAGATCAGCGTGGAGAACGAGCCGGCCGTGAGCGCGCGGCCGCTGACCAACGCCAACGGCCCACTACACCATCCGCGCCCACCAAGGCGGTGCGCTGAGCGAGATGAAGGACGTTCGGCGCGGGCTTCACTCGCCGACGCCAGCTCGCCGAGCATGAACCTGCCTCAGCGGCGCACGACTTCATTGCCTTCAACGACGACGTGGTTCCCTCGGGCAACGAGCTGACTGTGCCAAGGACAAGGCTGCCACGGCGATGATGGGCACGACGACCGAGCTGATCAGCCCAGCATCCCGACCAGACGGTGAACTTCACGATGAAGCATGGGTTGCCGGCTGCGCACACGCTGGTATGTAAGAAGCACTTCCAGAACGCCATTACCGCTACCCTCGAGCAGACGGCCGCTAATGTTATCCCAACCAGCATGAGTACAATATCAGACCCAAACTAAGACCTACACCAATGGGTGTCATGACGGCCGAGAAACAACTTCCCTGCTAATGGTAAGCGAATATTGGATGTCGTTCGGTGGGCAAATCTACAGAAACACCTCCACCAGCGACTACCATTATTTCCTGCCCACCGCAGGGCAGCAAACTGAAACTCCACTTTTTACTGGGTGGCATTTGTATTCTGGAAGCCTCTCACAGGACCCTCTCACAGCTCAATGCCACCTGCAGATGCAAGTCAACAAATCGTATGTGGTTAAGATTAAACTCAAGCCCAATTATACTTATCTGATGAGCGACGGAACTACTGGCTTCTTTCAGGAAACCACCTCCGGTGGCGGGAACTAAGACTCCATTGCCGTGGCATTAAATGAGGGCAGTCACATGGCCTATAGCTCTAAACAATGCTGGAACGCCCCTAAGCCTTGGTGCTCATACGCATATTGGCATACCGAGACTCTGACTAAACACTCACATAGCGACTAGTACAATGGGAGCCATAGGTAGCAGGCCACAAAGCGGGTTTGATGAGACTTGGGATCCAACTTACACCCATAGTAGTGTAACCGGCAATAAGGTAAAAGCAACAAATTCCGATTTTCAGCTTGTAAAGCTGCTGCCGATTATGATCCCGGTGTGCCCTATACCGGTTCACCTTCTCTGAAAATGGTATCTTCCTTCGGCTAACGATAGCAAAATATATATATCTACCTTAGGCTTTAAGCGATATAACAGCAATAAGAGAAACATGGGCATCCCCCTCACTATGGATATTTAGCTGATGAGGCTTTTTACACAGTAGTAGGAGGAGAGCGACTGGCAGCCATGAATTGGACAAGTTCGGCATATAGTCTCAATACCATCTTAGTCATGGAACAGCTTGGTCAGAACTTTCTTGGAGCTATTATAATAAGAACATTCACGCTGTCGTCCGCCCCTTCGTCGGGCACTAATGTCAAAAGAAACGGCAGAAAACAGCAAAAACTGCGTTTCCGCCCAGGGCGGAAAACCAGGAAAACGGCTGACAGTGTTTCCGCCGCGGCGGAAAATCAAAAACAGCAAAAACTGCATTTCCGCCCGGGCGGAAATGCAAAACAACTAAAAACCGCGTTTCCCGCCATCGGCGGAAACTCAAAAATCAGTAAAAACAACGTTTCCGCCCGGGCGGAAACATTTCTAATCACTTTTTAATTATTTTCTACCATGATGATCAAAGAAATTAAGCGAAGCAACCTCCAAAACAGGAGCACTTCAGTTTGCCTCTCACGTCATCGCCATGTGCGAGGAGTCGCGCATCGAGAAAATCAAGGCGGTGCTGGCCGCCACTGAAGGCGGCGGTGGCAGCGGAGGACAAGGCACTGAATCAGCCACGACGAGAAGAGGGTACGCAGGAGTGGAGGAGTTGGACCGCGCGCGACCGGGCCTATCGGGCACTGCGGCTGTTGAGTGAAATGCACGCTTGCTCGGAAAACGCCGACATGCGGAAGGCGGCGCAACAGATGGACGACGTGATGAGTCGCTATCCGAAACTCTTGACGGCCAACTACGACAAGGAGTCGGGCATGGTGAAAAATCTGATTACCGACCTGCGTGCCCGCGGAGCTGACGGCTTCCGTGACGAAACTGGCCGCCGCGGCCCATATCACCCGTTTGGCCACGGCCAACGAGCAGTTCGACCAACGTTATCGCTCACGACTCGAAAGGGGCTGTGCCGTCGGGCACGTTCGACCTCGAGCGCCCTGCGCTCGACTACGGACAAGGCCCTGAATGCCGTCATCCGCCGCATGCGATTTCGCTCGGACACTCGACGAAACACCGAAACTGGCCGACCTCATCACGCAGTATAACGGGCTGGTCGAGAAGCGTCGCATGACGCTGGCCCACCGTGCCGGCACGTCGCAGACGGCTCGCGACAAGCGCAAGGCCGAATACGACGCCATGCTAAAGAAGGTTTTGCGGCCTGGAAGAGCGGCTGAATTTGGAAAAAGGCGGTCTGTCGCTTTACGGGCAAAACCGGGTGCACGGGCTCAAGCGCCACTATCAGTTGGCCATCAAGGGCCAGACCGAACCGGACGGTACGCCCAAGATGATGTGGGTGGGCGTGAACAAGGACAGTTCGCTCTATATTGTTGAAAAGACAAAGACGACAACGACGAAAGCCGGCGGTAGGACCAAAGCCGTGAGGGCGTTGTGATGGTGTAAAGGTGTAAGGGTGGTGAATGGTTACCCTTTTCGACGCAGACATACACCCGCCCCCTCACAACTCAACAACTAAAAATATGTATCCTCTAAATCTATAGCGCGGACTGTGTTGTAGAAACACGGCCCGCGCCATTATTCTATTGTCTTCGGATAAAATGATTGCGTAAAAGGTACCTGTTATATGTCATCGTAAATCTTAACGCTGAACCCACTTCCGTGACGATTCCGTCATTCGGTTTCAGATCCACTGCGACTCTGCTATCACCATTGATGTGTAAGGATAAGGACTCTGCCTGACAAGAGATCATGCGCATGGTAAGTTCCGGGAGTTAGGGCCCAAAACTTCAGGCATGCTGAGGAATACGACCTCGCCTGCGCCGGTTGATCAGAGAAATTGACAACAATGAGAGCACCTCGTTATCGGCTTTGCGCAACCACGCAAGCTGATGTTGGGCAAGGGCGGATTGACATACATCAAATCAAAGAAACGGCCTTCCGTGGCGGCCTTCTCATGGGCGAGATTTTGCATAATCTGTCGATACTTTTCTTCAACAGAGTGCGTCGGACGACGGTTTTGCCGACATGGAAATAGCAGCGCGCTGCAACGTGTCTATGCTCCAGTAATCGAAGATGGTCGTTCAGCCATCGCAACCGCTGAAACCTTCGCGGTCCATGCCCTTTTCACCAAATTCCTGACCGGCATAAAGCATGTAGGGGGTTGTTGTCAAAAGGCAACTGACAATATAGGCAGGGATGGCCTTCCATGGGTCTTTTCGCAAAGAAATCGCTCGCGATTCGCTGCTCGTCATGATTCTCAAGAAATAAAGCATGTGTTCGGCAATGTCGTTCGTAGCTTGCCATTGAGCGGTGATATCCTTGGCGGGTCGAGGCCCCTATGAGGACTCCGCGTAGGCAGTCGTACATACCGCTTGTCATATAAGAAGTCAAAGCCCGAAGCAATGTATCGTCTATGCTGACCGGGATCGTAAACCTCGCTCGATCAAAGATGACGTTTTGGATATTCTGCTTTTAAACGCGTAATGGCAAATTCCCAGAACTCCGACGGCACCATTTCAGCCATATCGCAGGGAATCCGTCAATACCTGCCAGAACAAAAGAATGTCCAGCATCAAGCCATATGTCAGGGAATCAAGTCGGCAGAAAAAGCCTTGTTGCGTCCGCTACAGTAGTCGATTCCGTAATTAAGTTTTACGGTTTCATACCAGTCAAACTTACCGGGGCGATTATCAAAGCAATCGTTACAGTTACTTGGCAGGATATTCTTCGTAATTACGATGATCGACGATTTGAGATAAATCTAATAGCCCGCCCCGTAATAATAAAGAAATTATTGTTCGTGGAGAAATGTAAATTAGAATCATCATTCGGCTTCAAGTCTTCTACATCAGAGGGCTTGGCCGACAGAGTGTATTCGCGTGCAACGTGATTAGGCACAAAGTCATGATGACCTTCAGCCCGACTGATGCGTCCGGCGATCGTGTCCTCCACTCCTCCATTCGCTTTTGATACATCCGTTGCCAAATCAGGATCGACATCGCAATAATCGACGATTGATTACGGGACTTCCGGCTCGTCCTTTTACGATTTCAGGATGCTGGTTGGGCAATCCGATGTGAATAATCCGTGGGTTTCGTCGCGGCGAACAATACCCGGTAAACCACAAATGGGTAGCTCCCTCGGGTTCACGAATCGACTTCAATGTTTCTACATTGAAGTCGTTCAGTTTACCACACCGTTTTGAAAAATTGTTTCCTCCCTCAACGCGCATCTTACAGCGGCTTTTCCAAAAGGGAGAATAGCTTGATAAATGATCATTTAAATACCGTGAACTGCTACCTGGTTGTTGATACGTCCAATCATTCCTTACAAAAGCCTTGCCGGGACCACATTCCGTAAAGTCTTCAGCTCCGTCTGCAATCATATTCTCAACGGTACTGGTCCAGCAGACAGAACTTGTCAGCTGGGCTATCAGATTTTTGCTTAATAACAGCCGGATCTGTATATGGCAGCATCGACATTCTGATAAACCGGACAATTAGAGCGTTAAACGTAGTCTGCTCAACTAGCAGCCTGCAGTTCGTCCTTAATAGCTGCATCAAGGAGAGGTGGACGCCACTAACAGGCAATGGCAAGGCACATGGCTTGCAACTTCCTTCATCTTTTCACATCGGCATTCACAGCTTCTACATTACCGGAAATAACCAACTGACCGGGACAATTATAATTAGCCGGTATTACTATATTTCGTCTGTCAAACCTCTGCGCAAAATCTGCTCTACTTGCTCGTCAGAAGACCAATAATAGCAGGCCATCGTGCCGGGTACGATCTCGTAAACCTCTGCATAGCCAAAGCACGCGCATAAACAAACGAAAGTCCATCCTCAAAACTCAAAGGCCCAGCAACCAATGCGGAGAATTCTCCTCAAAGAATGACCGCAACCATCTCCAGGGCAAATTCATCCACCCATACAAAGTGCTCGATATTACACTGTGAAGGAATACCGCAGGCTGTGTAACTTTGGTTTGTTTAAGTTCGTCAGCGGTTCCTTCGAAACATCACGTGGGTAATATTAAAAGCCAAGAACCTCATTAGCTTTATCAAAGAGCTGTTTTGGCTAAAGATTTTGCTCATAGAGTTCTTTACCCATGCCAACAAACTGGGCACCTTGGCCAGGAAATACAAAACGCTTTCTTCATAATTATTTATTGATGGTTGTTGTATATATATCATAAAATATCCCAATTGCCATGAGTCGACAAAAAAGGGACTTTTCATATAGATTTGCTTTACAGTGCTAAAAATATCACATTAATTAAGCTCTGTGAGTTTCCTCAACTGGCTTCAACAGCAGGAGCTTCCTCTACTGCTACAGGAGCATGCAACAGGCGCGTTCTCAGCAACAACCTTTACAGGAACCTTAACTTCAACTTCCTTATGGAAGTGAACTACTGCTTCATAATCGCCAACCTTCTTGATATCACGCATGCGTGATAATCTTGCGGTCAACTTCTATACGCTTCTTTCCAAGTTCTTCTGGCTACAGTTGCAGCATTAACAGAACCATAGAGATGACCAGTTACAGCAACCTTGGCAGCAATTTCGAAAAGCTACATTGTTCAGAGCCTCAGCTTTTTCTTCTCTGCAGCGGCCTTCAAGCAGCCAACTTATGAGCCTGCTGTCTCAAGTTTTCTGCCAAGAACTCTTTCTACGCTATCTGAGGCAATAATCGCCTTTCCTTGTGGAATCAGGTAGTTGCAGCCATAACCACTCTTTACAGTTACAATATCATTCTTGTATCCAAGTCCGATAATATCTTCTTTCAGTATAATTTCCATTGTGTATCCTCCTCTAAATTACTTCATCAAATCGGTTACATATGGAAGCAGTTATCTGGCGAGCACGCTTAACAGCCTGTGCCACACGACGCTGATACTTCAAAGAAGTTCCAGTAATACGACGTGGAAGGATTTTTACCCTGTTCGTTCAGAATTTCTTCAAGAACTCAGGATCCTCGAGTCGATATACTTAATACCCGACTCTTTTAAAACGACAATACTTCTTCTTCTTTTGTATCAATAGAAGGAGCTGTCAAATAACGAATTTCTGATTTTTCTGCTCTGCCATAATTCTAAGCCTCCTCTTTACCAAGTTTGTTACGACGCTTTTCAGCATACTGTGCAGCATACTTGTCAAGACGCACGGTCATGTAACGAATAACTTTTTCGTCACGACGATAACCAGTCTCGAGCGTGTTAATAATCGTCGGCTCAGCTTTGAATTCCAACAAGATATGAAGCCTGTTGATTTCTTGTCGATAGCGTATCCCATCTTCTTCAGTCCCAGCTCTTCATTCAGAATCTCAGCACCATTATCAGTGAGCAGTTTCTTGAATTTAGCGACCGTTTCCTTCATCTGTTCATCCAGACAAAACAGGGAGTCAAAAATGAAAAACGGTTTCGTATTGATTCATACTAATATAATATTAAATAATTTATAAATTGTGCATTATGAAATGCGGTGCAAAGGTATTCTTTTTATTGGAATATAGGAGACTTCACGGATTGCCACGCCAAGTTTTAACTTATTTTACATTAATCCAAAAGCAAACCAAAGGCATTCCCATAGTGATATTGCCGATATTTATTATCTTTTGTAACCACTATCAATTAGTTTATGAAAAAGAAAATACTGTCTTGGCTTGCATTACCTCTCATCTATTTAGGCGTAATTCTCATGGTAATATTTTTACTGGACTCACCCACAATAATTATGTATTACCAATCCCACTTTTTAAGCGTTATCATGGGTATTTTTCTTTTTCGTTAGAAATGAGTTGTACAAAAGTGACTATTGAAAAGACAGCGCTTACCAATACCATACCAGCTTCTAACAGTTCCAAATGTATATCTGGAAAGAAAGATATTTTCAAAACACAACAGTCATCGCCAACAAAAACTGGAAGCCAAAAATCATCCCTACCCGTTTTAGATATGCTATAGCGAAAAATACATATTTAAATACAACAACACAAAAACAGTTCCAACACGCCGGAAACAAACATACCTACACCAATTCCTTCCATACCTCCACGAGGTAACCAACAATCATACTAAACAAAAGCACGCTAAAGCTAAAGTCCCTCCATCAGCAGTAAACAATTGGTTTACAATGCGATAAGACAACATATTCAATTGCGAAGTACAAGGCAACGGATATACATAGCCAACATTCCCCACCGCACCATTGGCACAGCTCAAAGGAAGTCATCACTATAAAACAAGGGTATAATAAAGGAGCTGCCACCATAAAGAAAAAGTAGCATCGGTGCAACCACAAGCAACGTCACTTCAATCTGGCGATTAACCACTTGGTTAAGCTGCCCCATCAGATTCTTTTAACATCGAAAGACGTGGATAATAGTCCGTTTCCATCGAAGCAAAAGCTCCCGCATAAGTCATGCACATCATGTAGCCCCGCATTATAAACTCAACCATCCCCCGCACCATCTTGAGCATTCGAGAAAGAACGAAACAACAAATCCGTTCCACTACCAAATACTCCTGCTACAACAAAAAGCTGCTCCTAACTTCACCACGTCCATGTGACGACGAAGCAATCCGATATTTACTTTTCCAAACAAAAAGGCGCAACCCTTCTCGAAAAGCAAGAAACAACTGCAGATTCAGTAAAGCAGACAAAAGCAAAGAAGGAACTATTGCGTCAATGCCAAACAATACGTACAAAGGAACGGTCAACAACAAAGTCCCCAACGCCCCATAAACCGATGACCCGACTAACTGCCTTAAATGTCCGGTACCTTTCAACACACAGAGTTCGGCAAGAACCGTCATCATAGCCACAGCAGGCGCCAACATCAGCATGCTCAACACATGCCATGAATCCTGAAAAACCAAAACTTAAAGGGAAGAACAACAAGGCCGTCATCCTGGCTGATCAATGCAGCCAAAGACTCCATTGCCTAACAATATCTACGGCTTCATTCTTTCTCCAATCACGCCCTGCACCCGGCCACGAAACGAGTACCACTAACCGTAACACCCATTCCCGTGTATCAGACAACATCTGACAGCTGAATTATAGAGCGAAAGCAGACCTACGCCCGCAGAGCGCAACAAAACTGCCACCAGTTTATTCTTAACAATTCCCCAACAGAATCGTTAATCCTTGTACGCTGCCAAAAAGCGCTGATATACTTTAAATATATGCTTATATTCACCACGCATTTGTTATTCTACAAACCCTTTGGCCAAGCCTCCTCTACTCGTTTCCTATATAAGAAGGTATATCATGCGTTTGCTTCATTACCTCTATCACGATCAAACGACACACGATGCGATTCATCCGAGAAAGACGCGTATAACTGTGCGTCCAATGCCCTGTAAGCAGCAAAAGCATTTCGTTCAATCACACGGAATCTGCACAGGGCCACAAACCGGGTCACAAGTCATTTCCCAAATGGTGTTCCAATCCCATTTCTGCGGCATACTCTATCTGCGAGGGACTTCCTCCAAATAGTTGGCAAGAGGCAGCACTGGCCATAGCGCATGCCACACCGACTTCACCCTGGCAGCCTACTTCTGCTCCAGAGATAGACGCGTTTTGTTTTACAATATTGCCAAACAAGCCTGCTGTAGCCAAAGCATGTAATATTTTTGATTTCACTGGAAGTTATGTCCTTTATACAAATGATAAAGCACGGCTGAACCACTCCACAGCGCCACAGGTCGGTGCCGTAACGATATTACCACCCAGGCATTTTCTTCACTCACTGCCAGCATAGGCATACACCATTCCTCTACTCTGAAGAGATGGTTTATAGCCACACGCTTTAATATAATAGGTGGAAGCCTTGCGCGACAATCCCAAAGGACCGGGCAACACACCCTCGTGATTGATGCCCCGCTCTACCGCAGACTTCATGATTCCCCACACCTCACGTAAATATTGCATATCTCCGGCTGCTCACACATTTCGACATATTCCCAATAAGACCGGCCATATTCATAACACCAAGCCATGATATCGGTAATTGTTGTCAGCGGATAAATGTCTTGATGCTTAAAAGACACCCCGTATCTTCCAGTGCCCTCCGAGAGCGCTCCGCCTCCAACACTGTAGACTGTCCACTCTCCCATCAAAGTTCGACCTTCATCATAGGCCACAAACTTCATACCATTAGGATGGAATGGCAAAAACACTTGTGGTTGCCAATCAATTTCGACCTTTCCTATTGCACTGAGCGTATCAATAATGGCCACATCTGTCGTGTCCCTCGCCCTGTTGTGGCTAAGCTACCATAAAGCACAACCTTAAAAGGGAACTGGCTTTCTGATATTTACTCCAAGAAAATCCGGGCTGCCTTTTGAGGCCCCATCGTATGACTACTCGAAGGTCCAATTCTATTCTATATAATTCCGTCAGCGACTTCATCTGTATTTTTCAGTAATCCCTTTATCAAAATATACGTTTTGTTGTTTCTGGAAACTCTATGCGGTAGTATTTTTCACTTTATCCACAAAACTCAAGAAAGCCAGTGCTTCCGTCTGCCGAAAAATTACGAGATAAATCTTCATAAAACAAGAAAGTCTTCCATAACATTATTATAACCATCGTTTTACCAACGCCTGGTAATATAATTACCACATATGCATGGGTAACGCATTACCAGCCCTTGGTAAGAGGATTACCGCTATGTGGTAACAATCCTATGACTATGTATCATAGAAACGATATTGTTCTCCGTAACTATCAAAAGATATATCTTCGGAGTAGCCATAACCGACAAAGAGATCACGAATCCATTGCTGTTGTTCCGGCGCAAGACGCTCACCATGCAAATAGCGATAATAGGTGCCATTGCCGCCAAGGTGGTCCGCAATCTGGGCACGCATTTCAGGCGCATGCCGCTGTTTAACATCATCAAAAAGTATGGACTAAAGCCGACAGCCGTGCGCATTGTTTCCATCTTCAAAACATAGGACGCTTTGATGTTTTCCAGCACAGATGGCGTAACGGCCATGCAAGTTTGTATGCCCGTAGGCATCGTAAGCCCTGCTGATAGCGCAAGCATGATTTCTTCTTCCACACATTACAAGGAAGCATAGGGGCCATTTCCTTTGGTACGTTTTTCGTATTTTATTTCCATGATTAATAAATTATTAATGGACAAAGATATACATTTTTAGGTATAAACCACAGAATCCGCAGTTTTATGTGGCATACTCCGGAATCTTACTTTTCGCTTCGCACGCTTATAAAAATCCTCACCTGCAAACGTATCGTTATCATGCCGAATATCAGCCACTACGCTCGAGTGCTTTTAAGATGAAAAACAATTATTTTTACAAAACAGCATACCGTTCAAACATTTGGAGAATAAAAATAAACAACTACCTTTGCCGCATTAAAAACAATGCTCAGCAAGGACATTCCTTTCGAGGAAGGATGGGTGATGGCTGAAACCAGCGGTTGCTGAAACTGCCATGCGGGTTCCATGCCGGGGGTCTCGAATCCCCCTCCTTCCAGTCGGTTCTGACAAAGGAAAGCTAACGGTCAGTTCATCTAACGGTTGGGATACAAGATTCTCAATCTTGGCATACAGAGTTCGATTCTCGTACCGACTACAATCAATAAAGAAAGCAACCAATTCTCGAAAAGAGATATAGTTACTTCCTTTGTGTACTGCATAAAAATATTCCCACATTCATCCTCGCAAAAGTTCTACACAGGCTCCTGAATAGGATCATCTTCAGACATCTGATCTGCAGAAAGTATCTCCTCTTCATCAAACCATGCCTTCAATTTTGCTTTCGACTTTTCCCTTCCATCGTCTGGACCTCTCCCATATTTTCTAACACACAAATCAATACTGCAATATCATCCCTTAACCCTGCAATGGGTATAGCATCGGGCATGATATCCATGGGGCTAATTAGATAACCTAAGGCCCCAATAATAATAGCCTTATCTTTCACAGAAACCCGATCGCTTTTCTAGAGTATAGTATAAAATAAGACTGCATCAATAACTTTTCCCCAGAACGCTTGGCTATTTCGTTGAATCTTTTCGACAAAATCCACTCTTGTGAATTTGTCTTTGTACTTCATAAAATCAGGTAATTCCATATAATTAGAAAAGAAAAGTATAACAAATAAAAGAAATAGCACCCCTGTAGGGCTGTGGGTTTCTGTTCTTACTGACCGAGAAGGCCGAAAAGATGCCTGCCATTTATCTAATCTACAAGTCACCTCATAGCTCAAGCGTTCTACCTCCGCAGTATTGTATTATGTCTAATATCGGCGAGCACTTTCATCCTGCAGTTTACATGAACTTGCGACCTCACTGGCACAGCACACTAATCACCAATGCCTGGTAGTCTCTCTACCACCTTCTCACGCCCTTACCTTTTGCACGGCGGTTGTTTTTCCTGCCTACACCCAATGTCACCATCGCCTTCTATTTTTCAGAAGCAGGTGCTCATGTCGCTCCGGACTTTCCTCTCGCATTAGCATGCCAGCGGCAGGCCGGGGTGTCTATTTCTGTATCGCAAAGTTAATAAAAACATTCTTTACTAATACTTTTTAAATCAAATAAACAGAGTGGTAAGGTGTATTTAATACTAATTAAAGGTCTTGGCGCATCGTATTTTCCCAAGGAAGGTTATTTAAATAACATACCCAAAAGACAATATACCCTCTTCACAACCTATGGCTTTTCGTTAAACTTCCAAACTTTGTGCAATATTACAACGAATTTATGTAATTTTGCAACGTTATATATATAGAGATGTGTATTTTAAATATAAAATGAGTAACAAAAGTAATGCTACTATACAGATGATCGCTGAATTTGAGGCGACATCACAAGTCTGTTTAACGAAAGGAGGGTGCTTCCCTATTCTCGCGACAAGAAATGTTTTGTTTCCCGATATGTTGATTGATTCTGGATTGGAAGAAGCCAGTCTCAACCTTCTGGAGCATCTATCACGCCACCCCTGCTAACTTTTGCCATTTTCTCACAAAGGATGAAAATGTCGGCAGTCCGGCCTTTAGCGACCTTTATCCAATTGGCGTGCAAGGCTGATCAAGGTGATTGATATGCGGTCCCAACCAACAGGTAACAGCCATTGTACTAGGGACTGGGGCGGTGCAACTTCACGATTTGGTACAAGAACATCCTTTCTTGTCCGGATCCGTTCTATCCGGCTCCCGAGGAGATGTGGCAATAGATAACAAGATTTTGCAAGACCCTTATAAGGACTTGCTTGCCTCTGATCAATATTATATCTCTGACAACGATGAGATTCCCAACGAGTTACAGTACTCTCTCGACAGCATTTTCAGAAACTCATCAGGTGAACTTCATCTCGCTGCAATCTGCCGTTTTCGTCAGAACAAATTTAAAAATGCTACGACAGAATACGATACTTGAGCGTGCTTTACGAAACACTGAAAGCCCTGCATCCGGGAACAACAATATGCAGAAATCAAGAAAGATATTCGCTCAAAAGACCCGGGAAGACCTGGACGAGCAGCAGCGTGAGTACTTCCCTCCAGCAGCAAAATCAAGAATATCAAAAGAGGAACTGGGTAATGGAAACGGAACCTCTGAGAAAATAGAACTCGAAGAGAAAGCAAAAGGTAAAGAAATGGCCGACTGAAAGTTGAACAGGTATTCCCGCAAAGGAGCTCGAGAAACTGGACTTGTTCAACCACTAAAGTCCGGAATACAGCACACAGGTAAACTACCTTCAAAACTTGGTCAGTCTGCCATGGGTGAATACTCAAAAAGACGACCTAGCTTAAAAACGCGCTAAACATATCCCTTGACCATGACCACTACAGCATGGAAAAGGTGAAAAGACGTATTCTGGAATACATAAACTGTTTTTAAGTCTGCGTGGCGACTTGAAATCTCCCCATCATCTGTTGCCACGGCCCTCCCGGAGTGGGTAAGACCAGCCTCCGGAAAAAGTGTGGCCAGAAGCACTCAAACGTAAGTATGTCAGAATATCATCTTCACGGACTGCACGATGAATCTGAAAATCAGAGGGCCATCGTAGAACATATATCGGAGCCATGCCTGGCCGAATCATCAAAGCGAAAGTAAGCAATCCTGTTTTTATTCTGGACGAAATCGACAAAGTCGCTCAAAACACAATCAAGCGGCGATCCTCTTCGGCATTGTTTGCAAGTTTTTGGATCGGAACAGAACAACGCATTCCATGATAACTGCTTAGATGAATTGTGACATCGAAAGTGCTTTTCATCGCCACAGCTAACGACTTGAGCAATATTCCCCGTCCTTTGCTCGATCGTATGGAGATTATAGAGGTGACGGATATATTACGGAGGAAAAACTTGAATGCCAAACATCACCTCGTACCAAAGAAAATTAAGAATACAGGTCTTGACAACGGGACGGAAAAGGTCAAATTACCAAACAGGCTTTAGAGAAAATCTATTGAGCAGTACACACGTGAAAGCGGTGTACGACAATTGGAAAAACGAATCAATAAAAGCTCTGCGCAAGCTTGCTTTCCTCAAGAAAATGGATGGCGAACTAAAAAACGTCAACCATCACCCCGACAGAAATCGAATCATTGCTGGGTAATCCACCGTTCTATCGGGATATTTATCAAGGCAATGATTATGCAGAGTGTTATTACAGGTTTTAGCCCTGGACGACGGTTGGTGGAAGATTCTGTTTATAGAAAACAAGTCTTAGTAAAAGTCAGAGCGGTAAACTTACATTGACCGGCAATTTGGGCGACGTAATGAAAGAGTGCAGTCATTGCATTGGAATATGAAAAGCTCACATTGATAAATTAGGTATAGACTACCGAATATTTGAAAACTGGAATATTCATATCCATGTTCCAGAGGGCGACGCCTAAAGACAGCCCTTCAGCCGGTATAACAATTGCGACCAGTATTGCTTCGGCACTGCACAGACGCAAAAGTTCGTAAAATACAGCCATGACCGGTGAAATACACTCCGTGGAAAAGTATTATTACGGTAGGTGGCATCAAAGAAAAGATTCTGGCAGCCAAAAGACCGGCATTACAGACGTCGTCCTATGCAAGAATAACAAGAAAGAGACGTAGAAGAGATTCCGGAAACCTATCGGAAGGGCGTAGTGTTTCACTATGTTGAAAAAATGTACAGGACGTTTGGGATTTTGCATTGACAGATGAGAAAGTATCCGATCGATTTAAACAATTCCTGAAGAAACAAAGGAAAAGAAACATGAAATTTGAGCTCAGCATACAGATTCACCAGTGATGCCAGAACGGGAATCATACTACAGACCACGGCCAAATAAAGACGCCCTATCTTTATGCCCGTAGGCACATCGAACCGTCAAGAGTCCATTTCAGCGAATTACGTCAACAGATTAATGCGCAGATTATACTTGAAATACGTATCATTTGTATCTGCGACCGGGACTGGAAGTGCTGCAACAGCCGGCGGACTGCATAAGTTTAATGGTTGGGATCGCCGATAGCCTACTGATAGTGGCGGTTTTCAAGTATTTTCCCTTTTCAGGTATCAGGAAGTTGAAAGAAGAAGGATGCGAGTTTCGTTCTCATATTGATGGTTCGAAACACTTTTTCACCCCGAGAAACGTAATGGATACCGAACGAATCATCGCGAAACGCAGATATCATGATGGCTTTTGACGAGATGTCCTCCCGGTCTAGGTGATTATAATTATGCCAAGAAAAGTCTGCAATTGACACAGCGTTGGTTGGATCTGCTGCATCAAACGATGTCAAGAGACAGAGCCCTTATATGGCTATCAGCAAAGTCTCTTCCCTATCGTACAGGGTTGTACCTTCAAGGATTTACATAAGAAGCCGCAAAATTTGTAGCAGACAAAGGGGCAGACGGCAATGCGATTGGTGGCTTTGGCCGTGGGGGACCAACAGAAGTAATGTAGTATGATTGAGGTAGTCAACAGATTCTTCCGAAAGACAAAACCACGTCTATCCTCAGGGGTCGGAACGCCTCAAAAATATTCTGGAAGCAATCGAGCGAGGTGTTGATATGTTCGATGTATCGATCGCCGACACGAAAACGGTCGTAATGCGATGCTCTTTACCTACAATGGAACGATGAACATGCGCAACAAGAAATGGGAAATGGACTTCTCTCCCATTGATCCGGATGATGGTGAAACAGATTTGGTCTCACGAAAGCCTATTTACACCATCTTTTTCAAAAGCGCAGGAATTTTCTGGCCATGCAGATAGCCACATCCACAACCTGACATTCTATTTACGCTTGGTTACAGATGCACGGCAGCACATAGAAGCTGGGTGATTTCACCAATGGAAAACCTCTATCATCAATCAGCTCAGTCAAAGAATCTAAAGACGAACATATGAAATCATTGCAGCAGATCAAAAACACTACAGGATTCTACGGTGATGAGATATATTTCGCTTCACCCACGCATAGCTTCATCAGCTCTTTCGCTATTCTTTACAACTACACCAGTTGGCTGGACGGGGCCTACAATGGTTAGGCAAAATGGAATGGATGAAATATGCCAATCCTCGTTATATTAAACGGCTGGATTGGTACATCATCAAAGTAGTTTATCGGAACCTATATCTATTCCATACTCCTGATTATCAGTATATCAATTGTATTTGATATCAATGAAAATCTGGCAAAATTTACGAGTATCACGCTCCGCTCCAAGCCATTATTGTAGACTACTACCTCAATTTCATCCCCTATTTTGCTAACTTATTCAGTCCGTTGTTTTGTATTTATTGCCGTTATATATACATCGAAATTAGCTGGCATTCAGAAATCATATCCATGCTGGCAGCAGGAGTATCATTCAAAAGGCTCATGAGGGCTGCTATATGATTTCGTGCATGCACTGATTTCTGTTCTTTCATTCTATCTCAGCGCATTTGTCATTCCGCATGGAACGGTCCATTAAACAGAATTTTGAATCCATGTATAAGAATAGGAGGAAAAATACTGCAGCCGACAATGTACAACTTCTAGGTAGCAAAAGGCACAATAGCCTATATTCAACATTATGGACAACAATATGAAGAAAGGCTATGGGTTTTCATTGGACAAGTTTGAAAACAAGAAGTTGGTCAGCCATGCATGACCGCCATGGAAATACAATGCGATACTATTGCGGATTCCAAATATCATTGGAAAGGTTAATAACTGGAAAATACGTGAACTTAAAGGACTGAGGAACATATCACATCAGGTGTTTCCAAAGATACATTGATTCTTATAGACCAACAGATCTCGTATATTCCAAAGGGCAGCAAGAAACATTTACCAGTCCTGAACTAAGCGACTATATTTCAAAACAGATAGACAGAGGCTCCGTACATGTCGTCCAATATCAGAGTTGAATACCACAAACGTATAGCATCCAGTTTCGCATCATTCATTCTGACAATCATCAGTCTATCACTCTCTTCAGCGAAAAGGGAGGCATGGGCTATCTTAGGAGTGGGCTTAGCCCTGAGTTTTTATCTACATCATGCTGCAAACATTGTCAGCACGTTTGCCATCAATGCAGGAGCGCCACGATGTTGGCAGTGGGTTCCCAATGCAATTTTTGCTCTTGTAGCCCTATTTTCTGCTATAGGCAGGCTCCCAACCTAATATACCAATCTCAAAGGAACTGGTATACTAAATTAACTATAACAATAAAGAGTTGTAGCAGATAACGTTATTCTGCATAGACAGATACAAAACAATTTCTATAACAAAATTAAAAATATATATTTTGACGAATTAGATTTAAATGACAATGTGCTTGACGCATTATACGCTATGCGATTTTTCTACCTGTACTCTCGTACAGGAAAAAGTGTATTCAGAAATCTTAAAAGGCAACGATGTCTTGAGGCGTAGCTCAAACGGAACAGGAAAAACAGCCGCCTACCTACTACCCTATTCTGAGACAAGCTTTTGACGATGGTGATTATCCTAAAATCAGCTATTAATTGTGTCATCATGGGCCCCTACACGGGAGTTGGCACAACAAATCGATCAAGCGATGCAAGGATTTGGATATTATCTAAATAGCGTAAGTAGTGTGGCTGGATAGTGGAGAAAAACGATGGCAACAGATATGACCAAGAACTAAAAAGCCTACAACTTTGGAGCAGATGTCGTGATTGCGACACCCGGTCGATTTATCTCCCACATGAGCCTTGGAAATGTAGACATGAGCAAAGTGTCGTTTTTCGTACTAGACGAAAGCACAGACCGCATGCTCGATGATGGGTTTTCTGAGGATATCATGAAAATAGCAGCCAAACTGCCCAAGACATGTCAAAATCAATCATGTTCTCTGCTACCATGCCTCAAGATAGAGGACTTGGCGAAGACCTTGTTAAAGGATCCTGTTGAAATTAAACTTGCTTGTCAGCAAGCCTGCTAGAAAAATTCAACGAAAGGATATGTCTGCTATGAGACCCAGAAACTGGGCATCATCAAAGATATTTTCAAGGTGGAGTATTTAGAAACGCGTTATCATTTTTTGCGGTAGCAAACAAAAAGTAAAACAGGTAAATGGTGCTCTCCAGAAAGAAAATATCAATTGTGGTGAAATGCACTCAGACTTAGATCAAGCTCAACGCGATGACATAATGTTCAAGTTTAAAAGCGGGCAGCGTATGATGTTGGTAGCTTCTGAACATCGTTGCTCGTGGAATTGATATTGATGATCTCACTATGGTCATCAATTTATGATGTGCCACACGACGCAGAAGATTACGTCACAGAATCGGGCGTACGGCACGTGCAGATCGCGAAGGTGTAGCCATTACTATGATTAGCGATGACGATATGTTCTATTTCCAACAAATAGAGAACTTTCTCGGCGAAGTTGAAAAGATGATTCTTCAGAAGGTCTTGGCAGAGGCCCCGGAATACAAATACGTTGGTAAACCCTAGAGAGGAACTGGCCAAAAATCGTCGCAGGAATGATAGAAGTCAAACTGCATAAAGACAGCAGAATCGTCAGCAAGCAATGCTACAGCAGAAAGTGGACAACCCCGCTAACAAGGATAAAGATCAACATAATCGTTCCACCGCAATAAACAAAAATAATCAAGAACAACGATGATAATAAGAGCACAACACAACGCAACGACACACGAGGATACAAGCAGCATGAGAAAAGAACAATCGTCGAAATCCCTCCTCAAAATCTCCACGCATGAGAGCAACAGTCTCATAATAAACGTCAGGGCAACGTTGAGGAATTACACGAAAACTATCCACAAATGAAAACGTGCGACAGCAAGCAACAAGCTACAAGTTGCCTCACAACCGATAGTGGTATTAAAAGTTTATCAAAAATCTTTTGAAAGTGATAAATCCTATAGTTATTCAGAACTATTATAGTCCTAAAACTTACATTCGGACTAATATTCCTATCCGCAACGCCTTATAAACAGGAGTTGCTGATAGGAAAGAAATTACTCTATAAGAGATATTTATCGGATAACAATGTAACTAATTGATGATTTTCGCAAAATCAGAAATTCAGTTTTCTAAGCAATACTTTGTTGAGCGCCTGGATCTGTCGACTTTGTTTTTCAAATCCAGCCTTAATACTATTGATTTTGATTAAAGATGTCACTGGCCGTATTTTGTATTAGATTAGGCTTTCTCATTCGCTTGTCTGCATTTGGATTTACAATGATGTTGATGCCTTTTTCCACCAGTTTTATAGTAATATCTTGTCCTGTCATTACTGTCTCCATCATAATGGATAACTCCAGGGGTGATCACGATGTATACGAAGTGTCTTGCATCTGAAACTTTTATCTTAGAACTTTTATCCAATGTTTTGTTAAACATATCAATACTGATTTGTGGTGCTTCAGAGCACATCAAATGGTTCCATAATCACAACATCAACAGCCCATCACTCATAGAGGCTTTGCAGTTATATAAGCATTATTTCCATATTGTGACGCGTTGGCACATGAAATTAAAAAGCCTTGTACTGAGTCGTTCCATTTTCTCCTTCAATAGTATAAGTTTCTGGTTTATATTTCAGCCCTCGCGAAGAATATTCTCGACATAAGAAATGGGGGCTACGCTTTCCTGATTCTGCAAATTTTTGACTGACAAATGCGTCGAGATCCATCCCATAGGTACAAAATGGATACTGATTAATGATACCAGTAATCTAATTTATGAATGACACATTGATTGATTACCTCAATAGCCTTTTTAACATTCATAGGTAGCATGAGAAGTGACAGAGCAAGCCATTCCCGAGCCAAGGTATCACTCCAAGTGCTGTATCAGAATTGGCGATTGCTTTTGCCCACTTCATTGACAGTGCTATCGCCACCAATCGCTACGACCACATCAATACTTTCTATTTTGCATTGAAGCAATTTCTGATGCGTGTCCGGCATATTCTGTAAGTTTCAACTGATAATCAAACTTATTTCTATCAATCGTTTTTTCAATGAGTTCAGGTATACTCAGCTTTGCTCGAATTGCCGGAAATGGGATTCATGATAAAAACAATCTTTTCTTCATTTATAAATGTTTTTATCTTTTGCAAACTACACAAAATCCTCCGATTACAAGTCACTTTTTGTTAAAGAAAAATGCATTCATGCTTACCTTCTGATTTTCATGACAATACCAAAATCCCTATAAAACACTTTTCCATACTTGTTGGCGGAATTAATTTAATGCATATTTGACATATCCTAGTGGTCTGTCGTTTATGTAGTTAATGTATTGCTGTACTGTGAACGTACTAATTTTGGCAGTAATTCTTGCAGAATAGTCCTGTGGTCTGTTTGGCATAGTTCCTGATGAGCACTGAGATGGTCACATGGTTGAGAGGAAACAAGTCTCAATTCTTTTTCTAGCCTTCGCATAAGGTTTAAAAAGCAGGCTTCCATGTCTTCATGTTTAATCTATACGGAACCTCAAGTTTGATGTGCGCAGATGAAAACAGATCTTGTTGCAGTTCTGCCTCAGATAAGCTCTATCAGTAAGGAATACTGCAATCTGAAAATTCAAACTTCACATCCTTCATATAATGTATATCGCATGAACATTAACTTTAGTGGTCAGTCAAATGAATGTATGACACCTCGTAAACCGCATACAGCGTGTAACTTATAACCATAATACTCTACTCCTTGCGTAGCGCAGCCAAAAGCTGGAGATTTATCAGGCTCGTCCTTGCCCATCTTGCAGCGTTTGCCTCTTGAGAGTCTGCAAACCTCTATCGGTTTGGAATCTACAGAAATATTCCTCTGCACCATCCATTGCCTTTGCTATGCGCTTACGAAGCGATTTTCACCAGCTGAGCATGTGTTCCCTGCGACGGTCATTGAACTGGCGACGACTGATAGAAATGACAAAAGTCCTTTTTGGTATTCTTTCAGCCGGTCAAAGAGGTTATTCTCACTGTCAATGCCGAGATGCTCAGCTGTCAGACTCAGGGGCTATGACATCAAGGTCAGAGAAGCGAGGGACAACACCACGACGAGGAATATTTCCAGGTCATTAACTTAATCCATAGGAAAATTTCTTGCATATCTCAAAGATTTTGACGAAATTTGCATATAAGTTGTGCATGGAGATAAAGCAGACAACAGTATTGTTGATCATCATAAAGTTACAGATTTTTAAGCGACATGTACAACTTTTTATATCCATATTTCTGATATTTTATCTATTGATTAATTCCATCAACAGGTTTTTCCATATAAAAATAATTGAAGTCATATATTTTTCGTATCTTTGCAGCCTATATATAACGTAGTTTTCTACACCTTTTATAATTAAAATGGGACAATTACAAGCAAGATACGCTGCCTATCGTGAGCCACAGAAATTCACTTAGAAGCAGGGTGTATCCATATTTCGCGTACAATTACCAGTAAACAAGGGCCTGAAGTCACAATGGAAGGACATAAGGTTTTGATGTTTGGCTCCAATGCTTATACCCAGGACTCACGGGAGACGAAAGGTGATACAGCCGCCCACAAGGCTTTAGATAAGTATGGATCAGGATGTGCAGGTAGCAGATTCCTTTAATGGAACATTAGATTTGCACATTCAATTGGGAAAAAGAGCTTTGCTGAATTTGAAAACAAAGATGAGGCTCTGTGCTTTTCAACAGGCACTTCTGTAGACACAGGTGTCATTTCCTGCTATAGTGGGACGTGGTGATTATATCATTTGAGATGATCGTGACCATGCAAGTATTGTGGATGGTCATAGTTAAGCTTTTACACACAACTTGTTACAAAGCACAATGATATGGAGACTTGGAACGAGTTTTTCAGAAAACTTCCATATGAAGCAATTAAATTAATTATTGTCGATGGCGTGTTCTCTATGGAAGGGACTTGGCAGAAATTACCAGAGTTGTTGAATTAAAGCGTAAATATAATGGCTCTCTTATGGTAGATAGAAGCCCATGGGCTTAGTGTCTTTGGCAAGCAAGGTCGTGGTGTTGCTTTGCACCATTTTCGGCTTAACAGACGAAGTTGATATGATCATGGGAACCTTCTCAAAGAGCTTAGCTTCAATAGGTGGATTTATTGCTGCCGACAAAGACACAATAAATTATTTTGCGCCACACTTGCGCACATATATTTTCTCCGCAAGCGATAGTCCTGCAGCAACAGCAGCAGCTTTAGAGCCTTGCATATCCTTAAGGGAAGAACCTGAACGCTTGGAGCACTTTGCAGGATATATACAAATTATGCTTTGCGACGTTTCAGAGAGGAAGGTTTGAAATTGGAGACGACAGAGAGTCGGATTATCCCTCTTTTATGTTCATGACATCAATAAGACCTTTGAGTTACCAAACTTGCATTCAAAAGCAGGTGTTTATCAACCTAATTCCACCCGCATGTGCGCCTCAAGACACTTTTAGTTCGTTTTGCTTTAATGGCGAACCATACAAAGAAAGAGCAAGTAGAGCGTGGAGTTCAATCACTCAAAGCTTTTTCGTTAAAGAAGGTATTATTAAATAGTAACGATTCCGTCATGAAGAGAATTTGATGGTTTCACTCATCAATATAGATACTCATGACGGACGAGATTAATAACTAAGAGGGTGTGTCAAATAGGAGCATCCTCGTTTTTTCTTCTCTATGATGCTTTTAGTTTACCTCTCTTTACATGCGGTTTTATACTTTTTCTTCCTGCAACGTTCGTGAAAAGGCATAAAAAGCGTAAAAATGGTGTGTGTATAAAGTCTGTGAGGATACGTTTTAGCCCCTCTATCCCCTGTTTGCTGAGCTTTCTGCGCATCTTTTCTTTGATGTTGAAGGCTATGGCAAAGAGGCAAAGTCCATCGCGACCTTGTCTTTCCCGGAAGTGCGGAAACGTCGATATGCCATATCGTACTTCATTTGCCGAAGACGGCTTCGGGCTCAATGCCGCTATCCTCTAGCCTGATACCTTCCCGGTAGTGACGCTCCCTTGCCTTTCGCTTTGGTGTTCGTTCAGCTTGTGGTTGACCTCTATGATGCGCCTGTCCGTCTTTGCCTTGTAACACCGGCAACAGGTAGGGCATCCATTGCAGTTCTTCGCCCGATAGCGTGCGCTTTCGGTGACGTATCCGCTTGCGGTCTTTCCCAGGTCGTCCCGACGCGTTCCAGTCTGCCCTATGGGACAGACGTATAGTCTTCCTCCTGTTGCGTACAGACTGTCTTGATGGAATGGATCAGGTGCGTAGCGCGGACGCTGTTCCAGATGTAAGCGGTTGTACTTTTGACATAGGCTTCCACGCCGGCGTCCTCCATGAAGTGGTGGTTCTCCTGTGATCCATACCCCCGAGTCGGCAACGGCGGTGGAGGGAAGGTGGTGATAGCGGTGGAAGAAAGAAGCCATGAATGGGATGAGCGTGAGCGTGTCGGTAGGATTGGGGAACAGGGCAAAAGTCGGTGATGAATTGGTTTTCCGTGACTATTTGGAGATTATAACCAGGCTTTGGTCTGCCCATTGTTCATCGCATCCTCCTTCATACGCATAAAGGTGGCGTCAGGATCGGTCTTTTGACATGGAGTTGCGGTTGCCGATCTGTTTGAGGCGGCTGTCATACTCCTTGAGCTTGTCACGATGCCCGTCCAACTCCTTTATCTGCCTTTCTTTTTCCCCTACGCTGCGCTTTCTCCTGCTTAGACTTGGGGGCAAAGTGTGCGGTGGTAAGGGCTTCCTTGAGTTCGGCGGACAGTTCTCCCAGCATGGCGAGTGTAGAACTCGATTTCCTCTTTCTTGAAAGAATTTCCTCCTGGGCGATGACCTCGTCAACCTGCCGCAGGAGGACACGTATCTTCTCCATGAGTTTGGCACGGTTCTTCTCCACCGTCTTGCGCCATACAAACGTGTACTTGTTGGACTTGGACTCTATCTTTGTCCCATCGATATATTCCACGTCAAGGGTCCGCAAAACCACGCTCGGCAAGCAGCAGCACCAGCGTTGGGAAAACCCGTTGTTAAGCTCGTCCTGACACACGGTTGCGAAAAACGGTTGATGGTAATGAAGTCGGGCTTCTGTAACCTGCAAGCCAGATGAAGTGAATGTCCCTGAGAAGCAGTTGCTCTATCCTGCGGCAGGAGTAGATATTGTTCATGTAGGCATAGAGGATGACCTTGAGCATCACCTTCGGATGATAGGGACTGCGCCCGCTCTCTTTATAAAGCTTACGAAAATTATCGATATTCAGACCGTCAACAACGGCATTGATAATGCGAACGGGATCATTTTTCCGCAATGTTCTCATCGATTCTTTGCGGAAAAAGCACCGTTTGGTTGCTATGAGGGCGAAAAGTGTAACTTTGGCGTAACTATTATTGTATGCCTAAAGTTACAAAACTTTGAAATAACAAAGCCCTGGCTTGAGAAAGTCAGAGCTTTGTGCAGGAGATGTGCCTATTTTGACACACCTCAATCGCTTCGTTTTTATTGGATTATGATGCTGTAAAAGCGGCAACAAAAACCAAAGATAATACCTGAATGTTGGCAATGACAATCGGCAAATCGCGTTTTTCCTTGAACTAGACCGTATGAAACCCATAGTGTGCAGTTGATACCGGCTATGAAAGGCTGGATAAAAGGTTCCTTTATTTCCGGCTAAGTTGTTTTCTATCTGTGGAAAATAAAAGACATACATTAATACTGATGTTGCTATACCAATCCATCCATGGATGAAGAACTCTCTTTTTGTCATATCGTTTTTCTCTTATTAGTGAAATAATTTAAATGAACTGGTGAGTAATTAAAAAGATCTTAATGTCTGATTATCACAATTTTGTGATATTGCTGCAAAGGTAGGACTATTATAACTTGTTTGGATGTAGGATAAAAAGTAACGAAACATGTTATTTGTAGTAATCGTATAATGTGCCTTCGTGCCAATCAAAATAAATACAATGAAAAAGATAAACATATATGATTATGTGGAAGAAGAGGTTGGTAAGGGGTAGGGGCAGAACGGATTCGGAGAGGTTTGTTTTTGTTTATAAATATATTTTTAGACGATGCTGTAAAAAGACGCGTTTTTGTATTAATAATTGAAAACATGGACTGACATATCTGTATTTGCTAAGTTTTTCTTATATTTGCAGTGTATTATAATCATAGACGATTCTTCATTATTTTATTATTTTATTATTTTATTATTCATAAATAATACACAAAATGATCTATTCAAAAAGAAGCTGGACAACATGTGCGTTGTCGCATAAAGGCCAAATCATGGCCCTGCTCCAATTCCTGAAGAGGAAAATGGATTCAAGCAAAAGAGATTAAAGATATCTCTGGTTATACTCACGGTGTGGGATGGTGTGCTCCGCAGCAAGGGTGCTTGTAAATTGTCTCTCAACATTAAAGACAGGGTATCATTCAGGAGGCTTTGGTTGACGATCAGTTGTACCGGTATGACTACACTCTGCAGCCATGGCTTCGGAAATTCTCCCCGGTAAGACAATTCTTGAGCGTTGAATACCGACTTGGTATGCGACGCCATCAATACAGCTATGTGAACTCTTCCTCCAAATCGTTTACGGCCGTAGCCGGCGCTTTCTCTGAAGGTGGTCTGGTTATCGGTGCAGGTCTTGAAGACCTGGGTAAAAGGGATTGCGCAGCCAGACCGGTACACTCTATGGGCCACAGTTGCTAAGTGGTACCGCTATCTGGAACTGACAGAAGGCTACATCACCAAGCAGTTCCTTGACAAGGATAATCAGGTTTGTGGATATGAATATGTTCACCTTGGCAAGATGATGGAAGCCATTAAGAATGGTATGGACGCTAACGAAGCTGTTAAGAAGTTCACCGGCTGCTACGGCAGAACCAGCGAAGAGCAGGGTGCTGTCAAATTTATTGATCCACGTAAAGCATAAGAAGGAGATACAACTATGATTAGAAAAAGTAAGCTTTTGAAAGCCAGAGCGTCGTATGGACCAAGTCCTTGCTGCTTTGAAAGAGAACGGCTATTAACAGTATCGAAGAGGCTAATGAGATTTGCGAGAATGCGGTGTAGATCCTTACCAACTCTGCGAAGACACACAGCGTATCTGCTTTGAAAACGCAAAGTGGGCCTATGTTTGTGGAACTGCTATCGCTATTAAGAAAGGTGTGAAGACAGCTGCCGATGTAGCTTTGAGGCTATCGGTATCGGTTTGCAGAGTTTCCATCCCCGGTTCTGCAGCCGATGACCGTAAAGTGGGTCTTGGCCATGGTAACCTTGCCGCCTCGTCTGCTCCGCGAAGAAACAGAATGTTTTTGCATTCCTCGCCGGTCACAGAATCATTTGCTGCCGCAGAAGGTGCTATCAAGATTGCGGAAATGGCTAATAAGGTTCGCCAGAAGCCATTGCGTGTTATCTTGAACGGTTCTTGGCAAAGACGCAGCCATGATTATCAGCCGCATCAATGGATTTTACCTATGTTCAGACTCAGTTTGACTATTATACAGGTCAGGTGAATGTTGTTAAGGAGATTGCCTACCTCGATGGTCCTCAGTGCCAAGGTTATGCTATGGTGCCGATGATGTTCGTGAGGGGTGTTGCTATCTTAGTGGAAGGAGAATGTTGGCGATATCTATTACGGGTAACTCTACCAACCCAACACGTTTCCAGCATCCGGTATGCAGGTACTTATAAGAAGGAACGATGTTGCGGCAAGCAAGCCTTATTTCTCTGTTGCTTCAGGTGGTGGTACCGGTCGTACGCTTCACCCGGATAATATGGCCTGCAGGTGTCCTGCTTCATACGGTATGACCGACACAATGGGCCGTATGCACTCTGACGCTCAGTTTGCTGGTTCTTCTTCAGTTCCTGCACACGTTGCAGAATGATGGGCTTCCTGGGAATGGGTAACAACCCTATGGTTGGTGCAACCGTTGCCATCTGCTGTTGCAACATCTTTGGCCTTGAATAAGTAAAAATATACATACAATAATCTCGTAATGACATTATATATCTAGAAATCAAATAGAGGGTGTGTCAAAATAGGCACATCCTCCTTCCTTTGCACAAAGCCCCGACTTTCTCAAAGCCAGGGCTTTGTTTATTTCCCCAAAGTTTTTGTAACTCTAGGCATACAATAATAGTTATGCCAGTTACACTTCTTCACCCTACATAGTCAGTCCTTAAATAGGCGTTTAATCACTGTAATTCAGTAAAAATACCTCTAAATCCTTTTGCCAAATCTGCAAGTTTTGTTATCTTTAGGGTACGAAACTTGCAGATTTTTATGATTACAAAGCCTCATAGCACGCCATCATTCTTCAGCAGTCTATCCGACATGCTGAACCAATCGCACCCACTCTCCAAACTAGCCGATAAAATAGATTGGGCAAAATTCGACACAGCCTTCGCTCCTCTGTATTGTCAGAATAATGGTCGGCCTGCTAACCCCATTCGTCTGACGTGTGGCTTGTTGATTCTCAAACACCTTCGTAATCTCTCAGATGAATCCGTTGTGGAGCAATGGAGCGAAAATGCTTATTACCAATACTTTTGTGGTATGCAAGAGTTCATTCCTAATGCACCCTGTGCTTCTTCTGAATTGGTACACTTTCGCAATCGCATTGGCGAAAAGGGAGTAGAGATCATCTTCCAAGAAAGTATTCGTATCAATAACGAAGATAATGATGGGCATCATCATGAGACAGCTTTTTATTGATTCTATCGTTCAAGAGAAGAATATCACCTACCCTACAGATGCCAAGTTGCATAAAAAGATCATCCGTAAGGTTCTGAATATCGTCCACAAATTAGAGTTACCACTTCGCCAAAGCTATACTTTTTGTACTCAAGCGTATTTATCGAGACCAACGTTTCCGCAATCATCCCAAGAATCGGCAAAAAGCAGTTAGAGCAGATAGGAAATTGCGAACCATAGCAGGTAGATTAGTCCGAGAGCTGAAGCGCAATCTAGGAGATCATTCTGGTTACACTGAGCTGATTGAGAGATTTGAGGCGATTCTAGCCCAAAGGCGTCATAGTGAGAAAAAAAGATTTATTCTATTCACGAGCCGGAGGTACAATGCATCAGCAAGGGTAAAGAACAGAAGAAATACGAATTTGGCAACAAGGTATCCATTATCCGCTCGGCTACGGGGGATTATTCTTGGCGCACAATCTTTTCGTAATGAGTATAATGGACACACGATAGAAGCCTCTGTTGGCACAAGTTGAACGCCTGACACAGAGAAAGATCAAAAATACTGGTAAGGCGACAAGGGTTATCGGGGAAGAAAGAGGTTAATGGCACTCAGATTTTTAATACCTGATGTTTCCAAACCCCTCAGACAGCAGGTATCAGAAGCGGAAAGAAACACAAACTATTCTGCAAGCGAGCAGGGCATAGAACCCACCATCGGACACTTGAAATCAGATCATCGTTTAGGGTCGCAACTTTTTACAAGGGATTGGCAGGGGATGCTGTGAACATACTATTGGCAGCCGCTGCTTACAACTTCAAAAGAGCCATGAGAACTCTTTTGAACTCTGCTCAAAAGAATAAGCGAAATGCTAAGCGAGAGGGCATCCATGAATGGCTTCTCGCTTAGCAACGCTTTTTAAGCGACGACTAATAATAGGTGAATATTTCGTGAAGCGTCTTGCCACCGACAAATGTTTTTGGGTAGATAAAGAAAAATGTGTCAAAATGTGGAATCTGTGCAAATGTTTGTCCTGTTAACGACATCCAAAGGTGGGCATGGTAAAATGCCCGTTTGGCCCCACAACTCATCATGTCTCACATGTTTCAACTGCTATTACCGTTGCCCACATCATGCCATTGAATTTGGTCACTTCACCAAAAATAAAGGACAATATTTCTATACGTAAAGATAACTATAAGAAATTGTACGTTGTCAAACAAAAGTGCACAACTTGACCTCAATTAAGTTTGGGGTTTTTAGTTATAATTATTAATAAAAAGTATATTTGTACTATGACAACAAAAAGAATTTTTCAGTAAATCCTAATCAAAAGTTCTTCAGAATCTTTATTAAAGGATATTCGTCGCAACACGAAAACGAATTTTCACTTCAGAACAAAAACTAACGAGATTACCAACTTTTTAAAAGGACTTTTATTAGCTCGAACTCACGTAGGGTGATTGGCAGGATGCTGTGAACATACTATTGGCAGCCGCTGCTTACAACTTCAAAGAGCCATGAGAACTCTTTTTGAACCTGCTCAAAGAATAAGCGACGACTATTTAACAACAAAAGCTGTCAGAGCTAGGCTGAGGGTCAAACTAATTGTTTTTAACGAATAAAAGGGATAGGTTTTACTATTCAACCATGCAGGATTGGATTTACAAGGCTTTCTCTGATTTACTCAAACCTTCATTCGCATTCGACCAGAAAAATGGATGGTAATTTCTATGAGATAGCTCGTCGGACTATCAGGTGCACTATCACATAAGCTATAAAATGAAATCCTGAAGCATCAGTACGTTGATACTGCAAACCACTCAATATACTTTGCCGAAGAACTTCAGGGGCACAAGCGAGGTAAAATCGTTTTATGGTAAGTCTTTTTGAAAAAGTTTGGTTGCTCCTCTCAAAAAGACTCAAATGAATAATATTATCGTAATAGACATTACCCACTTCTACTCCATCGCTATTATATACATCTTTTACAACTTTATAAGAAGTAGGATTCACTTGTACATATGCAATGATAACGATCGGAACCATACAGTATCACAGAATCCTTCTTAATCAGCGTTTTTCTGATTGAGGACGGGAGTATTCTTCGCTTGTTCAAACTGAGCAAGAAAAGATGAATCTTTCGTCTTCACAAAGCCGTACAATGTCGCCTCCTTGATTTCTAAACTCAAATAAATGGGAGTCTGTTTCACAACAGCATAGGTTGTCAGATCATTCAGGTTACCTAACATTAATGTGTCTCCGACTCATCTTAAAATATTCAGGAATCGAAACCGAATCGATAATAGATAGAATCTCCCTCTACTCTGAAAGCCAAGCTCCATCGATCCTCATTCATCCATATACCTTGCTAACATTGCTTTTAGCTTTTCAGATCTTCTTGTACATCACCAACGTTCTTTTGCTTTTTGCTCCATACAAGAAACTGCCATCAATGAAAATCCAGATAGGAAGAATCACAATGCCTGTTTTCAACAAATCATTCAACCTCTTCATGAGCATACATTATTTTAAACCTATACAATGGTATTCAAAACCTACTTCTATTAATTCCTGCCGATCATAAAATATTACGTCCATCAATAATTAAGCGGTTTTTCATCGTCTTTGCAATCACGATCCCAACTAGGCAATCTAAACTCTTTCCACCTCCGTTAGGAGCAAGAGCGCATCTACGCCGAGTGTTGCTTCACACATATCACGGCAATAAGTGATACGATCGCCTATTCTTCTTTTTACATTCTTCCATAGCAACGGGATCGTAAGTCCCTTATATGGCAACCTGTCTTAAGCAACCTGTCAATCATGGCAAGCGGCCGTAGACTCTACGCATATCGTCTGTTTCGGGCTTAAAGGAAAGTCCCCAAAGAGCTATCGTCTTATCCTCCAAGTGTGGGATATAATGCTGTAACTTCTCAAAAAGCACTCGTTTCTGACGTTCATTCACGCTCTACGGCCTTTAACACCTCCATGGAATACTCTTTATCATCAGCCGTTTTAATCAGTGCCTTTACATCTTTTGGGAAACAACTTCCGCCATAGCCACTACCTGCATAGAGAAATTTTCGGCCAATACGCGTCATCTACCAATACCCCTGACGTACCATATTCACATCTGCTCCTACCCGCTCGCACAGATTGGCAATATCGTTCATAAATGAAATACGTGTAGCAAAGACATGGCATTAGCTGCATATTTGGTCATCTCAGCACTGGGTATATCCATAAAAATGACACGGAAATTATTTATAAGAAAATGGTTTATACAATTTTGTCAACAATCGTCTAGCCTTTTTCACTTTCAACACCTACAACCACACGATCAGGACTCATAAAATCTTTAATAGCATTCCCTCTTTCAGAAATTCAGGATTGCTGGCTACATCAAACTTTACGTCAACACCACGCTTATCGAGTTCGCTCTGAATCATGCCCTTTCACCTTTTTCTGCCGTTCCTACAGGAACAGTACTCTTTGGTTACAACCACAACATATTTATTTAGGTTTTGTCCTATCGTTTTTAGCCACTTGCAACACATACTCAAATCAGCAGAACCATCTTCGTCGGGGGTTCCTACCGCCGAGAAAAATAATCTCTTGTTCTGCAATAACATTGGCTAATGATGTTGTAAATTTCAAACGACCGGCTTTATAATTCTTTAAAAACCAATTCGTCAAGACCAGGTTCATAGATGGAATGTCACCATTTTGCAATCGTAAAATTTTTCTGTTCATCAAGGTCTCACACAAGTTACGTTAGCTCCAGTATCGGCAAAGCAAGCACCGCTTACTCAGCCCCACATATCCAGTACCTACAATTGCAATATTCATGTTTGAGATTTATTATTATAAAACAATTGGATTGCCCAAAAGAGCAATCTCCCTGTTTTATATACTTTTTACTTACTATATTTCATACAAAAATAATCCATTCAAACGACTCCACAAAATTATCAATATAAAAAGCTCTACAATGGCTCTGAAACACTGCATTATATAAAGAAAAGCCTTAATTTTGCATACGTGATTGAAATTGACAAACACATAGAGATATTACTGCTTGATAACGAATGCGTAATCATTCCTGGCTTTTGGAGGATTTACGTCACATTACGTATCAGCTAGATATGACGACAGAGACAATATGTTTCTGCTGCCACTCGTACTATCGGTTTTCAATCCTCAACTTCGCCTTAATGATTCACTTCTCGTACAATCCTATGTGGAATGTTACGACATCAGTTATCGAAGCCTTAAAAATCGAAGCAGAAGTGGACTGCCTAAGGCTGCTCTTAATTCGAAAGGCGAATATTCCTTTTCTGACATCGGCACTATTATCTGAACAATGATGGAAATTATCAGTCTCATCCCTTGCGAGTCTGGTTTGCTCACTCCTGAACTTTATGGCCTTTCTGCTTATGAAATCAAAACTCAAGAAGCATTTATCAGAGGCCTAAATGAGTCAAAAAGCAATGAAACTAAAAATATAGGAAGTGAAGTTGCCGAAAAATAGTTACAGGAGCAGCCTCACCTCTTGCGACATCATTTTGTAAACACTGAAATCACACCAAAAGAAAAAGAAGAACCAAAAAGGTAAATACTGAGATATTTTTATATACAATGTAATCCGAAACATAGCTGCAACACTCTTGACTATAGTTGTTTTATTTTTAGTATCTAGCCCACTTGACAACAACAAACAACCCGCAATAAGCAGTGGTGGCATTGATACAAATCTACTATATAAAGTGCTACCCAAGAATGTAAGCAGCAATTCCATCACAATTAAGGAGCACGCTCCAACTGACCCAAAAGCCTCAACAACAGAGTCCAACAAAGAGATAACAGAAGGAAAGAAAAGCAGCCTTCTTCATATTATAGCATTGGTGTTGGCCAGTAAAGTAAGTAAGGCGAACGCAAATGCTTTTTACAAAGTTGTTATACAAAAACGGATATAAAAGAAGCAGAGGTTATCATTACTAAACACAATGTGAAAGTTGTTTTCGGTCATTACACGACGGAGAATGAAGCATATCGTATGGTGGACAAACTACGTGGATTAAAATATTTTGAAGACTGCTGGGTCACACGATTCGGCAATCATAAAATCAAGTCTACCTATCATTATGAAAACGAGTTCGCTGCCCTAAGTGTGATAATTACATTACCTTTTGATGAAACAAGATACAAAGAAGGACAATCATTGGTCTTCCAGTGTCTTGATTGTGGAAAAGCAATTTTGGCATCAGACTAGGAGTTTTCCAAATTGAAAAGCCTACAAAAAGAGAAGAGAATCTAGACGAAATGGCCAACGAGGATGGCTACGGCTCGATTGTCATTATTGAAAACGTCTTCCATTATAAACAAGTAATCCTCTAAAGTTAGGCGACAATGGTATTGGCAGATACATGAAAGGTCAAAATCAACTGCCCATTGAAACTAACGATCCAGTATCGATATGACTCATTGTTTCGATATGTAAGTTATGACAAGTTTGGAAAATTACAATCACATTCTACGGATGGCCCAAGCTATACTGGCACTTTTGTCGACAATGAGATTTTGGGCGACAGAGAGCGTCGAGTTATTACCGATGGCACACTATTTACAATCGATTGCGACGAGCATTATCCTGCGAGCCGTTGACTTGCCAAACTAAAGCGCTTTCCTTAAACAATGATTGAAACAAGGCTTTGTCAACGAGGCTCCTGCCCCTGTTGGCCAATATTATCGACATCCCTACAATCGCCAGCGGAGGTGAGAAATATACATGACTATCGATTTTATGAAAATGAGCGGTCTTGTCCCTACCTTCATTCAAGATGAAAAGTATTTGAATTTGGTAGATATGAGATCGATTGTGATAACGACATATCATTTGTCTGAGTAGATATGATTTTATCTTCCCATTGTTCTGTTATCAAGCAAAGAGTTTAGAATTGAAGATGTTGCAATAAACTTTTAATACGCCATCATCCTACTTGGGTAAAGTACGCTAGAGGCTAAAGAAAGGAGAAATGAATTAATAACCGTGTAATAATAAAAATATGTTGATCAATTATAAAAAGTAAATATTTATCAAGCTGATAATCTGGTTCTTAAAGAGGTCGATTTTCAAGCATCGGAAGGAGAGTTTATATATATAATAGGGAAAGTGGGCTCTGGAAAAAGCAGCCTGCTCAAAACATTGTATTGCGAACTTGACTTAGTAGAAAATGAAACCGAAGAAGCTGAAGTTCTTGGAAAGAAAGTTAGGAGGGACTCAAACGTAAGGATGTTCCTGCACTGCGGCGTGAAATGGGCATTATCTTTTCAGGACTTCCAATTGCTTCACGATTGTTCTATACGCAAGAATCTGCAATTTGTATTAAAGCAACAGATTGGAAAAACAAGAAAGAGATAGACCAACGTATTGAAGATGTACTCACAGAAGTGGACTTCTTTGACAAAATAGATCAAATGCCACATGAACTGTCTGGTGGCGAACAACAACGATATAGCCATGCTCGGGCTTTTCATTAAACAAAACCTAAAATTATTATTGCTGATGAACCCCACAGGTAATTTGGACCCAGAGACAGCAAGCAGCATAGTTCAATTATTGAAGGATGTTACGACAACAGTACAGCTGGGGTTGTTATGTTCAATTACAATATTCAATGCTTGACAGATATCCTGGCATTGTGTATAGATGCCAAAATGGAACAATTATTGACGTAACAAGAGAATTCAACAAAATGATTCTCTCAGAAGAGTCACTTGAAGCTTAATAATTCCCAAAGAATGATTAATAAGACGAAAAAGCATATAAAGTCAGATTTAATTTATTAATAATTTTAGAGATTATGAAGGTAATGAAATTTGGAGGAACATCAGTAGGGTCTCCAGAGCGTCATGAAAAGTGTGGCCTCATTAATCACCCAAAGTGGAGAACCTACATTTGTAGTACTCTCCGCTATGAGGTGGAACAACCAATTCTCTCATTGAAATCAGCGACTACCTAGTACAAAAAATCCAGAAGGAGCTAATGAAATCATAAACTCTTTGGAAAAATAAGTATCTTAAACATGCAGATGAATTATATACACAGATGAATATAAACAAAAAACCAAAGAGTTTCTAAAAGACGAGTTTAATCTTTTACGTTCATCTACCAAGGATTTATTCACTTCGTTTGAAGAGAAGTGCATTGTGGCACAAGGAGAAATTATTAGTACAACGATGGTCGTGAATCATCTGAACGAAATTGGAATTAAGGCTGTATTGCTAAATGCACTTGACTTCATGCGCACAGATAAGAATTCAGATCCTGATCCCCAATACATAAAAGAGAAGCTCGAAGAGCTTATGAAGGAAAATGAAGGTTATCAAATATACATTACGCAAGGATTCATCTGTCGTAATGCCTATGGAGAAATAGACAATCTACTCCGTGGAGGCTCTGATTATACCGCATCACTAATAGAGCAGCTCTGAACGCAGAAGAAAATTGATATATGGACAGATATCGATGGTATGCATAATAATGATCCAAGAATCGTGGACAAAACAGAAGCTGTAAGGCAACTCAACTTTGAAGAAGCGGCCGAATTAGCATATTTTTGGAGCAAAGATACTTTCACCCTACGATGCGTACAACCTACTAAATATGCCAGCATACCAGTAAGATTGAAGAAAGCACGATGTTCCCCGACGCAGAAGGAACCATTATTAATAACGTACTGGTCAAAGGCAAAATTAAGGCCGTTGCAGCAAGGACAATATTACAGCAATTAAGATAAAAATCCAGCTGCATGCTTAGCTACCGGCTTTTTGCGTAAAGTCTTGAGATATTTGAAAGCTATCAGACACCCATTGACATGATTACTACCAGCGAAGTTGGTGTATCTATGAGTATTGACAACGACTCTCATCTAACAGATATCGTTGATGAGTTGAAAAATACGGAACAGTAACCGTTGATACCGAAAATGTGTATTATATGCGTTGTCGGAGATCTTGATTGGAGCAATCTTGGCTTTGAGACGATTGTACTTGATGCCTTAAAGAATATTCCTGTCAGAATGATTTCATATGGCGGAAGCAATTATAACATATCCTTCCTTATTAAAGAGACTGACAAGAAACAAAGCACTTAAAAATTTAAGTAACGCGCTATTCAATAATTAAAGGGATTATATGCATGACTATTTTCTATAGACAAGTTTTCACTTCTTGAAACTCCATTTTTACTATTATGAGACTCAATTATTGCGTCAAACTTTGACTGTAATAAATATGGAGAGTTGCCAAATATCAGAACTTCGAAGTACATTATGCCGTCAGCAAATACCAATCCTAAAATTTTAAAAATTATTTGTCAAGCCGGTTTAGGAGCAGACTGTGTCAGCGTGGCGAAATTCAAGCCGCTCTTATGGCAGGGTTTCAGGCCGACAAAAATTGTTTATGCAGGTGTAGGTAAAAGCGACTGGGAGATAAATTTTAGGACTTGATCATGACATATTTTGCTTTAATGTTGAAAGCCGAACTGAACGTCATTAACGAATTGGCCGGAGAACGCAACAAAACAGCCCATATTGCATTTACGAATCAATCCGAATATTGGCGCACATCACATGAACATAACTACAGGGCTGGCCGAGAACAAATTCGGTATCGATATGGATGATATGGAGTCTATCATCAATAAGATGGGCAAGATGAAACATGTAACATTCATAGGCCTCCACTTTCATATTGGTAGTCAGATTATTGACGATGAGCGATTTCAATGCTCTTTGTAATCGCATTAATGAACTTCAAGAAAAGCTTGAGCAAACACCATATCTATATTAAAAATATCAATGTTGGTGGAGACTTTAGAATTTGTTATGAAGATCCTGATCAGAATTCTATCCCTGATTTCAAAACTATTTGCCACTTATGCCCGCCACTTGCAGCTACGTGCCGATCAGATTCTTCATTTTTGAATTAGGCCGATCTGTCGTTGCTCAAATGGGCAGTCTTATTGCCCGCACACTTTATATCAAACAAGGAACGGCCAAACAGTTTGCCATTCTGATGCAGGAATGACCGACCTCATTCGACCGGCCTTATATCAAGCTTTTTCATAAAATAGAAAATATATCCAGCAATGAATCCAAGGAAACTTACGATGTGGTTGGACCGATTTGTGAATCCAGTGACGTTTTTGCGAAATCCATTGCTCTTAACAAAACAAAACGAAGGGCGACCTCCATAGCCATACGTTCAGCTGGAGCGTATGGCGAAATCATCGGCTAGCCAATATAACTGCCATCGGCTACCTGTCGGCTATCTCAACAGAAGACCTATGATCTTTGATTTATTCACGACTATATGCTGTATTGCTGCATTTTTAGTTTCACTTATTTCCATCTTCGCCACACCTTTTTAGAATTCCCAAACGTTTTGCCCAAGATTCTATCAAAATAACGGAGATGTGAGAACGCAGTACGGAATACCCTCCAGTCTCTATTATACTCTATTCACATGCATTTGAGCCCATGAGCTTGAGCATAGCCTTCCTTGTTTCTCCACCAGAACTACGAGGGAACTTATAAAAGTAATCGTCGTAATTGACAAAGGAGACTCTGAAGCCGAAGAGATTCTCAAGCAATATGCTCATGAACCTCATTTATATACAACGTATGTTCCCGAGACATCAAGGTATATGAGCAGAAAGAAGCTGGCAATTACTATCGGTGTGAAAGCCGCTAAGTCCGACTGGGTGATTGTTACAGAACCGACTTGTCGCCCCCACAGAGCCTCTGTGGCTTTCTACCATAGCTCAAAAATGTCAGGCAGATAAGAATATGGTCGTGTCTTTCACACAATACACAGATGATACCACTTCGTTGAAGCGTTTTTATCATCTTCTGACAGAAAGTTACCTACTACGACGGGCATTCAAGAGTTTTGCATTCTATACAGACAGCCCCTGTATTGCTTTCAAAAAGAAAGACTTCATTGACGGCAATGGCTTTCTAGGTAATCTACAATACAACAGTGGGAGTATAGCTTTATCGTAAATAAATACGCAGGTTTCAAAACAACAGCTATCCATCTGAATCCTGATCATCCGTTGATAGAAGAAAATCCTTCGCCTAAGGTTTGGAAGTATAAGCGCCTTTTGCTACTATGCCATACGGCATTCCTGCTCAGACGACGCAGCTATCATGCTTTTGTTTAACTTTGATATGTTTATGCTGTATCTTAGTTTCTTCAGCAATATTGCACTGATAACCTTTTGGCTGCATTATACAAAACTGGATGGTAGCCGGTTTCTCTGCTTTCATGCTTATTAATTGGATATTCTTCCATACATTATTTGGTAGCCGCCTATCATTTTGGGGTTAAAATCAGCATAGGAAGCAGTTGTTCCTTACTCATGTATGTGGTTTGGTATCATACGTTACTTATGATTCGACATGCATGCTAGAGATAAAAATGATTTTACCACACACAAATTGTAACAACTTTGACGTAGAACACCAAAAATGAATATTACTATCGTAAGCTTTTACTTCGCCAAAGGATTCCGTTTATTCCTTACTTGTATCAACTATCATTCATAACTTGTCGAACAAAGCCAAGGTGAATACAGACGACCATCCCTGACGTTGTACATATTTTAGGAGCTTGGAATCCCAAAGTTTTCAAGAGGCTAAAGCATTATTCCTACGCTCAAAAATTCCCTGTAGTCTATTCGCCGTTAGGTGGAATGACTTCTTGGATGATGGCCACAAAGTGCCGCAAAACAAAAAGCCTGCTACAGTTTCATCAGCAAAAACTGGCAGTGAAAAAGCCAATAGCGTGGTTGTCTTTAGCCATTCAGAAGCTAAAGACGATCACAGACTATACGAAAAAGGAAAACATACGTGAACTTCGTAATAGCATTATCACGAACCAATACCCGGCTTCTACACTTACTACTGATCTTCTTGTCCATTATGAGCAAGTCATAGCTGCTCACGACCAACAAATCCGCCTTCAAATTGAAGACAAAGTACAAAAGTTAAAGATTGAAGATGAAAAATATCAATATACTGCTCCAGAAGATTCTTTTATTTGAGATACCAGCAACACCGTGGATATATCCCATCATCCTTGTTGCAAGACCTGACTCAGAACCTTATAGAGCGAGAGATGGACGAGGACAACTTGTTCAGACAATAAAAAGTCTGAAACTTCTTAAATTTGTTTCTTTCCTGCAAAACAAAATGGCGCAGGAATGTAGCGCCTACAGAGGCTATATGCCAATACCCCTCCTAGAATAGCAACGTTCGAACTATATAGCCAAATTCCATAAAAGATTATTCCCAAAGCAAAACTATGTACGACATAGAAAAAGACTTACACTATTTAGAATTGCTCTCTCAATCGTTCCTAACGATTGCAGACACCAGTACGGAAATCATCAACCTTTCTGCCATTCTGAATCTTCCGAAAGGCACAGAACACTTTTTAGCCGACATTCATGGCGAGCATCAAGCCTTCCAGCATATATTAAAAGAATGCTTCCGGCAACATCAAACGCAAAGTCAACGAACCTGTTCGGCACCACACTGAGAGAACAGGACAAGCGTGATTGTGCAGCATCATTTATTATCCCGAACAGAAATTAGAACTGGTGAAGGCGAATGAGTCCTATCTGAAAGACTGGTATCACATCACGCTCCATCAACTGGTAGCCATCTGCCGCGACGTTTCCAGCAAATATACGCGCAGTAAAAGTACGCAAGTCACTACCTGCGGAATTCAGCTACATCATTCAGGAGCTGCTACACGAGCGTACAGAGGGATAGCAACAAGACAGCCTACGTCAATGGAATCATTGACACGATCATCTCTACAGGCCGTGCCGATGATTTTATCATTGCGATAGCCAACGTTATCCAACGGCTTGGCCATCGACCAACTCCACATCCTCAGCGACATCTACGACCGTGGACCGGGTGCCCATATCATCATGGACACGCTGCGCAACTATCATAGTTGGGATATTCAATGGGCAAACCACGACATCCCCATGGATGGGGAGCCTGCGCCGGCAACGATGCCTGTATCTGCAATGTCATCCGTCTGTCACTACGCTATGCTAACCTCTCGACACTGCGAGGAGGATATGGCATAAATCTGGTGCCACTGGCTACATTTGCCATGGAAACCTATGGCGACGACCCTTGTGAAGAGTTCATACCTCGATTGAGATGGCACCAAGGAAACCGACGTCAAAACGTTGCGGCTCTTGCCCTCATGCACAAAGCTAGTCTCTATCATCCAGTTCAAGGAAGAAGCCCAAAATCTTTGAGCGACATCCAGAATGGGGCATGGAAAACAGAAAGCTATTCAACTTCATCGACTACGACAAAGGAACGATCATGCTTGACGGAACCGAATATCCACTCAGCAGCAACAGTTTCCCAACCATCGATCCCGAACACCCCAACGAACCTCACTTTTGAGGAAAAGCAACTCATGGGCAAGCTTCACCACTTCTTTTCAAAGCTTGCGAGAAACTGCATACACATCAATGCCATGCTAAGCCACGGCTGCATGTATGCCGTCTACAACAACAATCTGCTCTTTCACGCGTCTATCCCACTGAATGCCGACGCACACTGAAAGAAGTCGAAAATCTATCCGGGCCCGCCGCTACTCGGGTCGCTCCCTCATGCATCACACCGGCATGATGATTCGCACAGCCTTCCAGAATGACTCTGAGCCGCAGGAAAAGGGATATGCCATCGACTCATTTCCTTTATCTGTGGTGCGGCCCCGACAGTCACGCTCTTCGACAAGAGCAAGATGGCCACCTTCGAACGCTATTTCATCAAAAGACAAAGCCACCCACAAGGAAGAAAAAGGCTACTATTTCAAACTCCGTAAAGACGAAGCCGTCATCGATGGCATATTAGACGCATTCGGCCTGACCGGCTCCAACCGCCATATCATCAACGGCCACGTACCCGTACACGCCATGGACGGAGAGAATCCCATCAAGGCTAACGGCAAGCTCATGGTCATCGACGGTGGCTTCTCACAGGCCTACCACAAGGAGACGGGCATTGCCGGCTATACACTGGTCTACCACAGCCGAGGCTTCCAATTGGTACAACACGAACCCTTCACCCACCAAAGACGCCTATCCAGCGTGGCACTGACATCAAGAGCACCACGGTCATCATCGAAAGTGAGTACCACCGCATGCTCGTGGCCGACACCGACAAGGGCACAGAACTTCGCCGGCAGGTAGCCGACTTGCAGGAACTGCTCTATGCCTATCGCCACGGATTTATAAAAGAACGAGCCACAAAGTAAAAAAGCGAGGAATTGAGGATATATCAAACTTATCTTCGTTTTCCTTGCTCAATCCAAAAACATTCCATACCTTTGCCCACAAATTTTTAAACAAAACAAGAGTTGAAAACGATAGAGACTTACACGCTCTCCACGCAATACGCCCCACATAACGGCATATTGGCGGCGCAAGAAAAATCGCGATTTTTCTTGTAAAAAGTGGTCCGATTATTTGGTAGTTCCAACAATTTGCTATCTCTCTCTCTCTCTCTACTGGCGCACCGTCGCTTCACTACCTGAGATTTTCTTTTGCGTACGCGCGCGAGGCGTACACGTAATCACCCGATAAACAAAGGGCTCGACAGAGTTCCCTTTGTTCAACTTCTTTTTATGCCTTTTAGCCAAGCGACGCAAGAGGAAATAAGACCTAATTTATTTATCAAACCTATAGTTAATTATGAAGAAAAACAAGTTGAATTAAAACGTTATCTTGCCCCGAGGTGCGAGGTTATCGCATTGAACAGCGAATCGACTTTACTGGCCAACAGTCCTGATGTCCGCCCCGGCGGTGGCGGAACCGGTCGTGTAACAATCGATCCTTTGAATCCCGATAACGGCGGAGAGGACGATGAAATCGAAGCACCTTAAGAGATGAATTAACAAAGTTCGGCGAAAAGCCAATCTAAGAAAACAAAATCAGATGTAAGTCAATTGACAATGAACAGAAAAACAATGAAAAAGAAATCGTATTTATTTAACAGCACACTCGTCATGGCACTATTTACTACTGTGCTGACAATGGGGGCGTGTGCCGAAAACGACCTTGAAAAATCGCAACAGCGAAGGCGACAAAGGCGCCGTTGTGAGTTTTGAAATCAAAGACGTGCAGGAGGCTGTCTTGGCCGATGTCAACCTCGACAGCCGCGTCGGTGATGCCGCAACTTTCAATCACCAACTGACCGAACTCGGTCTGACCCAGCAGACCTCGAATCACAGGTGCTCGAAGCCCAATCACCCGCCGGCATGGAAGCTTGCCTGGTAGAAAACACCATCCCGGGCATTAACCCCGTACAGCGACCCACAGACCCGTGCAACGGTAACGAAAAACGCTCACGGCTGACTTTAGTACACTCGGCTATCGCGGCACCTCGGCGACTAACATTTCATCGACCCCCGACTGGTTTTTATAACGCTCGCACCAAGAGCAACGGCGAGTTGTACGATAAACTATTAGTGGGGTTGGAGCAAGCGCTTCGCCCGCTTCTTTCTCCTATTTTCCCTGAAGTAAAAACAGCATTCAAAATCAAATTGTCGCCCGCCACATGTCGGTAATCCCTACGTGGAGTTTGAAGTTGAACCGAACGTATTAAACCAGAAGGACCTGATGACAGCCTGCTCGGGAGAGGTAGAGTATCAGACACGAGGGCTTCGCACCCAATACAAGTCTGGCCTTCCGCCATGCCTTGACGGCAGTTCATTTCGCCATAGGTCAAAACCTCTGGGCCGGTCAAATTATGAAAGATAGAGATTAGCGGTGCCATCAACAAAGGTACTTATCATTGAGCAGCGATCCTACTCAACCCGGTACATGGACACTGGGCACCACCACGGAACCTTTACCCTCAATGGTATCAATATCAATACCGCCGTATCCCGGCTCCGTCATCACGGACGACAACGCAACTCACATCTCTTTATGATTCCGCAGGAGGTGACCGGTAAGAATATTTACGTCGACATCTATTTCTATGGTGGCAAGACTATTCACGTGCCACTGAAAGGTAAATGGTTGCCCGGAACCACTCAGACCTATACGCTGAGTAATAAGCAGAGCAACTGGCAATATGTATTCCAGGTAGTCGGCAAGGATAATACCATCGCCTATGACGCGACCAATGCCGGTACCCATTACGTGCGTAGCTTTCGCGAGTTTGGTGGTTCTCAGATACCTATTAAATGGAAAATTGTAAGCTATCAGGAGAGTACTGATGGTGGGATTGACATGGTTGCCTGAAACTACCGAAAAGCCAGACTGGCTGACTAATCTTAGCATGACCGAAGGGGCGGGTGGAACTTCTTGGCAACAAGGTACCGCTACGGTGAGCCAGGTATATTGACAAAGCAGCCGCGCGTAACGCTCAGCTTAAAGCTTGCCCCAAAAGGAGATGCTACGAACTATTACGACCTCTCTACGCACAATATCAAGGGTGTTGCCACTCTCCGTAACACGGCTAATAGCTATGTCATTTCGCACCCCAGGCTTTTTACAAACTGCCGCTGGTATATGGAAACGCCATCAAGGACGGAAGCACCAACCTTATCTCGTATAAACCAAGTGTAAACCGTTACTGGTGACAATCTGTTCCTGCAAAAATTTCAAAGATCATGAGAATAAAGACATCACCAACCCTTGGATAGAGAGACCAACGGCGGAGCCTACATAGCCTCAATCTCGCAAAAACTCATTTGGTCTGACGAAAAAGACTTGGTACATAATCTTGCGATTTCACGCGATGCCTCGAGGCGACGCCTATCTGCAGTTCGAAGTCAAAGAAGCCGACATCAAAATGGGCAACGCCGTGGTAGCCGTGATGAAGGACAACCGACTAGCAGTATGGTCATGGCACTCTATGGTTCACCTCTGAGGATGTACTCAACACAACAGAAGTGACCAATTTCCAGAACAATAAATATAACGTCACCAACGAAAACCCTCGGCTGGAAATACACTCAATGGCTGGAAACCACCTACTCCCGACCGCGAGCAAGTAAAGGTGAAGATACAGCAGACATCGGGTAACGATCCAAAGAGACATAGGCTACATCACAATCACTACAGAATCCAGGCTTTTTAAAAAGAGGGCTATGGCACGAACTACCAGTGGGGGACGCAAGGACGCTTTTCCTCCATGAAGAAGTCCCAGTGGTTACAAACCCAACAGACGTCACCTATATGGAAAACCACTACCTTGATCGTTTTCATACAGTACCCCGGATTTATCTTTCAGGGCTTTTAGAGAGCTTCTGCATAGTAATCGCTGGTCAACCAATGGTAACAAATTGATATTATTAAAAGCCGTCTACGACCTAGTCCTGCCGGCTTCAAGGTGCCCCCGTATTAGCTTTTTACCGGATTCACCAAGAATGGTCAAAATCTCGGCGTAATGATATCAACGAGACCGATTACCCCCGAACAGTTTGAAATGGCTAATATCAGCTAACAGAGAGACTTCAATTGGTTCGAAATATGACTCCCCTATACTTGGTATCAAAACAATAACTACGGTTGGAATTTTTAATAACAAGATTACCAATCCGACGCTACCTTATGGTTTCCTCTGATTGGGGGATAGTATCTTTTAATCCAAATGACTGCATCTTCGACCTATGTAGACAATTCACGAGCTGCCTATTGGGAGGGGATAATGAGTTCGTGCACTATCATACTCAGGGGGCGCATCAGGCTGTCTTTCGATTTTAAAACGTATAAAATAGGCGAAGGATGTTGGGCTGTGGAAGAACTCGCCGTCCGCCCCATAGCAGAGTAAAAAGTAAATGATATGCTTTTGCGTGCGTATGAAAATGTTTTTAGGTTCTAGCGTGGCGCGGAAACGCAAAATGAATTTTTAGGTCCTACTGCATGGCGCGGAAACGCGAGAGTTAGGTCTTAAAGCGTGGCGCAGAAACGTGAAAAAGGATTTTTGGTCCTACAGCGTGACGCAGAAACACGAAAAAGGATTTTGGTCCCTACAGCGTGACGCGGAAACGCAGACTATTTTTGGGTGCCGGATGGCGACGTTTCGTACCCATTTTCGTGTTATTAACCATAATTTAAAACAGAATGAAAACAAAATGAAACCTTTACAGCTGCCGAGATTCTTAGAATCTCGGGAAATGATAGTGGGCATTTCAACAACTCGCATCACTTGCGGTTCCAGTTCAACGTGTATGAATTGGTGAAAGCCGTAGACAAACTGAAGTTGCACCTGACGGATGAGTTGTTGAGACTTGGGCCGACTGTCTGGAACTGGAAACGGAGCTGAACAAGCAGGCGACGGCCACGGTACGACCGAGCAGATGAAAGGCGTTGGACAAACAGCGCGACGACTTGCTGACCAACCTCTCGGCGTGGTGCGGGCGCAGCTGAAATCGCCGGTGCAGGCGGTACGCGACGCGGCGAAAGCGTTGGACAAGGCACTCGGGGTTTACGCGCGGCATTCAATTCAAGGCTGTGGACGCTGAAACGGCTCGAGGTGCGTGGATTGTTGAAAGATTTGGAGCGGTTTGGCGGTGAGATGACGGCACTGGGATTAGCTCCCGTCACGGCACAGTTGAAGACCGTGAATGACGAATTTCAGCAGACTTACGCCACACGGCAAGAAAGGCCGTAGAGCGGAAATTGCCCGCGTTGACCGAGGTTCGTCCACAAACCGACGCGGTTTTTGCCGCCGTTTGCCGTTACATCGAGGCTAGCTATCTCTTTGCACGACCGACGAAGACCGCGTGTTGATTGAGCGGCTGGTAGACCGCATGAACCAGGAAAGTGAGCACTTCAAAACCACTCACAAGCAGAGTATGGCACAGAAGAGCGGCTCACGGCCTACGGCCAAAGAGAGGAGGAAATGCTGAAGAAGGGGCTTCTGCGGCCCTGGAAGAGCGTTGAAATTTGGAAAAAGGCAGTCTGTCGTTTACAGGGCAAGACGGAGGGCAGAGGCTCGAAGCGTCACTATCAGTTGGCCATCAAAGGCCAGACCGAGCGGATGGCACGCCCAGACAATGTGGGTGGGCATGAACAAGGACAGTTCGCTCTTTCCCATTTGAAAAAGACAACAACCACAAAGACGACCACCACGAAGCCGGCGGTAGGGCCGAAGCCGTGAGGAGGTTGTGATGGTGTAAGGGTGTGGGGATGAATAGTTACCCTTTTCGGTCGCAGACACCTCGACCTCACACCCCGACAACTATATGTATCTCTAAATCTAAAAATTTGGCGCAGGGCTGTGTTGCGAAACACGGCCCGCGTCGATTTTGTGCCTTCAGCCCAAGACGTTCTGGCGAATTCAATCTTTAATATCGGTAATCTCAGCACGATTTTTCTAATACATTTAACATCATCAGCCCTTTCGATGGATTCTTTTCGTAAAGATGTGTAGCAACATGTCCCCATCGTGCGACGCAGATTGAGCTCCACCATGGGATTGATTCTGCCATCTCGCAGGAGCATCATGTCGATGCCCAACGGGCCAATGTGGTGGCCTGCGAGATTTTGTTTAACTCAACATGATGGCGTTTATCGCGATCCAACAGGTTGAGGGTCGGTGTAGGCGGCCAAATAGCGGCGTTGTATTCTTCCGTTTCAAGAGGTTGCCAAGGTAGGTGCCGTTTTGTGCTTTGAAAATACTAAGTCCGAGAAAGTGTATGTCGGTAGGTGTCATCTCGAACTCAACGCCAAAATCGACGACCTTGTCGGCCCGGTAGTTCGATCATGATGCTGCCTTTGGGTGCGGATAATGTTTTTAATCAGTTTTTGCTGATAGGGGTCCGTATATATCGTTCGCGTTGCCGGTAGCAGAAGATTGCGCGATGGTTCTAACAGCCTTACCCCTCGCCCACTGCTGCTCCATGGTGCCTTTTACAGCGTAGTCGACGGCCGGACGACGCGTGTCGTGGAGTTGCGCGTGGTTTGAAAAATTGTCGGGCTTCGACCACAGTGTTCAGTATATTCGGAAGATGGGAATCAGTTTTTCGGCCGCCCAGAAGCGTCCGCTCATCGTTCGCACATTTTCTAAATATGCCTCATCCGGCAATATGGCCGCCAGAGAAGGCGGATGGCAAGCATATCCGTTCGCAGTTGTTTATCGATTCCCCAGCAGTCGACCTGCGTAATACGTGTGGCGCGCTCGTCGATTGCCAACATTTGAGGAGTAATAAAAGTCGGATAGCAGGATTCGTTTCCATCCCTTGCTGTTGTTTTTATCCCAGCATTTCTGATGGGCTGGCCCGATCAATATGATTCACGAGAATCATATCATCGTGGTCTGCCCAAATGATGGGGAGGGAAATCGAAGTGCGCTTGAGTAGCGCAACGGCCTTGGGTGGCGTAAACAGCGGCGATTGACCGCAGAGAAAGGTCGTGCTCCGGATTGAATACATGTAATTTCACCTGCAAAGGTAGCAAAAAGTCTACTGCGGCAGAGTCTTTTCTACGAAAAGAATCACTAAAAATAATCGTTTTTGTAATCTAGAGTTTGCAATTTCGCAAATAGTTACTACCTTTGCATGGATCATTAACAAAATAGCCGAAGTATCTATGGAAGCCTTTTTCGGACTCACTCCTATTTAGTAGAACATACAGACGTCAAAGTTCGTCGCAGCCTTATGGATGGAGATAGATTGGAACGACCGTATGTTGGGATAAAAGGCACTCGTGGTGTTGGCAAAAACCACTTTTTCTGCAATTTGCCAAAAGAGAAATACGGAGCGCACGATGAAGATGTTTATACATCAATATGAATAACTTCTATTTTTCTAAGGGCAAGAATAGCTGAGTTTGCCGCCAGATTCGTGAATCATAATGGCAAAGTTCTGTTAATTGATCAAGTCTTCAAACAGCCCAACTGGAGCATGGAACTTCAAAATGCTATGATTTGCTTCCTAACCTCAGATTGTTTTTACAGGCTCGAGCGTAATGCGTCTGAAAGATGAGAACCCAGAGCTTAATGGTATTGTTAAGAGCTATAATCTTCGAGGCTTTTCTTTTCGCGAGTTTCTCAATCTCCAGACAAATAATTCTTTTCCGGCCTATTCTCTCAAGAGATTCTTCAGTCGCTCGAGCAAATCGTCAAGAGCATATTACCCAAAGTAGTCCTTCGGCCTATTTTTATGAATTATATTCATCATGGTTTTATCCTCTTTCTTTTGGAGCAACGCAACTTCTCTGAAAATTTATTGAAAACGATGAATATGATGACCGAAGTTGATATTCTTCTCATCAAACAGATGAAGCTAAAATATCTTTACGAAAATCGAAAAACTTTTCTATTTATTGGCCGTCGAGGTTCCAAAAGGCTCCCAATATCAGCAATCTGGCACATGACATTGAAACCAGTCGAGCCACGGTTATGAACTACATCAAGTATCTGGCCGATGCCCGACTTATCAATATCATTTTATCCCGTGGGCGAAGATTTTCCTAAAAGCCGAGTAAGATTATGATGCACAACTCGAATCTGATGTACGCTATCTATCCGATTCAGGCCGACACACAAGATTTAATGGAAACATTCTTCGTTAATTCGCTGGAAAGACCATGCACCGTAAACCAAGGCAGCAAGAGCATTTCTTTATTGTTGACGAAAAAATGAAGTTCCGCATCTGTGACGCGCAATCCGATCAAAAGATTCAGTATAACTCGGATACAATCTACGCACGCTCCCACACAGAGATTGGGAGAGAAACCAAATTCCACTTTGGCTTTTTAGGCTCTATATTAATTTTTACACCAAGTATCAAGACATTTATATGTTCATTTTAATTTCAAAATAAAAATGGCTAAAAGAGTTTATGACGTGTGATGGTAACACCGCTGCTGCACATGTGAGCTATATGTTCACCGAAGTAGCTGCCATCTACCTATTACTCCGTCATCCCCAATGGCAGAGCATGTTGACGAATGGGCAGCCAAGGGTCGTAAGAATCTCTTCGGTCAGACTGTCTCTATTCAGGAAATGGAATCAGAAGGCGGTGCTGCCGGTGCTGTTCATGGATCGCTCAAACCAGGTGCGCTGACATCTACCTACACCTTCTCAAGGTTTGCTCTTGATGATTCCTAATATGTATAAGATTGCCGGTGAATTGCTGCCATGCGTATTCAGCGTATCAGCCCGTACATTGGCCTCTCACTCACTCTGTATTTTTGGTGATCACCAAGATGTGATGGCTTGCCGTCAAGCAGGCTTCGATATGTTCTGCTCTGGTTCTGTGCAGGAAGTTATGGATCTTTCTGCCGTTCCTCACCTTACGACACTGAAGACAAGCGTTCCTTTCATCAACTTCTTCGACGGCTTCCGCACTTCCCATGAGTATCATAAAGTTGAAACCATGGATATGGAAGATATACGTCGCTGGTTGATATGGAAGCTGTAAAAGCGTTTCCGTGATCGTCCCTCTCCCGGAGCGCCCGTCACACGGTACTGCAGAAAATCGGAGACATTTCTTCACCCATCGTGAAGCCTCTAACCAATATTACGATGCTATTCCCGAGTAGTAGAGAGCTATCTTGGTGAGTTTTAAGATTACCGGTCGTGAATATCACCTATTCAACTACTATAGCGCGAAGACGCAGAGAATATAATCTCCTGATGGGTTCTGCAACAGAACCGGCTCGCGAGGCTATCGATTACCTCAACAAGCAAGGCAAGAAGGTTGGTATGATTGCAGTTCACCTCTACCGTCCGTTCTCTGTTGACTTCCTGAAGAGGCCTGCCTGCAACCGTTAAGCGTATTGCCGTTCTCGATCGTACAAAAGAGCCGGGAGCAGAGGGTGAACCATTGTATCTTGATGTTAAGTCTGCCTCTACAATGACAGAGCGCAAGCCATTGATCGTTGGTGGTCGCGTATGGTCTCGGCTCTGCGAGACCCGACTCTGAATTGTTGCCGTATTCAAGACCTTGATTGCCCTCCCAAAGACCACTTTACGAGTTGGTATCGTTGATGACGATTACCTTCACATCTCTTCCAGAAGAAGAAAAAGTCCCAATGGGTGGCGATGGCATGTTCGAAGCAAAATTCTTTCGGTCTTGGTTCTGACAGCAGAACCGAATTGGTGCAACAAGAACTCTGTTCAGATTATCGGTAACAACACCAACAAAGTATTGCCAAAGCATATTTGTCATACGACTCGAGAAGTCATTGGTTTCACTTGCTCTCACCTTCGTTTCGGCGATGATCCCATCCACTCTTCATACTTGGTAAATACGTCTAACTTCGTTGCTTCACGTTCAGGCTTATCTGCACATGTACGACGTGACGCGGTTGCGCAAGAACGGAACATTCCTTCTGAATACAATCTTCGAAGGTGAGGAATTGATTAACTTCATTCCCAACAAGGTAAAAACGTTGCTTTACGAAAGAACAATATTAAGGTTTACCATATCAACGCCTCTAAGATTGGCATGTGAAATTGGTTTGACAATCGCACTAGTACAATCCTTCAATCAGCATTCTTCCGACATAACAAATTGTTATTCCTGTAGGTTAGCCGTTGAGCAGATGAAGGCCTTCATCGTGAAGTCTTATGGTAATAAGGGTGAAGATATTGTCAATATGAACTATGGGGCTGTAGACCGTGGTGGCGAATATACAGAATTGGCTGTCGATCCTGCATGGGCAGAACTGGCTGACGACAACAACAACATTGACGATACCTGATTTCATAAGGAGTTGGTTCGTCCGATAAACGCACAATCTGGTGACCTTCCGAAAGTTTCAGACTTTGTTAAGTTCGACACAATAGACGGAACTTGGCAGAATGGCACTTCAGCATCTCAGCGTGGTGTAGAAGCATTTGTTCCTGTTTGGAATGCCGACAACTGTATCAGTGTAACAAGTGTGCTTACGTTTGTCCTCACGCTTCTATCCGTCCATTCGTTTTGGATGAGCAGAGCAGCTAAATTCGATGAGCCAAACCATCGATGTACTCGCTCCCAAGACTCTGGAAAGGCATGAACTTCCGTATTCAGGTTTCCGTGACTCGACTCGTCTCGGTTGCGGTAGCACTGTACTGATGTCTGCCCGGGCAAGAAGGGTGAGAAGGCTTTTGCGCATGATTCCATTCAATGGATGCTCCCGATATGATCAAAGGAATCACAGACTTGGAACTATCTTAGTTAAGAACGTTACTTCAAAACAACATCTTGTAGATATCAAACAGAGCCGAAGAACTCACAGTTTGCTCAACCATTGTTTGAGTTCTCAGGTGCGTGTGCCGGTTGTGAGACTCCATACGTGAAGTTGATTTCTCAACTCTTCGGCGATCGTGAGATGATTTCAACGCAACAAGTTGTTCTTCTCTACTCTGCTTCCATTCTTCTACTCCCTATACAACCAATGCCAACAGCCAGGGTCCAGCGTTTGACAACTCGCTGTTTGGAGGACTTCTGCGAATTTGGTTTAGGGTATGGCACTTGGTAACAAGAAGATGAAAGAGCGCATTGTGAAATTGCTGAATGAAGCAACGACACATGAAATCTCTGCTGAGTTCAAGGCCGCTGCAGAAAAATGGATTGCAGGCAAGATGACGCTGATGCTTCTAAGGAAGCAGCCGCAGAACTCAGCCGCTGATTGCGGCAGGTGCGGAAGCAGGCTGTCCAATCTGCGCAGAGCTCAAGACACTCGACCACTATCTCGTAAAGCGCAGCCAGTGGATTATCGGTGGTGACGGCCATCTTACGATATATCGGTGCGAGAGGTCTCGACCATGTTCTTGCTTCTGGCGAGGCGTGACATTCTCGTTCTTGACACCGAGTTTACTCCAACACCGGCGGTCAGGCTCTAAGTCTCTCCACTTGGCGCTATCGCGCAATTTGCAGCTCAAGGTGAAAGCGCATCCGCAAGAAAGACCTCGGTCTGATGCAGACAACTCACGGCTATGTCTACGTTGCACAGATTGCTGTAGAGCCGACAATGCACAAACATTAAAAGCCATCCGCGAAGCGAGAAGCCTATCCAGGTCCATCTCTTGATTATCGCTTACGCGCCCTGTATCAACCATGGCATTAAGGGTACCAAGAAGAAAGAGAAAGCGGTGGGTACCAGCCAACGCGAGGAAGAACTGGCCGTAGCATGTGGCTGGCATTTGTGGCGCTACGACCACGCCTTGCGGACGAAGGTAAGAATCGTTCCAGCTCGACTCTAAGGCTCCGAATTGGAAGAATTCCAAGACTTCCTCATGGGCGAAGTTCGCTACTCTTCTGTAGCAAAGGCTTATCCCGAAAAGCTGCCGAACTCTTCTCACAGGCAGAAAAGATGGCTAAGCTCCGCTATCAGGCTTATGTTCGCAAGAGCAAGGAGGACTGGTCTGAGCAGCTCTAATTGAAGACACTTGTTCTTCTGTAATATAGAACAAATAGCAATACGTAACTG